>MTKZ01004781.1_pt2 | contig 13730 bp, 13 predicted proteins | sample 1042781 | NCBI WGS metagenome assembly MTKZ01 (sample SAMN06212207, study PRJNA360539) | anaerobic digester metagenome | biome: Wastewater treatment plant; material: sludge; isolation source: anaerobic digester fed with sludge from wastewater treatment plant | place: Denmark: WWTP Viborg ...
GAGTATCCCGTTCCATTATGCTGGATCCCTTGCCGAGGGGATTTCCATCGCACGCACCCTTACCAGCTGTGGAAGCATTGTCCTTTCCGTGAAGTGCTGGAGGTGAGAGAAGCCATGAAGTATATGCAGCCGAGGCCGAGTTCGATTGTCGCTGCCCTTTATACCGCCCGCGATCTGGAGGTCGATGTAGCCGTGCTCCACGGGCCGTCGGGATGCTCGTTCAAGCATGCCCGGCTCCTTGAAGAAGACGGGATGCGGGTGCTGACCACCTCACTCGCCGACCACGAGTTCATTTTCGGGGGGCAGGAGCCGCTCGAACGGGTTCTCAGGTATGCCGAGGAGCAGTTCCACCCCCACAGGATGGCGGTCGTGGGTACTTGTGTCTCCATGATCATCGGTGAGGATCTCAAGTCGGCAGTAACCCTCTCGGGCGTCTCAACGCCAACCATCGCGATCGAGATCCATGCAGGATATCCCGAGAACATAGAGGGTGTGATCGCCACCCTTGAACCCGCCGCTGAGGCAGGATGGATCTCAGCCGATGAACTCGAACGCCAGAAATACCTGCTCGGGATGGCAAACGAAGTGGAGCGTCTCCGGGGAGCAGCCTGTAAACCCTATATAGAGCCCTCCCGGGGGGATCTCAAACATCTCGTTGCGGGAAGGCTGGCCGCCCTTGCAGGTTCGGGAAAGAGGGGGATTGCAATCATGAACGCCAAGAAAGAGACCGCATACATGTTCGCGGATGAACTCCTGGCGCTCCATGACCTCTGCCCCTGTGCCGACATCACGTATCTTGCAAACCTTGAAGCCAGGGGTCTTCCGAAGGTCCGGCAAGATGCCCGACGGATCCTTGCAGGGATGACCGGGCGGGGGCTGGAACCCGGGCTTTTGGGGGCCCTCGATGAGTACGGTGCTAACGGAGAGGCTGTAGGGAAGCGGCTTTCAGAACTTGACCCTGAGTTTGCACTCATTGTCGGGGTTCCGCACGCAATCCCCCGGGAATATACCGATGGGATCGAATGCTTCTCGATAACGAACGGCCCGCGGCAGGTCGAGCCGCTCCGTGACCTTGGGCACCGGCACGTCGTCGTTGAGGTGGATCTCCATCCCCGGACCCTTGGCGTGAAAGATATTGTCGAGAGCGAGTTTGGTGCGATCCTCCGGAGCATGTCATGCGAGCTCTGATGATCTCAGGGGACCGTTCAGGGAGCGGGAAGACCAGCATCAGCCTCGCGATCGCTGCGCTGCTCTCGCAGAAGATGACGGTCCAGACGTTCAAAGTGGGCATGGACTACATCGATCCCTCCTACCTCACCGGGGTTACAGGGCGTCCCTGCCGTAACCTGGATACCTTCGTGATGGAAAGAACAGATCTTGCCAGGATCTTCGCCCACGGGATGGAGGGATCGGATGTTGGCCTTGTAGAAGGTGTCAGGGGGCTTTACGAGGGGGCAGAGTCCCTCGGGGATGAGGGGAGCAGTGCAGCGGTCGCAAAGCTCCTGAACATACCGGTCGTACTGGTGGTAAGTGCACGGAGCATCACCCGGAGTGCCGCCGCCATTGTGAAGGGATTCCAATCATTTGACCCTGCGATCGATATCAGGGGGATCATCCTGAACAATGTCTCTGGGCCACAGCATGTCCGGAAGGCTACCGAGGCAATCGAGCACCATTGCGGGGTCCCGGTCATCGGGGCAGTACCACGCCAGCCTGACATGGAGCTTGCGATGCGCCACCTGGGGCTGGTGCCCTATCTCGAAGGAAAGACTGCTCCTGCATTTCTCCGGCGCATCCAGAACATTACTGCAATGGTGGGGGATCATATCGATCCCGATCTCCTCCTTGGACTGTCAGCCACGGTCCCCACCCCTCCCGGCCATGATCCCCTGTTCGAGCCTGCCGAGGTACCCGATACGACCATTGCAGTTGCACTCGATGAAGCGTTTAATTTCTATTATGCGGATCTCTTTGACCACCTAAGGGCTGGCGGGGCAAAGGTAGTCACCTTCAGCCCGATCCATGACCGGCTGCCGGAAGCGGACGGGTACATCTTCGGAGGGGGATACCCCGAACTGTTCCTGCATGAACTCGAGGCAAACGACCGGATGAGGGATGCGGTACATGAGAGGTCGAGGGAGGGTATCCCGATCTACGCCGAATGCGGGGGCCTGATGTACCTCACCGGAGCGATACGGACGAAAGCGGGATGGCAGGGATCAGACAAGGAGGAGGCCTGCGGGATGTGCGGGGTCTTTGATGGTGAAACGATCATGCCTGCACGCCGGATTGTTAGTTATGTCGAAGGAGAGAGCCAGGGAGGAAATCCCCTCGGTGCAGGACATTTCCGGGGCCATGAGTTCCATTACTCTGATGTGAATCTCCAGACGGATACCCGATTCTCCTACCTCCTCTCGCGTGGCAAAGGGATAAAGGGGCAGCTCGATGGTGCCGTCCGGGACAATACAATCGGGAGCTACACCCACCTTCACCCGGTAAGCAGCCGGAACATGTTCTCGTCTTTTATCGTTTCCTGCAGGACCGGCGCCCGGGGATAACCAGCAGGTAAAAAATACTAGTACTTCCAAATCTAGCAGGTATGATCATCTATATTGACGGGAAATATCTGCCAAAGGAAGAGGCACACATCTCTGTCTTTGACCATGGATTCCTCTACGGGGACGGGGTCTTTGAAGGGATCCGTGCCTACAACGGCAGGGTCTTCCGCCTCCAGGAGCACCTCGACCGGTTATATGACTCCGCCCGGACCATTGACCTCAAGGTCCCGGTCCCGAAAGAGGAGATGGCCGGGATCATCCTTGAGGTGCTCAGAAGGAACAAGCTCTCGAACGGCTATATCCGGCCACTCGTCACGAGGGGGGTGGGAGACCTTGGACTCGACCCGAGGAAGTGCCCGATAGCCTCGGTGATCGTGATCGCCGTTGAATGGGGTGCGATGTACGGTGATCTCTACGAGAAGGGCCTCAAGGCGATCACAGTCTCGGTCAGGAGGAACCCTGCCGAGGCACTCCCGCCGAATGTCAAGAGCCTGAACTACTTGAACAACATCCTCGGCAAGATTGAGGCGAACTACAAGGGCGGCGACGAGGCGATATTCTTTGATACTAACGGGTATATGTCGGAGGGGTCGGGCGACAATATCTTCATTGTGAAAAACGGGGTCATCTTCACCCCGCCGACGCTAAACAACCTCAGGGGGATCACCCGTGCCGTGGTCCTTGAGATTGCAAAATCACACGGCCTTACCCTGGTGGAGCAGAACCTCGGGTATTACGATATGTATTCGGCAGACGAGGTCTTTGTCACGGGCACTGCGGCCGAGGTCGCCCCGATTGTCCTGATCGATGGCCGTGCGATCGGCACCGGAAAACCCGGCCCCGTCACCCGCCAGCTGATGGCAGCGTTCAAAACCGTCACCGAGACCGAAGGGACCCCGATCTACCAGTGATACTCCCCGGCATCCCCATCCACAATTATTTTTACGTTGAAGATCTAACAGGATAAAGCAACTTTGCTGCTATAGTGTAGTCCGGCCAATCATTTCGGCCTTTCACGCCGAAGACTGGGGTTCGAATCCCCATAGCAGCACTCCTCACTGAGGGTTCTATTCTCTTTCCGTTTTGATATCCCCATAGCAGCACTCTTTTCATAACCCCGATTTATGCGATTAATAGCCAGATGTTCCCGATAGCCACGAGGGATGAGGGAAAAGATGGCGTTGAATGCGGGATCATTTCTGGTACCTGGATCACCTCAAAATTAAGCCCATTTTGGACTCCGTTTCGCCCATTTTGAACATGGAACCGCATTTCCATAGGAAATTATGTTTATACTTATGGAGAGTATTGATAAAATCGCTTCATTTCAAAAAATAGTCGCAAATATCTTATTAAAAAGGATCTTTTTATTGAAGCTCTGTACGAGAGAAATAGGTGGTAGTGGGATTCATCGGATGGAACCGGAAGAGGCCCGTGCATGCAATCTGTGAAGGTCTTTTGCGGATCAGTAATCGGTTGATTTTGTGGAATTAAAAGAATATTTAAACGTTTATTTTCAATATATCGCGTTTATATGGCTTTTTAGTAGTTTTAGGAGAGGATGGCATACCAGATGAGCGTTATACCTCCGAAACCTTTAAACATCTGGAGCTGATCCTCACAATGGGGACTTTCAATGGTTGCAGCGGAAAAGCCTGGTATTGAATTCCCGAGCGTTCTCGACCGTGCTTACAAGGAATACAAGCGCCACCTGAAGGTGGAGGATATCATGAGCAGGGAGGTTGCCATCACAACCCCCGACACCATCATGGCAGATGCCGCAAAGCAGATGGGTGAGAAACATATCGGGAGCCTGATCGTCATGCAATATGGCACCCCGATCGGGATCGTGACCGAACGGGACCTGCTTTCAAAGATCCTGGCAGGGGGTCTTGATATCGGGGCGACAAAGGTCAGCCATGTGATGTCGTACCCGCTCATCAAGATCTGTCCCGACCTGGAGATCAGGGAAGCGGCACGGACCATGATCCGGCGAAAAGGGAGGCTCGCCGTCTTCCAGTGCGGGGATATTGCCGGGGTGATCACCGCATCAGACCTCATCCGGGAGATGCCCGATGCTCCCGAGACATCGCTCACCGTTGACGAATTCATGACGCGGGACGTAAAAAGCATCGGGGAGGATGAGACCGTTGAAGAGGCAGCCCGTCTTATGGGCAGGGAGCGGATCGGCAGCCTTCTCGTCATGAGGGATGACCACCCTTTGGGGATATTCACGGAACGTGATCTCCTCACCACCTTCCTCGCGCGGGACAGGCCCCTTGATGCCCCGGTGAGCATGGCATCCTCATCACCGCTGATCACTGCTCCCGCCGGGATCAGTATTCATGCCGCCGCAAAGACAATGGCATCAAGACACATCCGCAGGCTAATCCTCACGAAGAAGAAGACCATGGAAGGGATCATCACCGCGAGGGACCTTGTAGAGGCATACGCCCGGTAGCCTGGCATCACCTGAGAACAGAGCGGTATCCGGGAGGGCTAGTCCCTCCTTTCAGATCCTTCCTTCCTGTCACTCCAAAGGAATGGATACGATCCGCTTTAACTGGATTTTACCCCTGTTCGAAAAGAAGAGGGATATAGTGTTTCCCTCAACCGCATTCCCGGGCAGCATATCCTGAATTTTCTCTTTCCGTTCAGAAGAAGCTGTCAAGACCGATCGACACGGCATAAATCAGCATGGTGATGTGGAAGAGCGGAAGCATCCGAAGGCAGGTATCCGGGGTCCTGTCCCTGCTGATCGCCATGTTTGCCACGAGAAGCAGGCAGAGCCCAAGGACGATTCCGCCCCGTGCTATCCAGCCCAGGCGGGTCATGAAGAGGACTGCGGTGATCACATGGATTGCAGTGAATCCTGCAATCCAGAGCGCTGTTCCCGAAAGCCCGTACAGGGTTGCCACCGTATTCATCCCCCGTGCCCTGTCATTCGCGACATCGATCAGGTCATTTGCTCCAAGGTGGGCCTGGGCAAACGGGTAAAAGAACATGAAGTAAAAGAGGGCCAGCACATCGGGATAGCCGATGCACAGGTACCCTGCGATGGGGAACAGGGCAAAATCGGTGCGTCCTACCAGCTGTGCAAGAGGGAAACGCTGGTTTCGCTTTCTCACCTGGTAAAAGACCTCGACACCGTAACTGCAGAGCATGATCAGCAAGACGAATGCCGAATGAGGAAAAGGAAGGGTCGCGGTGAGGAGGACGGTCGCTGTCACAAGGATAATAAATACGACAACTGCCTCCCGGGAAGAGACCAGCCCCTCCGGAATCGGTCGCCTCCCAAACATTCTCCAGTACTTGGTCAGCTTTCCGGTTTCGATATCCCGGGTATCGTAATGCCTGTCAACATAGTCATTGAGGACAAACCCTGCTTCAAATCCAAGGAAACCGATGAACGCTACTTTCAGGAGGTCATACCATGAGAAGAGACCGTATACGGAAGTGGCAAGGAGGTATCCCGAGCAGAAGAGGACAGGCCACGCAAAAAAGAAATGGAGCCGCAGGAGATCCACATAACCTCTCATGACCTGATGCATACAGGGATTTTCAACACCATCATAATTCAGGTTTTGCGCTGGATGGTTAAGATTCTGATCGGGGCACATGAGTTCACAACGGTTTCGCGCAGGGAGGCGAACGCGGGGCATCTGGATAATCCGGTCACTGGGAGGAGGTTCCGCTACCGCCCAAGGCCGTTTTCTTCAACGGCAATTACACGCTCCTCCCCTCGGAAGGTATGATAAAGGGAAGATGGGAGGAGAGGGAGAGAAGAGGATGTGAGGGGATGTTTAGGACGTGCGCTTGTATGACGTATACCCGAAAACAGGAGGAGATGTTCAGGCCCGTTTCATACAGGGAGGACACTTTTTCAGCTGTCGATCGACATCTTCGTTGATGATCTGCTTCATCTCCTGGATCAGCTTCAGGCTAATGACGGCGGGGTCCTCACCCGTCTTCTTTGCAATCTCCTGTGACAGATAGGGGATGGTGTATTCAGAAAACTTCATCGGGGTGCCGGTGATCTTCCAGATCGCAAATTCAAGTTCTTCTTTCAGGGTCGGGCGCATGGATCACTTCCAGGGAAACAACCACCATGAAAAAATGTCGGTTCTTATTATATTACTAAGATTATTTTATAAATCTTATTGATGTGGCAGCCTGAATTCAGACGCAAGCCCATCGCTGCTTTCCCGGGTTTTCGCGGATCGCGCCAAAGGACGTAATACAGAGATCGTAAGCGAGGTCCGGTGCGAAAATCAGGGGGATGGCAGGTCCCCTGCTCCCCGCTTCTTCAGGCTGTTTTAAAGGTCCTCTGTACGGTGAAAGAATTCACCACCATCTGGGCATCCGGCTTATTATGGTCGTATACGTTTTCCCAGGTGGAGTAAGGTCCGAAATAGCTGACGATATAGCCTTTCCCATCCATCAACGCGTAATACTGCATATATCTCCGGTCAGCATTTCCTCTTTTATCGCGGGTGTAATATTCAATCTGGTAGGCTCGTGTATCAGAAAGAAGTGCGGGTGCACTCTTGCTCGTCGTTGTTATAAAATAATCCAGCTGCAGCTGAGACACTGCAGAATTAAAATAGTCCTCAAGGATCAGGGTCTTTGGTTTCGAATCAATCTCTACCGTTAAATTGGCGATGTAATTAAAGCACTGGCTGGTCTCGGAATCACAGCCCCTCTCAATCGGTGCGGTCAGGGTAAGGACGGTCCTCCCGGCGGCCGCTTCGTTGATGGTCCAGTTTCTCGGGTAGCGAAGAGAGAACCCAAATTTCTTGTTCTCATAGGTGACCAGGGGATCGAGCGGGATCTCCTCCGTCACTTCCGGAGTCGGCGTCATGGTTGGATCATCAGTGATCATGACAGCCGTTTCATTCAGTTCTTCTGCTTCCGGATCAGAAGATGAGAGATCAGAATCCCCCCGAGGAACAGTGAGATTGGGTTCACCGGGTGTATCCTGGGTAGGAGGAATCCCGATGAGATTACCATACTCGTCGACCATAAAGTCGTTATGACCTGAAATTTTGGAAAGGTCGATGCCTGCAAAACCGGACGTGCTGTTTGCTCCTGTAAGGGATGGAGGGAGGAGCGGATTAAAAAATACAAGGATGACATTCCCGCAGAGAGACATGATCAGCAGCAGCACAAGCACCTTCTCCCGCATCATGGTTGCACCTCATAAAAATGGGATTATATCCTGTTATATGGATAAATTATGACCTTATAGGCCTTAAAATTTGACATCGCGGTCAGGTCACCCTGCAAGCACCAGAAAAAGATGTGATCAGTCCTTGATGAGAATCGCCCCGAATATTACCAGGAAGATTCCGATAATAATCGCAATAATCCCTATGGATCCCTTCAGAACGGTGATGACATCAGGGAGGAATACCCATACTGCATAGGCCCCGAGAGCCAGCAGAATAATTCCCCCAATAAGGCTCGCAACACCTGTTTTATCCATTTCATACTCTCCTTTTACTACCCTATCAGTTCTTTGAATACATAAGAATAGTGCTGTCGAAGGAATGGAACCCTGGACGATCAAGCATATGCTTGAAAAAATAGATTCAGGACGTCTGCTGTCCTTCAGCCTCTTCTTCCATCGCAGCAAATACCTGCCTGAAGATCTCACGGGTCTCAAATCCTTCCTCCCGCGAGAGCCTCTGGATGGCAAAACCCACATGGACGAGTACAAACTCTCCGACTTCCACATCGACCAGATCAAGCCGCACTTCCTGTCTCAGGTCACCGTAATCGACAATCCCGATGTTACCCTCTTTCTTCTCAATGACCTCGGCAGGTATTGCTATACACATAGAGTCGGATCCCTGTATTCATATTGTCTTTCTGAAATGATAAAAGAGATGATTGTGGTGGCTTATAGCAACAAAAAAGAACCGGNNGTTCAGAAGTATTTTCTTCTTAGGGGTATACCTCCTTAATTCAGGCCTCATCATTCGCATATACAGACGAGAGAGTGGTTTCTCGTAAGCTTTTTTCGAAAATAACAGATCCTGACATCCGGTACAAAACGGGAGTTGCCTGTATGAAAAAAATTAGACTGCCTCAAACCAGTCGGGAAGGATGAAGTCCCCTTCCTTGAGATGGTCGGGCCAGACGATTACCGGCCGAAGGTTCCTTGCAGTTTCGTTCCATCGCAACTGTTCCATGTACAGGTCAAATTTGGCCTCCCTGAACTCAGGGGTGAACTGGATCACTCCCCCTTCCATCTCCTCGATAATCTCGGGCATCTCAAGTGAGTGGAGAGCGGTTACCACCGCTACCTTGTCGCGGGTTCCGGCGTTTTCAACTGCCTGTGCTGCGATGTAAACCCCTTCATAGGTCGATGCTCCCATCATTCCCGGGAAGCCTCCCCACCTCTTCTCGAAATCCTGCTTGAACTGTGCCGTATTATTCGCAATCGTCCCGGGAGGGATGGTATACGGGCTGAACCGGGACTCAATGACCGAGGAATCCCCGTACTGTCCCACTCCACTGTAATAATCAGGATCATCATTGCACTCTACCGCAAGGAAGATGGCATTGATCCCTACATCCCGCCGTGCCTGGGTGACAAGGGGGATCTGCTCGTTGATAAACGTCGCCGGGTAAATAACATCAGGTTGTGCCGCCTTGACCGAAGTGAGCAGGGTCCGGTAATCGGTCTCGCCCATCTTGAAGGTCTCGTTTGCTACGATCGAGATGGGAAGATGCTCCTGTTCGATGGTGTTTATCACCGCGGTCTGCACCCCTTTCCCATAGGGGCTGTCCTGGTAGATGAGCGCCATCCGGAGCGGCCTTTCAGATGAGAAGCCAAATTTTTCGTTGATGGCAGGACGGATCACCTCATTAGCAAAGAGGGTGGTCTGGCGCCCGTAGTCATCCGTTGTCGGACAGTAATGGAACGTGGTACTGGTCGGCATGTCAGTCCGCTGCGTGATGATCGGGCTCGATGCCCCGGTAACAATATAAGGAACCTGGTGCTCGTTTACAATCGCCTGGTGAGATGAGACAACCGCACTCGAGAATCCCCCGACAAGGAGATCGACCTTGTCCTCGGTAACCAGCCTGGTTACCGCCTTCTGCCCCCCTTCACGGGTCGATTCATCGTCCCCGAGGATCGCCTCTATCGGGACTTTCCTGCCGAGGTCTTTAATGTACACTCCGCCGTCCGCATTGATCTCCTCGACAGCAAGTACGGCCGATTGCCAGATATCTTTTCCGGTGGTGCTGGCCGATCCGGTCATTGAGGCAACAACCCCGATCTTGAGGGTCGGTTCAGCCTGAGGCTGCTGAGTACATCCTGCGATAAGAATGACGCCGATCAGCAGCACTGCCCCTACAGCAAACTTCGCGTCCAATCCAAACACCCTGCTATGTTAAAGCATGGCATGGCAGCTCCTATAAAATTTCCCCTTGGAAAAGGGGGACGGATCAAGGGAGCGTTATATGGGTAATTTTTTTATCTGGGAACAATTCTTCAGGGGAACAGGTTGGATTGATGACGACTATCTCCGGAGTGGCAAAGAGCCTCAGTTCCACGCCAAGGTTAGACGTCCCGATACCCCGGGTGATGTAGGTACTCACGCCGTTCTCAAGAGAGAGACCGGAGAGCTCGAATCCCGGCAAGGGGATGTCCTGGGGGAGGAATTGCCCCCCATGGGTATGGCCGGCGAGGATGAGATCAGCANNTCATCAATACCGACAAGGATCAGATCCTGTCCGTCTGCATCCACGACAAGGTACTCATTTTTGAGTACCCTCACACCGTTCATCCCGAGCTCGTCAGTGAGCCGACCGGCATAGACCACATCCGTTGTCTCATCCCGGAGGCTGCTCACATTGTAATCGTCCCTGTCGAACGAGGCATTATTCACCGCGAGGTTCTTTTCTACCCAGGATGTTGAGGTGATACCTGACTTGTAGTCATGGTTGCCAAGCACGGCGTAGACCGGAGCATCGATCCCATCCCATATTTTTTGGAGCGAGAACTCCTCTCCATCCCCGTAGACGAAATCCCCCCCGATCAGGACTACCGACGGGTCAAGGGCGTTAATCTCATTGACGATGGTATTGACGTAGTTGATATTCCCCTGTTTCAGGTGGGGGTCAGCAATGAAGACGATATTGTCTGGTGCTCCGTCGATATGGAGCACCGTGATCTCCGAGGTCTTCGCCTCAACGTAGGCAAGGCCTATCGAGGCATTAAGGATGCCGAGAAAAACGATGAACGTAAGGTAGTGGGTTGTCCCAATCTTGGGCATCTTCGGAAGTGCGTCTTTCAATCGCATTTATATCTTTTGTTTTGGTGATGATGGATAAAAATGGTGTGGGTGGTGGCAGCAGAGAAATGCCAGAACCGATGTATGTTCTGGAAAAAAAGTGAAAGCGCCGGGGAAGAGATTTGAACTCTTGAGGTGCATGGCACCAGTGGCTTTCAAGGCCACCGCCTTACCGGTCTAGACTACCCCGGCCCGGATATAGTATATGCGACGCCAAAGCATAAAAAAAAGATCACCACTTTCTCCGAATCACAACGAGTGCTACCCCGGCTATAACCGCGGCTACCACCCCTATAGCCGGCAGAGGGGAGGATTGTTCTTCCGTGGAGGTAGTACCTGGCGTGGTTGCAGCAGTACCGGGGCCTGAAGTCTCCACCTTCGCCGCCCCGTCAGCCGACAGGAGCACATCCCCCTCAGCTGCATAGCTGTAAGGGTACACCTTAAGGACAAGAACATCCTCAGCGGTGTCGATGATGATCTCCTCATTTCCCACTGAACCTTTTTCGTTTACTTTCACGGTCTTCCCTTCTGTATCGGTATACTCGATAACCCAGTCGATCCCTGACGAGGTGAAAGCCCTGATCGTCCCTGGTCCACCCGTTGTCACTACGAAAGTCGCCGGCTTGTCCCTGGAGGCAAAGGCACTTGCTGATAGGATCGGATTTGTGGTGGGGACGATGGTTGGCGGGGTGGTTGCTACAGGCTTCTCCCGGACCGTGACCAAAATCGTCCCAATGTATCCCTTGGCATCGGTGAAACTGATATTATACTGCCCGGGGCCCTTGATAGGGACCTCTGTGGAGAACGAGCTGTCTGACTTGACACTAACATAGGCCGGTCCGAACACCGCTTCACCTCCCGGGCCAGTGACTCCGATCTGGACCCCCGAATTTGCCAGTCCGGCAATGGATCCGTCAATATCGAGGGTCCCGTCCATCTCCTGGGAACTAAACGCTGAAAAGACGATTTCGTCGCTGCGGTCGATGATCTCGATCACCCGGAGGGTTACCGAATCCCCCAGGTAGGAATACCCGGAGATGGCAGGCACTTCCGCCTTGTATACCCCCTTGGTAAATCCTGTGGTGTCAAATACGACAGAAAATTCACTGTTTGCCTGGAGCGTGACCGTTTTTCGTGCGAGTTCCTCGGTAACATGGCCTGATTTATAGAGGACAATGTCGACGCTGATGCCAGGGGGAAGGTTGCTTGTTCCGTTCACCACGAGCGGCATCCCCCTCTGGATCTGCGAGGGCGCCTTGAGTATCAGTTCATAAGCCTGTGCAACTCCCCCGCAGAGGGCAAGGCACAGGAGGGCCACGAGAGCGATTCGCGCCAGGGTGTGAGAGGCTGGTCTCTTCTGGTCCATCAATAAATCCCGCCTGAATGCATGGGTGTTGTCGTCAGGATGAAAACGACACCGGTTGGATAAAAATTTGTGCTGCATCCTTAATACCTTGCCCATCCGGCATGCCGTCCCCGTTGATGCTTTAAACCTGCACGACCCATGAAAGAGGTGTTGTAATCATGGAACGGCCGCTCGCATGCTGGAAAGGGGAGGAACGATACGAAGGAGAGGTCCTCCCTTCTCTCACCATCATCCTGAAGACCGGGGGGTGCCGGCACAACCGCTGCAGGATGTGCAGTTACCGGTTTGAACGGTACCCGGAGGGGACCGATCTCGAGGGCGCCCTCCTCTCCCAGCTCCACTGGGTGGTCCAGCATTACCCTCCATCCGGGGTTGCCATCGTCAAGCTCTACACTTCGGGCAGTTTCTTCGATCCCGGGGAAGTGCCTCCCCGCGTGGTAGAGGAGGCGGCCCGGATCTTTTGGGGGAAACTTGTCATCGCGGAGACACGGCCTGAATTTGTTGACTCTGAACGGATTGCAGCCTTCATTTCAGCGATCGATTCAGGAGATTACCCGACCCCGCTCTACGTGGCCATCGGTCTCGAGACCACAAATGACAGTATCCGTCAGAAATCGATCGATAAGGGATTTACGTTCTCTGATTTCAAAAAANNGATCTCGATGAATCCCTGCACCGTCCAGAAGCATACCGAGCTCGAATACTACTGGAAGCGGGGAGGGTACCGGCCTCCCTATCTCTGGAGTGTTGTTTCATTGCTCCTCTCTGCACCCGCCCACATCACCTGTGATCCGGTAGGAGGGGGTCGTGCACGCGGACCTCACAATTGCGGGACCTGTGATTATGATATTGTCAAGGCAATACGGGATTACAACCTCTCTGGGAATTGCCAGACACTTCACCAGCTCTTTTCCAGGGGATGCGAATGCAAAGAAGAATGGGAGCGGGTCCTGTCACTCGAGAAACCGTACTGCATGCCGCTGACTCTGTGATGGCACTTCCTGAATCTCGAGCTGCTTTTCGAGGAGGGGCAGGAATGTCCCGGCATCGCTTACCACGCCGATAGCCTGCATGGTCCCGCGGTCCATCAGCTTTGTCAGGGATGAGGGATTGATGTCGACGCAGATGGTTTTCACAAAGGAGGGGAGGCAGTTGCCGACCGCCACGGAGTGGAGGAGCGTGGCTACCATGAGAACCATCCCGCACCCCTCTACATGAGAACGAATCTGGTCCTGGGCTACCACCGCATCGGTGATGACATCAGGTAATGGACCATCGTCACGGATAGATCCTGCAAGAACGAACGGAATATCCTTCATGACACATTCGTACATGATCCCGCCCGTGATCACCCCGGTTTCGATCGCTTTTTTTATCGAACCTGCCCGCATCACTTCGGAAATGGCATACAGGTGATTCTTATGACCTCCCGTGACAGGTTTTCCTGTACAGATGTCCATACCAAGCGATGTCCCGTAAAGGTTGTATTCGATGTCATGG
>MTKZ01004220.1_pt1 | contig 13718 bp, 7 predicted proteins | sample 1042781 | NCBI WGS metagenome assembly MTKZ01 (sample SAMN06212207, study PRJNA360539) | anaerobic digester metagenome | biome: Wastewater treatment plant; material: sludge; isolation source: anaerobic digester fed with sludge from wastewater treatment plant | place: Denmark: WWTP Viborg ...
GGATGAATCTTCGGGTAAGAGGCCCCATTTCATATTGTATCGGATACTATCGTATGCAATATTGGCAGTAAGGTCAAATTTATCGAGGCCAAAATACAAGATACTATCCTTCTTCATTTCTACAAAATTTACTTTTCTAATATTGGTTTCCAATGTAATAGCATCTTGAAAGGATTGGCTGCGCAAGGAAAGATTATTCATCTTGACGCCGTAAACGCTCAAGGTATCGGTTTGTGCTTCGAGGCTTAAAATCCGGTCTTTAGTGTCGAATTGTCCTTTGATGCGGCTATTATTCGCAACTTTTAGCCATGGCAGGAATAGTGCGGTCAATTCGTTCAGCTTTTTTATTCTTATATCATAGACGAAATTCTGGCCTGTGGTGTCGCTAAGGGTTTGACCCAAATTATGAAATGAATTCAAATAATTATTAAAAAATAACGAAAATGAATATCCTAATTGGGCAAATTGAATTTCTCCTCTCACACTGGCATCGAAGAATGGAGAAAGGAGGCTCAAAGTACGTTCACCAGTCGGAGTAAGTAACGTATTTAAAAAAATGCGATTGGCCGAATAATCTTTCCCTTTTTCGGTATAATTCACTTCGGTTAAATCTATAGAACCTTCCAGATTGTCGAGGTGTGAGCCCAAGAAATTTGCCCTGAGCTCGAAATTTAGTTCACATAACGAATCGCCGCGATCGATCATTCCAAGATTTTGCAAATACGCATGCGAAACCCCTGCAGTAAAGTTATATTCGGGTATATCTTCGCTCAAGTCGATCGACCCATCGAAATTGAGATTCAAGTTGGGATCATCGATGTTGATTTCACCCTGAAATTGCTTTTTGGATAGTTCTCCACGCACGGTCAGATTTTTATAAGGATAACGATTGAATTCGAATTTTTGAACCATAACATTCAATCTTACATTTGCGCTATCGAGACTGAAACCCTTGCCCTCGACATCTCCAGCCATACTTACCGCCCCTATTAATTGCGGAACTTCTAAAATCCTTCCCAGATCAAAATTATCTGTCGCCAAATTTCCACGGTATTCATATTGACCATTTGGAAGTGCCATTAGTTTCAAATCAGTAATCAACACACCAACTCCCGTTGTAAATCTTGCATTTGCCACAAAATCGTTGTAAAATCCCAAAAATTCGCCCGAAATACTTACAAATCCCAATTCATAAATCTGCTTTGGCAGATGAATCTTTTCTTTCAATCGAAAATTCCCAGGTAAGGTAAAATTATTGACATCTTTCATATCGGCATATAATTGCCTAGCTTTTAACACGATAAAAGTTTCTTCGATGTCGGGCATTCCCGTCATTTGCAAATCACCCTTAAAAATGGTTTTTTCCCCTGTTCTTATCGTTAAGGCTTCGCCTCGCATATCAGGTACTTTCCCAAAAACTTTACCCTTTACCAAGATGTTCTGATTCATTCCTTCCAGAGAAACTGCAAAAGGCGAAAAATCTATAAAATTAAGCCTCGAATCCTGAAATTCAGTTTGAATATACATACGATCGACAAAATGATTATAATCATCGAAATCATTGTATTCAAAGGTAAGTTTCATGTTTACATCACTGTAAGGAGTCTTGAATTTAAAATCATCGATGATTAAATGCTGCGACGATACAGTAAATTTTCCTTGCAGGTGTTCGAATTTTAAGCCCGATCGTTCTTCAGCTTGCAGTTCTTTGACTCTAAAAGTCATCGAATCTCCGGTAAAAATATAAGAAAATGCTTCCAGATTTATTCCATTTATTTCAATAAAGGCATAATCCATTCCTTTTTCACGTTTACCGCATTTATTCTGGTCTTGATACATAAAATGGCTATTCTGGAATTCAAATCTTCGTACGATGATCTTCAAATCACCTACTCCAAATTTTCGAGGCTGCTCGTGCTTTGGTTTTCCTGAAGAGAATTTGCCAAACACACGGGTAATATTTAATTTTTTATCCCCATAATATTTTACCAGATTTACTTCTGCATTTTCGGCTTTTACTGAATTGAAAAACAGAATTTTTTGGTGAGGCTGTATCATATTGATATTCACTGAAAGCCTCTCGGCTCTTATTAAAACAGTTCCACAGGAATCTTCCATATAAACATCACGCAAAACAATACCTGACAAAGGATGCAGATACATACCCCCAATCCCCACCTTAACACTCAAAACTTGAGACAATTTACCCGCAACCTTTTCCCCTAAGGCAGTCTGAACACCAGGATGCAACATGATTGCCATACCCGAAGAAATAACAATTGTTATCCCGACGACAAAATAGAATAATATTTTTATTAACTTCTTAATAAGCCAAAATTTTGAATTCTAAGTAAAAATAACCTTCCATATTCCATTTTCTTCCTGCTTGATGATATAATTATCGCGCACGAAACGGTAAATAATGAATGACAGAAAAAATATAAAAAAACGTGATACACATTGAGCAAGAGTAATAAAGGGCATTAAGCCAATATTCAATTTCCAGATGAAAACCGTACGAATAAAAAGAAAAGCATTGATGATGCCAAGAAGTAAAAGTGCCTGCCTGTTCCATCTAAGCACTGGACCAAGTAAGAATAAATTGAGGATATTGAAAAAATTTGTACCTAAAAACCAGATTATTGTAATCCATAAAGGAAATTCGATAATGCCATAAATCTTCATCATGGGAAATTGCTGCATCAGACTGATGAAACAACTGACTATCACAAAGAGAATCAAGAAAATGATGCCCACTCTCAGGCGATTACGAATTCGAAATGGAGGTGTAAACGAAATCTCTTTGGCTATGTACTTAATCCATCGGTAATCATTGGAGATTTCCACTTCCAGAGTCTCGATCAGATGGTCGAATACTTGTTGTTTTGTCCATCCTTGTTTTAACCCTCGTCTGATGGTTTTCCTTAAATTGTACTTTTTCTTTGCCATAAGGCAAAAATAATGCATGTTGCAATTATTTTTGCTTTTGATTGCACAACAATTAAAAAAACACTGTAGTTTCAAAAAAAAAGAATGATTTCCATTAGCTTATAAAGCTAAAATATTTAGATTCCGAAGATAAGTTCGAATAATTTTTATGTTTTTTACGTCGTACAGTTTTTCAACATAGAATTCTTACGAGACAAGCCAAAACTCGACAAAATGATTTTGCGGAGAGGGAATGGGAGAAAATCAGTGAGGGAATGGCAATCGAAGTGAATGAGATTTGAAGCTAAGTGAGGCTTTCAATTTGAACAGCAGGTCATTGCCCAGTAGGCCATCAATAGGAGGCAAGTCCAATTTGGAATATAATGAATTAATATGTTCGAGATCGATAAGCAGCATTTCGTAATTCGTCATTTTTACCGGGCCAATGCAAAGTTCAGGGATCAGAGCAGCACCAAAGTTTTGAGCATCATTAGCAATCCCAGCGGAGGGCTGGTCGTCTCGCTCGAGCTGGCTGGCTTCATAAGGATAGAACTGTTTGAAAAGGTTTAAATCGAAAATGGTTGAAGAAGCTCCGGTATCGATTAGCATATTTGCCTTTTGTTTTCGAACCTTCAGTGTAACCATCAGATGTTCGCTGTCGGGCATAATGCTGAGAATTTGCATTGGTTTTTTTTCTTTTTTGAGTTCGATAGTTTTCTTTTTGTAATTCAATTTTGCCTTTAGCTTAACCAGCAGGTCGCAGCCAAGTACTCCATGAATTGGATCATTGAAATACCGGGAATAAATTTGGTTGAGAGGTGAGAGATCGAGGAGTGTAGCCTGATATTTCGAAATTTTTCGTTTTTCTATTTCGAAATCGGAAACTTTCAGTAAAAAGGGTTCCAGCTCATTGCCGAGGCCCATAGCCATCATGGGGGACTCTTTCAGTTGAAATTCCGGTAAAAAACATGAGATTCTCGCTTTGTCGAAAACCGAATGAGAGGCTCCAGAATCGATGATCCAATGAGCGGGCATACCATTTACTTTTACAGCGATAGCAATATGATAACCTTGTTCGAGGATTTTAAAAATCTGGAAAGGGATTTTGATTCGTTTCATGATAAGGGATTAATAGATGAAGCTGCTGCCGCCCAAGAATTCGCGAAGAATGCTTGTAGGAGGAATTTCACGGGAAGAAATTGGTTGAAAATAAGAAAGGAATTTCATAAGTCTCAGGGCTTCGGCATGTTCGGGTTCGATTTCGGGAATAGTTTTCAGAAGTGGTTCGGCATAAGTTTTCAAAACGGCCAGTTCATAAAGGAGTGCCGAATTGAACATCACATCGGCATTTTCTTGAAAAGGGAAGATATTTTTTTCTTCTCCATTCCTAACGCTATCCCAACGTCTTAGGGTTTCGAGGGCAGAATAGCCTCTGAAGCGATAATCGCGTACCATCCTGCGAAAAAGACGATTATCGGTAGATGAGATTGGATTTTGAGCATCAATAGAAATTTGGGTAAGAGCCGAAACGAAAATCCCGAATTTACGTGCTGGATCTATGTGGGGAGTCAAATCAGGGTTCAGTCCATGAATGCCTTCTATAATCAGCACCTGATCGGGCTTCATTTTAAAGGTTCCATTATAATAGGAACGCCTACCGCTATTGAAATCGAAACGAGGAAGGCGCACTTCGCGTCCAATGAGTAAATCATTGAGGTTTTCGTTAAAAAGATCGATGTCTATTGCCTGGAGACTTTCGAAATCATATTCACCTTTTTCGTCCCTTGGAGTGTGCTCTCTATCGACAAAATAATTGTCGATAGAAATTTGAACTGGTTTTAAGCCAAGCACCATTAATTGAATGGACAGCCTCTTGCTGAAAGTAGTTTTTCCCGATGAAGAAGGACCAGAAATGAGAACAATCTTTACTTTATCGTACCATCTATAGATTTTATCGGCTATGCGTGCTATACGTTTTTCGTGCAGGGCTTCCGAAATTTTAATCAAATCGGTATCACGTTTTTCGGAAGTAGCTTTGTTTAAATTGCCAACAAAGGGAACGTCGAGGATATTTATCCATTTCTTATGTTCACGAAATACCTTGAAAAGTTTGGGTTGATGAGTAACTGCCGGAGGAATTTCGAAATTTTCGGGATCGGGCACGCGTATCAGCAAACCCTTATAGTAATGGCGAATATCATAAAGAGTAAGATACCCGGTCGAAGGCACCAGATAACCATAGAAATAATTGATAAAACCATTCAATCCATATACCGAGGTGTACATTTCGTGTCGTCTTCCAAAGAGTTCGGCCTTATCCATCTGGCCATTCTTCATGAAGAGTTGGGCGGCTTCGGCTGTAAGTATCTCCTGGCGGGTAAAAGGTAAATCGGCCGCTACCATTTCGACCATCCTTTCTCTTATCCGTTTTAGTAAATCTTCATTCAGTTCTATGTTTTCTCCTTCCAGCTCGGCATACCAACCTTTGCTCACGCTATGATCGATACGCAACAAGGCTTGAGGAATAACTTCCTTTACCGCAGCATACAACAGGAAGTAAACTGAACGAACATACATGCGGTAACCAATATTATGCGAAAAATCAATAAAATTTACTGTTTTGGGTTTATAAAGATCGAAGCTGAGTTCACGCAATTTATTATTGACCAGTGCCCCCAAAACTGGATACTTCAGCTTTATGTTAAACTGGCGAGACACTTCAGCCAGTGTAATCCCTTTGGGAAACTCTCTTCTTTCGTCGCAATTCTGACAAATAATCTCGATAGTGTTCATGATAGATAGATTAAGAAAAAACTTGTTTTAGATAAAAACCGGTGTAACTTTTGGGATTTTGAGCTACCTCTTCGGGTGTACCTTCGGCCACGATATATCCTCCTTGATCTCCTCCTTCAGGACCTAAATCGATAATATGGTCGGCTACTTTGATAACTTCCATGTTATGTTCGATCACGATAATGGTATTGCCTTTGTCGGCTAATTTCTGAAGAACATCCAGTAAAACTCTTACATCTTCGAAATGAAGTCCTGTAGTAGGTTCATCGAGGATATAAAGGGTTTTCCCAGTATAGCGACGCGAAAGTTCGGAAGATAGCTTCACTCGTTGTGCTTCCCCACCCGAAAGAGTAGTCGACGACTGCCCAAGAGTAATATAACCCAGTCCCACTTGCTTCAATGTTTGTATTTTGCGAAGAATGGAAGGAATATTGGCAAAAAATTCAACGGCCTGATCGATCGTCATATTAAGGACATCGTTGATAGATTTTCCCTTGTATCTGATTTCGAGGGTTTCGCGATTGTATCGTTTCCCTTGGCATACTTCACAGGGAATCGTAACATCAGGTAAAAAATTCATTTCTATAACTCTTACACCTGCACCACCACAGGCTTCGCATCGTCCTCCCCTCACGTTGAACGAAAACCTTCCGGGCTTGTAACCTCTCACTTGTGATTCAGGCAAGCGTGCAAAAAGCTGGCGTATCTCGTCAAAAACCTTGGTGTACGTGGCAGGATTGCTCCGGGGAGTTCGACCTATAGGTGATTGATCGATCTGAATGATCTTGTCGATGTTTTTCAAACCTTCGAGACTATCGTATGGTAGAGGTTTTTGCTCGGAACGATAGAGAGCCTGACTGATAACCGGATAAAGAGTTTCTTCGATAAGGGTAGATTTTCCACTACCCGAAACACCAGTAACGCAAATAAATTTTCCAAGAGGAATCTTCAAATTAATATTTTTCAGATTATTTCCTCTAGCGCCCTTAAGAATGAGGCTTTGCCCATTACCAAGCCGCCGCTTAGGGGGAACCTCTATTTTTTTCTTTCCACTGAGGTATTGGCAGGTAAGTGAATTACTTTGGAGCAATTGCTGTGGAGTACCACTTGCCACCACCCATCCTCCCTTCTTTCCAGCTCCCGGACCGAGGTCTACCACATAATCGGCCGATACTATCATCTCCTTATCATGTTCGACTACAATAATGGAATTGCCAATATCGCGCAAATTCTTCAAGGCTTTGATGAGGCGATGATTATCTCTCTGGTGCAAACCTATGCTAGGTTCGTCAAGTATGTATAAAACACCCGTAAGCTGGCTTCCAATTTGAGTAGCCAGATGAATGCGCTGGCTTTCACCACCCGATAGACTATAGGCAGGTCTGTCGCAGGTAAGATAGCCTAAGCCAAGTTCCAGAAGAAACCACAACCGCGACCTTATCTCTCTTATAATTTCCTGACCTATGATGCGATCATTCCCCTGAAGCCTTTCGGGTAATTGTCCGAACCAATGATCCAGACTTCCGAGGTCCATCATGGCCAATTCGGCAATATTTTTACCATCTACCTTGAACCATAATGATTCCTTCTTCAATCGGCTTCCATTGCACACCGGGCAGGTCACCTTATTCAGGAATTCTCCTACCCACTTACGAATCGAGGCAGTTTCCGATTCCTGATACTGTCGAATAATAAAATCGACTATACCATCGAACTCAAGGGTATAAGTCTGTATAACTCCACTATCGTATTCCTTTCTGACCTTGAAGCCTCCGTCGACTCCATAGAGGATAGCATTTAAAGCCTGTTCAGAAAGGTCTTTGATAGGAGTATCGAGATGAAAACCATAGATCTGGCCAATTCCTTCTATCTGCCTGAAAATCCAATTATCTCTATATTCGGCCAGTGGGGCTATTCCACCCTGACGTGTGGTTTTATTCTTGTCGGGGAAAATCTTTTCCAGATCGATCTCGCTGATACGGCCAAGCCCGCTACACTTTGGGCATGCTCCATAAATAGAATTAAACGAGAAAGAATTCGGTTCGGGGTCTTCGTAAGCAATTCCAGTGGTCGGACACATCAGATTGCGGCTGAGATAGCGCATACTGCCATCAGATTCATTGAAAACGATAAGGGTTCCCTTGCCTTGTTTCAATGCAGTTTGAACTGAGGAGGTCAGACGTTCTTCCGAGCTTCCACCAATTTTTATCCTATCGATGATGAGCTCGATATCATGCGTTTTGTAACGGTCTAACTGACGAATTTCCGATAAAGATTTTATATCGCCATCTACCCTAATTCTCGAATATCCCTGTTTGCGTAACGAATCGATGAGTTCGCGGTAATGACCCTTACGCCCTCTAACTAAGGGAGCAAGAATATCTACCTTGCAATCTTCAAACTCTTTCCGAATAATTTCTATAAGGTTGCTTTCGCTGTATTTGACCATGAGTTCGCCCGTCATATAGGAATAAGCCTTTGCAATGCGAGCAAATAACAGACGCATGAAATCATAAACCTCGGTAATGGTTCCGACGGTAGAGCGTGGATTAGAACCCGAACTCTTCTGTTCGATCGAAATCACCGGACTTAAGCCCACAATCTTATCCACGTCGGGGCGTTCGAGATTGCCAATGAATTGACGGGCGTAAGCCGAAAATGTCTCGAGGTATCTTCTTTGCCCTTCTGCATAGATGGTATCAAAAGCAAGAGAAGATTTTCCACTGCCGCTCAAACCGGTAATCACCACAAATTTATCTCGGGGAATAATAACGTCGATATTACGCAAATTATGCACACGGGCACCATAAACCTCCAGATTGTCCTCTTTCTGCAGTAATATGTCTTTCGGTATACCTTCTTCAATCCTTGTCATAACTATTATCGGGGACAGATGCTTCTTTATTGACCTCTTCCCTGATCATTTCATCGTAATTTTTATAATTCCCTGTAGGAATCTTAATTCTATATCTCTTATTCGGTGAAACAATCAAACTGGTGTCTGATATCCATGGATTCAATTCACGCAAAATGCGATAATTAATGCCTTGTTTTTGAGCAAATTCAATAAGATTGGAGATATCTTCCTTTACTACAATTTCTTTGCTTGGAATTGGCGGATAAAGGTTTTCCTTCTTAAAATAATAACCATACCGCTCGGGATGTTCAAAAATAAGCTTAAAAGCCAGAATCCGAAAAATATACCTCGAAGTTTCCTGATTCATATACATTTCGTAATAATTCGTAGTTTTCTGCGACTGTACAATACGGTCGAAACGCCCCATGCCTCCATTGAAGGCAGCCGCAGCTAAAGTCCATGTTCCATATTTTTCGTAGGCCTTTTTTAAAAACTTGCACATGGCTTCGGTAGATTTCTCCAGATTATATCTTTCATCTACGTACTGGTTGACTTCAAGGCCATATTCCTGAGCAGTGGATTTTATGAATTGCCAATAGCCAGCAGCACCAGCTATCGAAATATTATGAAGAAAACCACTCTCCGCCAGTATCATGTATTTGAAGTCTTCAGGAATATCGTTCTTCTTTAGAATAGGTTCGATTACAGGGAAATAACGATGGGCTCTTTTAAACAACAATAATGACTGCGAATGCCAGTATGTATTCACCGTGAGCTCTCTGTCGAGGCTTTCTCTAACATAGAACAAATTCAGAGGAACTTCTTCCCCAGCAAATGAAAGTTTTTTCGGAATTGGGACAGGTACGACTTTCATGTCACCTTGTTTTACAAAATCATCCCCAATGATCTCATCGATTAGAGGCTTTTCTATATGGGCATGTATGATAAATCCTATTATCACGACCAAACCTATAACCACAAGCCATTTTAAAGGCGACTTCCTATCAAAAGAATCAAGTATCTTATTCATTATCAAGAATCAAAGTAAACCAAAATTGTTTTTACGAAAGCTTGCAAAGTTATACAATATCTCCTTTTATGATAAGTAACCAAGTTATCTCCCATTTCAGGAGTTCATTATGAATACTAAAACCAGTGATGAAAGCAGGTTACAAAACTCAAATTTCAGGCCAGAGTTTACCGCATGCCGAAATGGCTTTGAATTCAAAGCTCAAATATGAACCTGCGCTGATGAACAGATCATTCACCGAATAAAGAGCTGAGCATCTTTTTCCATAATTTTTAGGACTTTTCTCTTTTGCACTTCAGTTGAAAGCACAACAAGAAAACAAATTGCTAAACTGATTTATTTCTTATTCAGTTCCTCTTTCAGAAATTTCACCTTTGCCTCGATAAGTTTGATTTCCTGTTTGGTTTTATGAATTTTGCGTTCGAATTCCTGACGGAGGATATCGGCATTTTTCGAACTCGCCAAAAAGCCCAGATTGTTTTCCCAGAGGGTAACATCTTCGGTCATTTTTGCTGCTTTGTTTTGCAGGAAGTTAATTTCTCTGATGATGGTTTTATGTCCATCGGGCAAGTCTTTAATCTGTTCGAATCGCAGTTTGTACGACATGGCATCTACCTCGATGGGGCTGATATTGAGGCGGTCGAGTTGTTTATCGATTGCTTTTCTGAAGCTATTTTGCAGGCGTTCTTTTTCATTCAGGGGTACATATCCTATCTCGACCCATTTACGTTGAAATTCTTTGATTACCCGTAAATTTTCGGCTTTATCGTCGGTATAAGGATATTCTTCCACCTGTTTGATGAGTTCTTCTTTCAGACGAAGGTTTTCTTTTTCATTTTGATGAATGTTGGAAAAATATTCTTCCTTAGCCTTAAAGAATTGGTCGCAGGCGGTACGGAAGCGTTTCCAGATTTTTTCAGATTGCTTGCGAGGAACCGGTCCAACCTTTTTCCACTCTTTCTGCAGATTGATCATTTCCTTGGTCGTATTTTTCCAATCGGTGCTATCCCTTAAAGCCTCTGCTTGAACACATAAATCGAGCTTCAGGTTGTAATTGTGCAATTGTTGTTCTTTTATCTTGCTAAAGAACTCACTTTTTTGTTTATAAAACTGGTCGAGAAGCTCTTTGAACTGGTTCCAGATTTGATCGTTCACTTTTCGAGGTGCAGGGCCAACGCTACGCCATATCTTGAATAATTCATCGATGGCACGTGTATTTTCCTGCCATTGACGGATAGTCTCCGCAGGTGTTTCGATAATCTCCCTGGCTTTTTCGATCAAGGCCTGTTTCGATTCATAGTTATTGCGAAGTTCATCCTGTAGTTTATCGTAATATTCTCTTCGTCGGGCATTGATTTTTTCGGTAGCTGCCTTGAATCCTTCCCATATCTCATCTCTTTTTTCACTTGGAACAGGGCCAATCTCACGCCACTGCTCGTGATATTTCTGAAGCTCCTTGAACGACTTCATTACATTAGGCTCCAGTAAAAGCTCTTCCGCCTTTTCGCAAAGTTCTATCTTGCTTTCCAAATTCTTCTTAAGATCAAGGTCTTTTAATTCTTTGTTGATTTTTACCTTGTCGAAAAATTTCTCAACTAAAAAATGATAATTCTGCCAAAGGGTATTAACTTCCGACTTGGGAACCATTCCTATTTGACGCCATTTTTCCTGAAGATTTCTGAATTCATCATAAGTCTTCTTCAGTGTTTCTTCAGAATTAATCAAAGCCCTCAATTCATCCAGAATGGCCAGTTTGGCTTCCAAATTCTGCTGCTTCTGCCTTTCCAGCTCCTCCGCAAACTGAAGCTTCTTTTCCTTGTAAATATCGAAAACGGCATCAAATTGATGTTCAATATCATCGGGCTGATATTGAAATTCATCTTCTCTCCCTCCTGAAGCTATATATGATTCTAATTCCTGCTTCTGACGTTCCTTTGTTTTACGTATGAAAGTAACCTTAATAAGCCCTACCTGGGTCTTGATACCATTAATATCATCACTATCTACAAGCGATTTGAGCACTTCCACAAGTTTTTCTCTCGAAAGCAGATCATAATCAACTCCCTGAAAATCTATTTCTTTCAAAAATTCAGATTCCATATCGGGATGCTCTTCTTCTACCATTGAGCTTTCTGTAACTCTCTGATTTTCTTCTACAATTTGAGAATGAATTTCAACAGATTGAACATCCTGAGCCTCTTCTTCGACCAGCTCCATCTTAACCGGGTCATTATCCACAGCGTTTGCCGAATCATTAGTTTGATGCTCACTTACAGTTTCGACCTGTGGAGCATCCGAAATACACTTTTCAGCTACTTCCTCTTCAGGAGCTGATCCACTGCCTTCCACCTGCATCGACTCTATTTCGACATTCTGGCCATTATCTTGAACTTCGGTAGTGGTTTCATCTATTTTTGCAGCAATATGGATTTCAGCAGCCGGTTGAATCGTTTCTAATGATAAATTCACCTCTGAAGATAGTGGAAGTTCTGTTTCATTCGAGTTTTGCTCGACAGAAAATTCAGTCGGTTGATGGGGTGTATGTTCCAGAATCTGGGGAGATTCATCGTTCGGTAGTATATTATTAGAAGATGGCGATTCACTTAATTCAACAGGAGTCTCCTCGGTGAGGTCGGTTGCATTTGAGAGTTCTGACTTGAGATTTGCGTTTTCCATAGTGAATAGAATAAGGAAGTGATTACTAAATAATTTCGAAGATAGGATACCGCAGGCGCGGTGGGATGTTTAAACTGACGGTATGATAATTAGTAGGGTTTGCATTTTACGAATATGGGCTGCAAACTTACATAAAAAAAATAATTTTCATACGCCGCACAACAAAAATCAAGGCCATGATTGTTCTATAAGTAATAAATGAATATCATTTAAAGAAAAACATTCCTTCTATTACCTCAATAAAGGTAGAATAAGGAATGTGTCGGATGGTTTGTAAAGTCTTTAAATTTGTGGTGGATCAATATCCCGTTTTCGCAAATTGACTATAGCAAACTCTCCGAATTGAACCCCGTGAAGAAACTTTGAGTTCGAAGAGGAAATGAATATTTTTAATGCGAAAGTCTTATCTCTTCCGCTATGTTGTACTTTGTTCTAAATATTTAATAAATGTCTATTATAAGCCCCTTCAGAAAAAAACTTTAGGAAATTTATAGAGAAAATAAAAGAAAATATCTTATAAGTAATCCTGTTGGTCAAAAAAACGAAACATTAACCTCGGCTCATGAACCCAGAAGTCGAAGATGAATATAAAAAACCATAACGATTGACATAAATGGGTAAAATCAACTAACTTTAGGGATAGTTTTTAAAAACCCATCCTTGCAATTTTCAATCCATTTCAATTAAAATTGTCGATGAACAAAAGCACGATAAGCTCGCTTCAACTTTGAGGAGCGAGATCAATCGATACCTTCGTTTTCTTTGCTTTATATTTTCTCCTTCTTCAATTGTTTATAGATTTCGAACCAAATAATGCTCGAAATTCCGGCCAAAGCGCAAATAAAAATTTCGAACCAGCCAATTTCCTCGAAGAGGAATAAATCTTGTAAAGCAGGAATTTTCAATACAAGAAGTAAGAAAAAGATGGCACCACCTACGATCCACTTTACGGTTGGATTGGGTGTTGAAATTATTTTGATTATGGAGGAAGACCACGAACGATTGCAAAGAATAACAGAAACATTCGAAACGATGAGTGTTACAAAGGTGAAGGTTCTTACAGCATTTTCCGAATACCCCATCCTTAGGCCTATAAAATACACCAGCAGGCTCATAAGGAGCAATCCAATACCTTGAGCGCAACTCATCAATATTTTTTTTGTATCGAAAAAGGGTTCATCCAATGGTCGGGGAGGACGCGTCATTACATTTTTTTCCTCTTTTTCGGCTTCAAAAATGATGGAACAGGCAGGGTCGATGATCAATTCCATAAAAACAATATGAACAGGCCAAAGAATAAGAGGCAAATTGGCAAATAGCACTGGGATAAGCGACAAACCCGCAATGGGTACATGAATGCGGAAAATATAGGCAAGCGCTTTTTGCAGATTATCGGAAATTCTCCGTCCCATCCTTATGGCTTCCACAATAGAG
>MTKZ01010838.1_pt1 | contig 13715 bp, 1 predicted proteins | sample 1042781 | NCBI WGS metagenome assembly MTKZ01 (sample SAMN06212207, study PRJNA360539) | anaerobic digester metagenome | biome: Wastewater treatment plant; material: sludge; isolation source: anaerobic digester fed with sludge from wastewater treatment plant | place: Denmark: WWTP Viborg ...
ATGAGCGACGTGCCATGCCGAGCAGGAATCGCTTTGAAAAAAAACTCTGTGGGACAGGCTCTTATACTACAATAAGGTTCGTGGCTTATATGAACACTTCCATATCTTTTTATTTTCCGTGAGGCTTCTTGGATTTAGATGAACTCCCCAGAAGAGAATGCAGTCTCACTGTGCCTGACGGAATATAAAATCATAACAATTCGCGCGACGTTTAAGATAAGCATCGCGCTTTTTTTGAACTACTCATAAGGTTCACGTGTACGATGAAAACACACTCACACCTCAGCATCAGGTCAGGTTCCGCCGCGTTTTTACTGCTGGCAGGTATTTTCCTGATAGTGCCGATGATCGCCTGGGGCCATAATCTTGACCAGCGGTTTACCTATATCAATCTGGACCCGGACACGCTTGATATGATGCGCGCGCGGGTAGCCGCACAACAGCCCCCGGTTCAAATCGGCGATACCATCGCGGTGGTGCTCAAGTCCACGCCGGGCCCGGGTACCCTTACGGGCGTAGGCGGTTACCTGACTTTTTACCTGCCTACGGACGGCACATTTCAGGTCGTCGGTGCGGAATACCTCGCGCCGGATCCGAACCGTCCCGGATATTATATGCCGGTTCCCGTAAAAGGCCAGTCCATTATCGCCATCGGCAATGGTTCCGTTGGCCCGGCGACTACCACGGGTTTAGTCGGCCTTAATCTTGGCCCCAATATTAATGGCGTAACCGAGGCGGCGGTAACCGCAGCCGGGGTTCATCGCGGTACTATCGCGGGTGTGTACGCGGATACCGGCATTTTTTATTCCACCTCGGATATGACCGTTTGGGACAGTTGGGAGCTTCCTCCGGCCACCCTGAACACTGGGGCGCGTCCCTTAAAACCGGGCGGCGGCCAGTATCCGGTCCTTATGACCAACAATCGGGGTGAAACCATTGAGCCACGCACGTGGTGGGATGCTTCCCAGTTGATTGGCTTTGGTCTTTCCAGCCCGCATGGTGCGGCCACTGATCCCAATGGCCGCGGCAACGCTCCCTGGGGCACGGCGAATGTCGTTGCCGGGCCGCAGTCCGGGTATGCCTGGGACTTCAACCTTATGGACTGGGTGAACGCGGGATTCCCGGGGTATTCTTCCTCCGGCCTCCAGAATACCCTTGATCAGGTCGGACCCTGGAACCGCATCCAATATCCGGGCAGCCAGGTCAGCCTGGACCAGGCGGGCCTGATTTCCGCCGTGCTCGGCTATGCCGGCGTGGATGCGTCCAACCTAGGCTATGATCTCAGTGCAGGCAGTCCGCTTCCCACGAACACCACGGCAGTGCGTTTTTCGTTCGGCATGCTGGAACTGGGCCGCACCGAAGTCGGCCGTGTTTATGTCAAAGTACTGAAGGATTTCACCACGTGCCCGTTCCCGATTCACGGCGATGCCTTTGGCGGCGACGCCGGCGGCGAGCAGGGCGGCAAAGATCATCTCTGGCGGTATTACGACCCGACGGATACGCCCCTTGACCTCTGCGGCGGCCTGCAGAAACGTTTCTTGAAATCCCTGGTCCTTCCCGGTGAAACCGTGGGCGTTACGTTAACGTATTTTAACGGCAGTTACCTTCCCGCGATAAATATGGTGGTCACCGATCCGCTTCCCTCCGGCATGACGTACGTGGCGGGTACGAGCAAAATTAACGGGGTAACGACGCCGCCCCTTTCCACGAGTCCGCTCACGTGGAATATCGGTTATGTCGAGCCCTATGGGTTGCTGGATATTACGTTTGATGTGGTGGTGACCGGTACCGGCGACCTGTTGAACACAGCCCGGGCCGAATCAAATCAGGGCATAACTTACGCCAACGACACGATCCGATCCGGCGCCAATGATTTCCTGGTATGGGACAAGTATGTTTCCCCCTCGGCCGTTGCGCCCGGCGGCACGGTAAACTATACCGTTGAGATCAGCAATATCGGCACGGGCCCCAACGGCATCCCCTTTGTCATTACTGAATACCTGCCCGCCGGTTTTACTTATGTAAGCATGGTGTCCAAGCAGATTAACGGCGGCCTGCTGCCGGACTCTCTCATTTCCATCAACGCCGCCAATCCGAACCAGCCCATTTTTACCATCAACCAAGGCATCCAGGCCGGCCAGGCGCTCGTCCTTACCTTCAAGGTCCTTGTCGGCCAGAATGTTCCGCCGGAGACCTACTGCAACTACTTCAAGATGGGGTTTGAGGGCAAGGTGGTGGCCTCAGCGCCGGACGCGTGTGTCAACGTCGGCGGCGGCTCGATTGGCGACACCATCTGGCGCGATTGGGACGGTGACGGCATCCAGGATGAATTGGAGGAGGGGATTCAGGGGGTGACCGTAAGCCTGTACAACGATGTCAATGGTAACGGCGTTTACGACGCCGGGACCGATACTCTGATTACCAGCCAGGTTACGGACAACACCGGTTTCTATAATTTTGAGGGCCTGACCGACGGCATGTATGTTGTTGTGGTGGATACCACGGCCACAGGACTTGTGCAGCATTCGAACACCGGCGATCCTGACGGTGGCACACTTAACCAGGCGGGTGTAACCCTTGCGGACAACTCCGGCACGGACCTCATCGACTTTGGCTACAAGCCGGGCGGGCCGGGCATCGGCACCGGTTCCATAGGGGATACCGTTTTCGAGGACATGGACGGCAACGGGATTTTCGATGGAAGCGATGCGGGCATTCCCAACGTCACGGTCAACCTCTACGAAGACACGAACGGTAACGGAGAGATTGACCCGGAAGACCTTTTTATCAGCGCCGCGCAAAGCGACGCTTCAGGCAACTACCTGTTCAGCGACCTTGCCTCCGGCGCGGGCATTGATTACATCGTGGATGTCGTGGAATCGGATCCTGATATTGCGGCCTATTTCACCACCCAGGGCAAGACTTATTTCGCGACCACCTCGGGTGAGTATTCCGTTCTCAATCTTTCCGGCGCCAGTTTGATCAACGATTTCGGCTTCCAGGGCGTTGATCCCGGATCCATCGGCGACACGGTCTTTTTCGACAGTAACGCCAACGGCGTTTATGACCTCGGTGTTGACATACCGCTGGCGAACGTGACCGTTTCCCTGTATTATGACGCCAACGGCGATAGTGTCGCCCAGCCCGAGGAGTATGTGGACAGCCGCGATACGGATGCCTCCGGGCAGTATACCTTCGACAATTTGAGTCCTGAGCGGTACCTTGTCCTTGTTGACACGGGAGATCCCGATTTGCCGGGCGGCGCCGTGCCGGTGACGCAGCAATATGTTGTTACCCTGGGTTCCGGGCAAAACTACACCACCGCCGACTTTCCCTTCGTGGAAATATTCACCAAGACCGTGGACAAGGCCTTTGCACTGCCGGGCGACCTGCTCACCTATTCCATCAATTTGAACCTGCCCACCGACACGCTGTACCAGAACCTGACGATTTGCGATCCCATCCCCGGCGCGGACGTGTCCTTTGTCAGCGCGAGCGCAGGCGGCATGGTGGACGGCGGGTATACGCCGGTGGCGCCGGTCAACGGCGCGAAGAATGCCACCAGCCTGTACGTGGAAGACCAGTTTACCACCAACGGCTCCTACTCGGGCAGTAATGGTACCGCCACGTGGGCGTCGAACTGGGCGGAGACGGGAGACGATGGCCTTGCCAATGCCGGCGGGATTCTGGTGGCGGGCAACCGTCTGCGTATCGACTTCAACAACACAACCTATTCTTCCGACGGCGACTATGTGGAGCGGGGCGTCAATCTCAGCGAGGTCGCGTCCGCAAGCATGACCTACACGCTCCAGACCAATGAACTGGATACGGGAGAATATATTTATCTGGAAGTGAAGGGCAGCGGCACGGCCTGGGTCTTGGTGGATACGGTTACCCTGGGCACGGCCACGGGCGCCAAGGGTCCCTTCAATCTTGTGAGCATCCTTCAGGCGGCTTCCCCCGTGCAATCGCTTGCCAATCCCACCGCCATACGTTTCCGCCGCGGCGTGGGTACGGGCAATGATCAGATTGAATTCGATAACATCCGTATTGATTTCACCACGCCCAATACGACCACGGCTATTGCCGTAAGCCCTACGCAGGTCGGCAACGGCGGTGCCCTGACCGTGACCATGACGGTGGGCAGCAGCGCGGCGATGACCGGCGTGACGCCCGGGACCTTGACGCCTGTTTTGACGGACGGCGCCGCCGCGTCGCTCCTTACCGGCCCGACGCCGACTTCCGCCAGTATTGCCGCGGGCGGTACGGCCACATTTACTTGGACCTACACGATGACGGATACGGCTTCCCCGGCGGGCACGGTGAATTTTACCGGTGGGGCCACAGGAACCATTACCGGAGGCACTTCCTATGCCTTCGCAAGCGCCACTTCGGGCACGGCGCAAGTTATCCCTGGAGGTTCTGGGACTGTCTGTTGGAATCTCGGCAGCCATGTCCTTGCTCAGGACGGCCTGCGCATTGCCGGCGCGGGCATTTACGCATTTCGCGGCGGTGATATTGCGAATGGCCCGTTCTGGAGATATGACCCCTCTTCCGGCTTGTGGAACAATCCGACAGACCCCACTGATTTTGCGGCGACGATCAACGGCGGCGGCTCGCTTACAACCGATGGAACGTATATTTATGCGCTTCAGGGCGACAAAACGAAGACGGTAAAACGATACGATCCGGCGGCCAATACCTGGGCTTCCCTGCCGCCTTTACTGGCTAATATAGGTAAGGGCGGCGCCATTGCCTACCACGCGGCGAACGGCAAACTGTATGTATTGCGCGGCGACGGACAGAAGACCTTCTATGAATTTACCTTCACGGGACCCCTTACGGGAACCTGGGTTGCAATGGCGCCGGTGGCCGCCAACGTGAGTGACGGCGGATCGCTGGTGTCCGTGGGCAATTATCTGTATGCCTTGCGGGGAGCCGGCCAGAAGGCGTTCTGGCGGTATGACCCGGCGACCAATACCTGGCTTGCCCGGGCGAGTACTCCCGGCAATGTAGACGACGGCGGGGCCATGGTCGTCGTGGGCAACTATATCTATGCGCTGCAAGGCAAGACTTCCACCTTCTGGAGATATGACATAACCACAAATGCCTGGACCACACTGACGGCAGCTCCCGCGGTCGTAGGCCCAGGCGGCGCGCTTGCTGCGGTGGGCAATCTGCTTTACGCGTTTCGCGGCAACAGCACGGGTACCGATACGGAGTTCTGGCGCTATAGTATTGCTTCGAATACCTGGACTGTGGCCACCAGCGCACCGGCGGCGGTCGGCTGGGGCGGCGCCCTGGTGAAAGTAGGTGTTTCACAGAATTATGAAACCAGCGTTGAAGTGGCACCCTCCATCGTAAGTAACGGCCAGGCAGTCACCGTTACCTATACCGTTCAGGCGAGCGAGAATGTTTCCAACTATACGCCGCCGGCGTCGCTGACCGTGACGGCCACGGGAGGCGCTTCCGCCACGTATGCCAGCGGTCCTTCGCCTTCCGGTTCAACCAGCCTTACGGCCAATGTGCCCAAGAGTTTTACCTATACGTATGTTGTCACTGCGGGGACCCCGCCCTGCGACGTGACGTTTTCGGCGCCTCAGTATACTTCCGGCACTTCTGGCGCCCTTCCCGGCGGCGTGATTTGGCCGACCGGCACCTCCCACAACGTGATTGCCGTGCCTACGCTGACACTGGAGGTCCGGGTCGTCAATGCGCCGGCCGGTGACCTTGTGGACAATGTAGCCGCTTTTAATGGAAATCAGCAGAACGAATTGGATTATTGCTATGTTGTGGCCGATGGCTTAAGTTTGACGGATGATCGGGACACGCTTCTCAAGATTTCCCAGGACGGCACGGTGGTCCGTGTCGGCCTCACGGGCACCACCCACATCGAAGCCTTGGTGTTCAGTCCTGACTACACCACGTTGTATACGACGGACCGCGACCCGGCGGTGGGCGCCGGTAGTGACCGTTTCGGCACGTTGAACCTGGCGACGGGCGTATTTACCCCCATCAACCGCCTTGCCAACACGGCCAACCTCCTGGAGGGATTCCTCCCTGGAAATGTTGCCGCGAATTTTTCCGTGGCGGATGTGGACGGCATGTCCTTCGATCCGATCACCGGCAAGTTGTATGCGGTTGCGCGGCGCGAGGGTACCAACACGGAGGTGGATTTACTGTTTGTAGTCAATCCGCTGACGGGGTTGCATGTGGAAGATGCATTCGGGCCGGGCAAAGACTATATCCCGATTCGGACGGACCTGATGGCGACGCCGTTGTATGATATTGATGATATCGCCTTCGATCCTTATTCGGGTGTGCTGTACGGGATTGCCAACACCACCGCCGGCATTTCCGGCGTGGAGGACCACCTGGTTATTATTAACCCGACTACCGGCACGGTGACGGACATCGGGCGTATCCAGCGCGCGACCGACAATGCGAACATAGATGATATGGAGGGTTTGACCTTCTCGCGCAACGGGACGCTCCACGCCGTCAGTGCCGATGGTTCCGCCGCAGGCATGAAAGACACCTACTGGATTATCAATCCCGCCACGGCCAAGGCGAGCCTTACGGGGTATTCGAGCCTCAATCCTATCCAGACCACTCCGGCGGGCACAGAAACCGATTTCGAAAGCGTTGCGTGCTACAGCGACGACCTGGCCATATCCGCCACGGACAACGCTGTTACCGCGCTCAAGGGTTTCATCGGCGACCTCGTCTGGTCGGATCTCAACGGCGACGGTAATTTCGATCCTAGCTACGCAATTATCGGGGGCAGGATTGACATTCAAAACGACGGCGGTGAAGGCGGCGTCATCAACGGCAATGACGACGGTGTGATTGGCTCCATCGCCGTCATCAACGGTTATCTTGATTTGGACGGCGACGGTGTGACCGACGGTGATGACGGCGATGATGGCGTGTTCCAGGGCCACACGGTCCTGAACGGCGTGCTGCAGACGGGCACCACGGTGGTGGCCGAGCAGGGCATTCCGAATGTCCGCGTTTATGTGGATGAAGACAATGACGGAGTGTTCGATTGGACCGACACCAACGGTAACGGGATATGGGATGCCGGGGAAGGAGAACGCTGGGAGTATACCGATGCCAGCGGGTTGTACGCCATTTACGGCATGGTTTCGGGCGCTTACACGGTGCGTTATGACCAATCCACCACGCCTTCGGGATACGTGCCGACGACCCCCGTCAGCCACTTGGCCACGCTCGCAACGGATGTTACGCAATATGCAGACGCCGACTTTGGCCTGCGCCCGCCGCTGAGCCCGGCCGTGGACAGCGCCATTGGCGACCAGGTCTGGATAGACCGCAATGAAGACGGCGTTTTTGATACGGGGGAACCCGTGCTTAAGGATATCAGCGTCTATCTGTACCTTGACCGGGGGACCATCGGCGTTTTGGATGCCGCGGATATCCGGATCGCGACGGACGTGACGGACGCCGAGGGCAAGTACTTGTTCACGGGGTTGTCCGAGGATACCTATCTGGTTAAGGTGGACGAGACGGATCCCCAGTTCCCCTCGGGACTGGCCCTGGTTTCGGCGTCGCCTGCGCAGCCGAATCCGGAATCTGTAACGCTCGGCACCCTTCAGGACAAGCTGGATGTGGACTTTGCCTACAACTATACGAGTTCCATCGGTGACCTGGTGTGGTACGACAACAATGGCAACGGGCTGTATGAACCCGCGCTGGGTGAGAACGGCGTAGCCGGCGCGTATGCAATGCTTTACGAAGACACCAATGGTAATGGCGTCTTTGACGGCGATATTGACGTGCAAATCGGCGGCACTACCACCGCCGCCGACGGCAGCTATCTTCTTGACAATCTTCCTCCCGGCACGTATTTCGTGCAAGTGTACGAGCAGAGTGTCCGCCCGGAAGGCTGTCCCACGTGTGTTCCGAACCTTATGCCGACAACGGCCACCAAGGTTAAGGTGGATCTGGATCCGAACGAGGCTTATGTAGACGCGGACTTTGGTTACAAGCAGGGCTCCATCATCATGGGCTCGGTTTTCTGGGATGTCAACCATAATACCGTTTTCGAACCGCAGTATCCCGGCGCACCTGAACAGGGCCTGGGCGGCATCACCGTTTGGATTGACGCTGATGGGAACGGCGTGCTTGATTGGACGGACGCGGACAGTGACGGCCTGTGGGATGAGGGCGAAGGCGAACAGTGGACGGTAACGGAAAGCGACGGCAGTTACAAGTTTTTCGTTGGTGCTACAGGCAGTTACCTCGTGAGTTACGATATCAACGACCCTGATATTCCGCCGGCCCTTCAGGGACCCCTGGCGCCGACCACCGCGACGGCACAATATGTCAGCATAACCGTGCTGGGTGAGGAGCGCACCGGCATTGATTTTGGCCGTGACAATGTCGGCCAGATAGGCGATCTCGTGTTTGGCGACAGGGGCGTCACGGGCACGTATGACGGGCCTGCGACGGATCCCGGCCTGCCCTATGTCGTGGTGCAACTGTATAGTGATACCGATGGAAACGGCGTGTTCGACCCGGCGAGTGATGGCTATATCGGTTCCACCACTACGGATGCCAACGGCGCTTACCTCTTCCCCGGCCTGCCGGATGGAACCTATTTTGCCAAGGTGCTCGGTGAGTCGCTGCCCCTTGCCTGGAGCACGACACCGACGGTTGACCCGACTTCGCCGATGGACGGCGTGGGCATGGCTACGGTCACGGGCGGCGGCAGTGTGATGACCGTGGACTTCGGGTATCCGCCCCAGCAACCGGGCAGCATCAGCGGTACGGTTTACAATGACGGCGGTGCGATTGTGGGCGACGGTGAACTCAATGCCGCCATCATAGACGGCTATGTGGATATCAACCGAAATGGCGTCAGCGGCCTCACAGACACCGCCGATGACGGCTTTTTCCTCGGATACCAGATTATTGACGGGAAAGTGGACGTTGACGGCGACGGTGCCATCACCACCGCGGATGATATCGTCGATGGCAGTTTCGACGGCAAGAATGTCATAGACGGCATGGTGGACTTCAATGCCAGCGGCAGCATTACCACGGCCGATGACGGCACGCTCAGCGCCGACACGGCCCTGGCGAGCGTCATTATCAATTTGTACAACGCCTCCGGCGTCCTCGTGGCGACGACGGCGACAGACGCGAACGGCAACTATCGCTTCGACGGCATACCGCCCGGAACGTATACGGTGGAGGAAGTGACCCCGACCGGTTTCGTTAACGTTTTGGACCGTGCCGGGAAAGCCTCGGATGAAACGGGCAATACGGATTTAGGAGATGACCTTATCCCGGTGACAGTTACCGCCGGGCAGGTCAGCGCCAACAATAATTTCCTCGATGATAGCGACAGTACCGCCTTCCTGGTCGGGTTGTCCGGCCAGGTTCGTAACGACGTAGACGCGGACGGCGATTTTACCGACGCCGATACCGGTATCAACGGCGTGGTCATTCGGCTTTTCCGGGATCTCAATGGCGATGGCGTTACGCCGCTTCTGGATGTACTGGATGGACAGATTGACCTCAACGAAGACGGCGTGATTTCCGCCGCCGACTCAGGAACCCTCTTCGGACTCCCCATTATCAACGGCAGCGTGGACGTCAATAATGACGGCAGCATTACGACCGCCGACGACCTCGCCAGTTTCAACGGCGTGCAAGTCATTGATGGCAGACTGGATATTGTCCCCGGGGGCGGTATTACGACAGCCGATGATGGCACCATCGGGACCGAGCCGCTGGTCGCCTCGACGACTACCGCAGGCAACGGCGATTACAGTTTCAGCAACCTGGCCTTTGGCGATTATGTCGTGGTGGAAACGGATTTGGCCAGTGCGATAAGTACGGCGGACGTGTCCGCTGACGGCATTAACGACAACCAGGTCGGCGTGGCATTGAGCTACGGCGGCGAGACGGGGCGTGATTTCCTTGACTCCATTACCGGGACCGTCAGCGGCCATCTCTACAAGGACACGAACGGGAACGGCATTCAGGACGACGGCGAACCCAACCTGACGGGCGTGGATGTGTTGATTGAAGACGCCACCGGGCAGTTGATCACGGTCTCCACGGACAGCAACGGTAATTGGACGGCTTCCGTTCCGCCCGGAACAACCACCGCTTCCGTGGTGGTTTCGGATCCACAGTTCCTGGCCGTGTTCCCTGACGGCTATACACAAACGGAAGGAACCAATCCGACAACCGTTATCGCCGTGGGCGGTGTCAACACCTCCATGGGTAACGACGGGTACTTCAGCCCCTATACGAATATCAATCCGGCCAGTATTGCAGGCACTGTTTATAATGATGCGGATAGTGATTTCGCCTTCAGCGGCGGGGATGTGCCGGTCGGCGGTGTCGTCGTGGACCTGTACCTGGATACCAACAACGACCATCTTGTGCCGTTTTATAACGTGATAGAGGGCTTGGTCGATGTGGATGGCAGCGGCACCATCAGCAGCACGGATGACGGTACTATACTGGGGTATTCTATTCTTAACGGTTTCGTGGACATTGACGGTAACGGTTTGATTAGCACGGACGACGACGGTTTCTTAAACGGAATTCGTGTCATTGACGGAATCCTGGATTTGGACGGAGATGGGAACGGCGCCATTCCCGATACGGATGATAATGGCAAGGTGGCCGGGGAACCGCTGATCAGTCAGAAAGCTACGGCCGCCGATGGAAGCTATCTGTTTTCGGACCTCAGCGCCGCCAGTTATGTGGTCATTGAGAACGATCCGGCTGGTGCAACCAGCGTGGACGACCGCGCGGCGGCCACGGAATTCCCCGGCGTCAATACCGACAACCAGGTCGGGGTTGTTTTAAGTGCCAGTGAAACTAGTATTGGAAATGATTTCCTGGATACGGGGGTCAACCTTTATGCCGTCAGCGGCACCGTATGGAACGACTCGGACAGCACCGGCGGTTTCAGCGCGGGTGATATTCCCATTCCCTTTGTGACGGTTTCCATCTATTCGGACATCAATGCCGACGGATGGCTGAGCGCGGCCGAACTGGCGGCCGGGCCCCTTGCGAGCATGGAGACAAGCCCCACAGGGACATATACGTTCTCCGGACTGTCCAACGGTAATTACATTGTGGTCGAAACGGATCCGGCGAACACCACTAGTGTAACCGACGTGGACGGGATTGCGGTCAATGGACCCAATCAAATCCAGGTCGCCATCAGCGGCGCCAATGTTACGGATCAGGATTTCCTGGATACCGGCATTGTTTTTGGTGCCATCTCGGGTACTGTAACCGCGGATACGGACAACAATGATACCGGTGACGCGCCGTTGTCAGGCGTGACGGTGACTCTTTACACCGACCCGAATGGTGATGGGGACCCGGCAGATGGCATTGTTTATGCCAGTCTGTTGACCGATGGTAGCGGCGCCTATGCCTTTATGAACCTGGTTGAAGGCAGTTATGTGGTGGTCGAGACCGATCTGGCCGGATATCAAAGCCTAAGTGACGGTGATGCTACCGCGGACAGCCCGGCCACGCCGGCAGATCCCCCAAATACCAATACCAAAGATAATATACTGGCGATAATCTTGGCGGCGGGCGAGACGGATGATGGCAACAATTTTGTGGATGAGCAATATGGCGCCATTTCGGGCCAAGTGCTCAAGGACACGGATAATGACAATACAGGCGATACGCCATTCCCGGGCGTGACGCTGACTCTGCTCAACAGTGATGGTTCCCAGTATGACAGTGATCCGAACGTGCCGGGCATTCAGCCGATGACAGCCGTGACGGACGGGACGGGAAACTACACGTTTGGTAATTTACCGCCGGGCGATTACCGGGTGAGCGAGACACAGCCGGAAGGCTTCGTGTCGGTGAGTGATAAGGATGGCGGCGACCTCGATATCATTGGCGATGTGACATTGATTACGGTGGTGGCCGGCGCGACGAATTCCGGCAATACCTTTGTCGAGGAAGCGTACGCTTCGATTTCGGGACAGGTCCGTTATGACGTGGATTTCGATGGCGATCTGAATGATTCGGACGGTGGTATCGCCGGCGTGACCATCACTCTGACAACTGACCCGAATGGCGATGGTGATCCCTCGGATGGCGTGATGATTGCACAAACCACAACGGATGCCACGGGCAACTACAGCTTTGATAATGTCCTGCCGGGGAATTATGTGGTGACCGAGATGGACTTGGCGGGGCATACCTCTTCTGGTGATAGTGAAGGGAGCAACGATAACAGGGTCAAAATAGTCTTATCGGCAGGACAGGCAAGCGCGGATAATGACTTTTTGGACTATAACCTGGTCGCATGCAATGGGGCGAACGTTTACGCTGCCCTGGTACTGACGAGCAGCGATCAGGGGGGCTTCCCGAGTAATACGTTCCCGGATGGCACGGGATATGCCCACGCCTTTGTTGCCGCGCCGGAGATGTTCGGCGCTACCTTTGCCAATACCTACATACCGGCGGGGCGGACCCTGAATGCGGACTGGTCGGGCGCGGTCTCTGTTTCGTTCAGTAAATTGGATGTCAATGCGGCATCCAACGTATCCCATGTCGCCGGAAGCGGTTTAACCGAATACCACGATTATAGCCCCGGAGCTATCCAGAACCGTTCCGGTGAGATTTACAATGTCTATGGGCAAGGCGCTTTCCGTTTCAGCGGTTCCGGAGACGGTGTGTGGGATGGGGATCCTGAGGTGCCGGGGGTGGACAACCGCTGGCAGTTGGTCTATACGTTTACGGGCTTGGCGAACGGGTACTTGCCGGCAGGCACATTGATAGGCTTTACGGATATTGATGGTATTGCGCTGGCCGGGGAATCGGTAAAATTAACCGCCGTACGAGCCTCTGGTTCCGGAGAGTGGCTATCTTATGAGGACGATGCGCCTATTCCGGCGCCGACCCACGGACTGGCGGTATTCGATGTCCTTACGAATTCCTATACGTTTGACGGTCCGGATGCAAGCAATGACGCGATAGTTTACCGTACTACGGCAGACTTGACAAGTATTACGATAATGGCTACACAGGGCATTAGCAGCGACAGCTATGCCGTGAAGTTTTTGGCGCCGGTGGAGGAGACTCCGTGCCTGTCCGGTACGGTACGCGTTGACACGGACGATGACGATACACTGCACTTTAATGAACCTGGTATACCCGGTGTGACGGTATATTTGTATACAGATCCCAACGGGGACGGGGATCCGACGGACGGCGTACCTGTTGCCACAACCGTTACAGACCTGTATGGCGCCTATGATTTTCCGCTGCCGCTGGCCGGAAATTATGTCGTCGTGGAACAAGACCTGCCCAACTACATGAGTGACGATGACCTGAATGGAATGCCGACGGACAACTGGGTGGCCGTGATCAGCGACGGGATGAATGATACTACAGGGAACGACTTCCTGGACGATACCAGTACGGAGACCCATGCGATTTCCGGTGTTGTGTATGATGATGGTTCCGCCAATGATAATACCTTCAGTGCTGATGATACGGTGGTATCCGGGGTGACCGTACAACTATACAGGGACGTGAATGGCAATGGCCTAGCGGATGCTGCCGAGTGGGTGGCAACCGCGGTTACGGATCAGTACGGCGCGTATACCTTCAGCGGTCTTCCCGATGGCGCGTATTTGGTTGTGGAACGTGACTTGTACGATGCCATCAGCGAGGACGATACCAGCGCG
>MTKZ01128289.1_pt1 | contig 13709 bp, 13 predicted proteins | sample 1042781 | NCBI WGS metagenome assembly MTKZ01 (sample SAMN06212207, study PRJNA360539) | anaerobic digester metagenome | biome: Wastewater treatment plant; material: sludge; isolation source: anaerobic digester fed with sludge from wastewater treatment plant | place: Denmark: WWTP Viborg ...
CCAGTTCTCGACGGAAAAGGCGTACAGGGTCAGGTAGGGGATGCCGATCTCTTCCGCCGCTTCCACGGCCGCCTTCACCGCGTTTATCCCGCTCTTGTGGCCTTCTATCCTGGCCAGGCCGCGGGCCTTCGCCCACCGCCCGTTGCCGTCCATGATTATCGCGACATGCCTCGGCAGCTTCCGGCGGTCGAGAAGTCCCGCAAGGGGATGAGGCTGTTTCGCGGCGTCGCGGGGTTCAGGCATCCTACCTCCAGATAATAAAATACCATAACTCTCTTAAAAACGCGCCAGCCGCGCCCTTGCGATGTATCGGGGAAGGCTTCAGCCGTCGCACGAGAACTTGTTCTTCTTGAGCCTTCGGATAAGGTCGCAGCAGGATTCGTAGGGCNNGGTCCCTTCCCGACAGCTCTCCTCCGTTGTAATCCTCGAAAAGGGCGTCCCCCGCCTGGTAGCCGATGGCCCGGCTGAGCTCGAACAGGTTGTCCGCGTCTATCTTCAGGAGACCCGCGATCTCCAGGGAGGTCAGCCTGTCCTTCAAGGCAAGGTCGTAGAACTCCCTCATGGCGTTGCAGACTATCGCCTGCCTCAGGAGATACCTTCTCTCCTTTTCCCTCCTTACCTGCCCTATCCTCTCGAGTATCTCCCTCATGCTAGCCTGTTTAAGCGTTTCCCTGACAGGGTTGATCATCTTCGACGCGAGGTACCCCGACGAGAAGTAATGGATCCTTTCCCAGAAGGACTGTTCGTCGTTCCCGGGCGCGAGGTCCTTTCCCATCAGGTAGTGCATCGATTCCTCGACAGTGTGGTTCACGTCCGGAAAGACGGTGTAGATGGTGTTGTTCCTGGTCATGAAGAGGGAGCGGGCGTTCCTGATCACCCTCGCGAAGCTCTTCCCCGGATCTTTCCGGAAATAGCCGTCGTCGAGGAAGCTGAGGTCGTCCATAAGGTAGACCTCGAAGTCGTCGTCCTTCTTGTTGTGCAGGTTGAATATGTCCTTGAGCGCCCTGATGTAGTTCTGCACGGTGCCCGAAAAGTCGACTCCCTCCTCCTCCTCTTCCTCTTCTCCGCGCGACGAGTACCCGTACATCGTGTAGAGGGCTTCTGCGCCGTGCTCGAGCCAGGTAAGGTAGCTCTGCATCTTTATCCAGGGGGGAGTGTTGTTGACCAGAAAATCGTCCTGCCCGAGCCTGAAGAAGTCGTAGGGGTCTTTTCCGTCCCTCATCCTCCTGAGGATTATCGTCTCGCTGTTCTGGAAAAGGCGCGTCGTCCTGAGCCCGAGCCCGGCAAGCTCCCTCGGAAGATGAGCGGGCGCTATGTGAAGGTCCCCGACAAGGACTACTGCCGGGCAGGCTTCGGCCCTGCCCATGGCTTCGGATATCTCCTTCGCCATGAACCGGTCCCTCTCCTTCAGGGAGCCGTTCCTGTTTATCCCGTAGGCTTCGAGCTTCTTGTTCTTCAGGTATTTGAGGATAGGCAGGTAGTGTGAGAAATCGAAGCCCCAGCTCTCGAAATAGTCCGACTGGTCGAGGTATTCCTTTTCCCCCGCCTCCCCTTCGATGAAAGCCCTGAGCGCCCTGTTCTTCCTGGCCTCGACCATCTCGAGGAGTACCACCGGCCTGAGGCCCCTGTCCTCGAAGGATTCCAGGACCTTTATGAACTGCNNTCTGCGCCTGCCACAGCGTGTGGAAATCCCCGACGAGTAGGACACCCGTCTCCGCAGCCTTGCCGGTCACCTCTCCGAGGGTGGAGGTGAAAGCCTTGGACCTTTCCAGGAAGCCTGCGTAGGAGCGGTAATAGGAACGCACCTCGCTGTCCTCCGGCCCCTGAACCTCCCTGATGGACCTCTTGATGTTCTTGAGCATCTTCAGGTAGAAAGCGTCGGAAACGAGAGGTTTCTCTTTGCGGGTCATTTCTGTTCTCCGAAGGTCAGAAGCATTACGAGGGCGTCCTCGCCGTCGGAATAATAGCTCTTCTCCCTGCCCGTGACCCTGAACCCGAACTTGAGATAGAGGCTTACGGCTTCCTCGTTGCCGGCCCTCACTTCCAGCCTCATCCTTTTTGCCGCGCACTCCCCGGCGAACATGATGAGGCGCCTCAGGAACAGGCTGCCGATCCCGGCTCTGCGCATTTTTTGGTCCACCGCGATGTTGATGAGGTGCGAATCCTCGTCGACGACCCAGAGGAACGCGTAGGCGGCCACCTTTCCCCCGATCTCGACCACGAAGGAGTTGCAGAAGGCGTTCTCCTCCAGTTCGAACAGCAGGGCTTCGGTGGGCCAAGGGTTCTTGAAGGAACCGCGCTCTATGGCGTCCACTTCCGGGATGTCTTTTTTCTCCATTTCGCGGAAAAGCGCCTCGTCCGCGAGGGATGGCGATCTCGAGGCATCAATCATCCGGGAGGCTCGTCCCCGTGAGTTTGAAGTACGCCTCGCGGTATTTCCCGCTGGTACCTGCTATCACTTCTTCAGGCAGCTCAGGGATCGGCGGCTCCTTGTCCCAGCCGATCTGCAGAAGGTAATCCCTCACGTACTGCTTGTCGAACGACGGCTGGGCGGATCCCTCCCTGTAGCTGTCGAGCGGCCAGAACCTGCTGGAGTCGGGCGTCAGGACCTCGTCGCAGAGGATCAGTTTCCCGTCGTGGAAACCGAACTCGAACTTGGTGTCTGCGATTATTATCCCTTTCGAAAGGGCGTACCTGGCGCAGTGCCCGTAAACCGCCAGGGAAGCTTCCCTCACTTTTTCCGCCGTATCCGCGCCGACCAGCCCGACCATTTCCTCGAAGGAGATGTTCAAGTCGTGGCCGCTCTCGGCCTTCGTGGAAGGAGTGAAGAGGGTTTCCTCGAACTTCCCGCTCTCCTTCATGCCTTCCCTCAATTTCATCCCGCACACGGAGCCGCTTTTTTTATACTCCGACCATGCGGACCCGGAGATGTACCCCCTCACGATGCACTCGACCGGGAGCATCTTCGCCTTCTTCACTATCATGAAGCGCCCGTCCAGTTCCCCCGAGTACTTCTTCAGCGGGCCCGGAAGGTCATCCGTCGAGAAGGATACGAGATGGTTGTCTATGATGTCCTTCGTCCTGTCGAACCAGAACGCGGAAATCAGGTTGAGCACTCTGCCCTTGTCGGGAATGCCGTTCGGCAGGATATGGTCGAACGCCGATATCCTGTCGGACACGACCACCAGAAGGTTTTCTCCCAGGTCGTAAATGTCCCTCACCTTCCCCCTGCTCACCCGCGGGAATTCCACGTAATCCGTTCTCGTCAGCACTTTTCTCATCGTTTGTCTCCCTTCGCGGCCTTTTCATTCCCGCGCTTCCCTGGTCTGCTCCTTACCGTCACTTCGGCTCCCCTCCTTGACACAGCGACGCTCCCGACGCCCGCCAGCGAAGCCTCGAACTCCCGCGCGTCCTTCTCCGTGTCCCAGATGGTCTTCCATACGAACAGCATGCCCCCGTCTTTTTTCTCGAAAACGATGTACCTGTCTCCGCCCCAGCCCTCCGACGCCTTCAGGGAGGACGCTTCGCCCGCTCCCCACTCCTCAAGGATCAGGCCGGTGGCGAACTCGCCCCAGGTGCCCTCCGAGACCGGGACCGCGCCCGGGATATTCTCCCCGCCGACCGATACCCGTTTCGGAGGGTCATCCTTCCTGAGGTACTTTGCCGGGTGCAGGACCTGCTCCGTCGAGGCGGGAGGTTCCCTGTAGATCCTGTCCAGCGCCCCCGTCCTTCCTCCCGAAACCTCCCTGACGAAACTCATCCCTTTCAGATAGGAGAATAGAAGGGTCTCTGCCAGGTACCTCGGGACATCCGCCCCGATGAACTCGCCCAGAACGGCTCTTGCGTCCGTGAATTCGTGAAGCGCGGAAATATCCCCCTCGCTAAGCCCGAACCTTTTCGCCATCGCGCCGAACATCGTGAGGGTGGCGTCGCCTTCCGCGGCCGCCATGGCAGCGGCCAGCCTGTCGTCGTTCCCTTTTTCGTCGAGCGCCAGGCTTTTCAAGAGGTCGAAATGCTGGTCCGCGAGGGCGTGAGCCATCTCGTGGATCACGAAAAACTCCCCCATGTCCAGAAGCGAGGCCATGTCGAAGAGCGGGTCGCCTTCAGCCTTCTCCGCATCTTCCCTGACATACAGCTTCTTTTTCCTCGGGTCGTAGATCCCGGCCGCCTGGTCTCCCAGGAGGCTCTCCATGGCTTTCCTCAGGTCCGCCCCGGGGGGCAGCAGCCCGAACGCCTTCAGCGCTTTCTCGCGCGCCGCGAGCTCGAGCGGGGGAAGGTCGGAATCCAGCTCCCTCAGGACGACCTCCCTCATTTGCTTTCCGCCGAGCCGCGTGACCTCGACCGGGCTCCGGAATTTCAGCCCGCGGATCTCCTCCGTTTCCGCGCGCAGTTTCTCGATGTCGTACCCCGAGGCAGATAGGCAGAAGAGGCAGATTGAAAGCAAGGAAAGGAGGAGCCTGCTCATAAGTGGGAATTCTACTCAAAGGCTTCCTGAAATACAAGGCTCGCGCCCATGAAGCCCGATATCCCGCGAAGCCCGGGAACGCCGCCTCCCTCTTTTAACTTTTTCTTTATTGTTGTAAATTAGTATGCTTGGCGGGAGTTGAGTTCATGGATAACTGGGCCGGCGAATTACAGAGGATCCGGGATTTTTCCAGGAAGCTGGACGAAACTGCCCCCATCCCGACCCTTTCGGAAGACGACCTCAACGCTTTCGCGCGTGACATTATCCGGCTCCAGGACCTTCTCTCCCTGATAGGCTCGCTTCCGCCGTCGAAAAGGCCTGATATCTGCGAGTGGGACGATACCGTTTCGACCCTCTGGAGGAAGCTCTTCTCGAAAGGCGACGACATAGACCGTTACACCCTCAGCGACATCTGGCTGAGGATTCTCATGGAGTCTAAGGAGGAGAAGAGGATCCTCCGGACGGCCGCGGCCTTCGTGGCGTCCGCGAGGAACTTCTCGCTTTTCGGCGAGGCCCTTGAGGTCGGCACGTCCATGCTTGACCGATACGGGACCGAGAACTGCGGCGCGCTGGCCAACCTCCTGAATTCGGTCGGTTCGGTCTACTACTGCAAGAAGGACTATGAAAAGGCCGAGGAGTGCTACCTCAGGGCCCACGAGACCGCGGAGCGCCTCACTGACCAGGAGACCATGAAGTGGATCGGCGTCTCGAATGTGGACTTCAAGGGCCAGGAGATGATCAACAGGATCGAGACGATACTCGAAAGGGGCTTTCTGTCGGAGGGCGAGATCAGGGCGGACCGGGCGCTCGAAGCCGAGAAGCTGATCAGCAGCCTAGACATGATGCCCATTTCGACCAATCTAGCCACGTTCCTGCTAGTTACGAAAACAGAGTTCCAGATGCTCGCGAACAACTTCAAGGAGGCAGGGGTCATCCTGGACAGGATCGAGGAGATAGGAAGGACCGGGACCGGCCCCTATTTCTATTCGCTGATGACCACCCACGCACGCCTCAGGGCAAGGCTGTTCGGACTTACCGGCGACTGGAACAAGTCCTACCAGTGGATCAGGAAAGCCCTCAGGCAGGTATCTACCAAGACGTGCCCGGCGGAGGACGTTTTCGTCCTCGAGGACGCGATAAAGATCGTAAGGAAGCTTCACGACGACAGGAAGGGGCTCAGGGATTCCGACCTCGTCAAGGACCTTGTGTTCCTGCTCGAAGACAAGGACTGGTACACGGGAGGGTCTCACAGCAGGCAGGTCGCGGAGCTCTCCCTGAAGATAGGGCACATAATGAAAAAGTACGGGGCCGGCGACCTCGACATCCTCGAGCTGGAGATGGCCGGGCTGGTCCACGACATAGGCAAGCTCAGGATCCCGTGGTCCCTTCTCAACAAGGTCGCCCCGATAACCCCCAAGGAGCGCGAAATACTGAAGAAGCACGCCCAGTTCGGCAAGGAGCTCCTTGATGAGATCGGGCTCACGGGCCCCGCCGACATCGTTTACGAGCACCACGAGACCATGGATTCGAAGGGCTACCCGAGGGGCAAAAGACCTTCGCTTCCCGCCGCCATAGTCGGCATAAGCGATGTCTTCGACGCTTCGACCACGCTCAACAGGAGGTACAAAGTGGCGAAAGGCATACGGGAGACCATGTCCGAGATCCGCTCCCTTTCGAACCTGAAATACCATCCTGACGTGGTCAGCAGCCTGGGAATGCTCATGGAGAAGGTGGTCTGATGAGAGCTTTCGTCAAAATGGCCTTTGTCGCCTGCGCGCTGTTCCTTTTCATGGCAGCCCATCTTCACGCCTCGGTGAAACTCCCGTCGGGAAAGGGTTTTCTGGAAACCAGGGAACACAAGGGGCAGGAAGTGTTCTCCCTCGCCGACCTGGTGAAGGCGATGGGCGGCAGCGCGGGGAAAGATCCCGTGTCCCAGTACCCTGTCTGGGAGATGAACGGACATAGGATCGTCCTGTCGACCAACACTCCCATGGCTTCGGTTGACGGAAAGATAGTCTCCCTGAGATCGACCCCCGCCGACATCGGAGGCGAGATTCTCCTCGGGACTGATTTCATAAGCGCGGTACTTCCCAGGATCGGTTTCCGGCTCGACGAAGAAACCGCCCCCGGCAGCGACGCACACAAGAGCCCGCACAATCAGCAGGCTATTGCCGACGGCAAGGTGACAATCGAGAAAACCGTCGCCTACGACCTCATCAGGATAACCTTCAACGGATCAATGGCGTCGCTCGCCGAAACGAAAAAGGAAGAAGGAAAGATCAGGGTCAGGCTGCCGAGAGGCAAGGCCGAGATGGCCTCGGAGAACCTCGGAGAAGGCATCGCCACCTCGATCTCCTTGCAGGAGGGAGGAAGAGAGGTCGTGATCTCCCTCGACAAGGGGTTCAAGAGTTTCGAAACTGTAAGCCTGAAGAACCCCGAGCGGCTGGTACTGATGATCAAGGGAGAAGGACAGAAGCCTCCCAAAGAGGGAGCCGCCCCGCCCTCTGCCACGCAGGAACTTCCTCCCATAAGGCAGGCATACCCCGCCAAAAAACCGGGGAAGACCCTGATAGTCCTGGACCCCGGCCACGGAGGCCAGGACACCGGAGCGCTGGGCAAGGAAGGGACCGTCGAGAAAGACCTGGTCCTGGACCTGTGCGTCAGGATGAAGGAAGCCCTCGAAAAGGAGAACATTGACGTCCTGCTCACCAGGAACAGCGACGTGCTTATCCCCCTGAGAGAAAGGGCGGCTTTCGCCAATTTCAACAAGGCGGACCTCTTCATCTCGGTACATTTCAACGCCTCTCCCCTAAAAAGCGTGAGGGGATCGGAGAGTTACATAATGAGCCGCGAGGCTACAGACCTCTGGAGCAAGGAACTGGCCGAGAAGGAGAACCTTTCCGCGGGAAGCGGCGAAACCGGAGACGGCCTCTCCCTGATACTTTGGAACCTGGCGCAGAACCAGTACATCGTGGAAAGCACTTCGATAGCCGGCGAGCTTCAGCAGAGCCTCAACGAGCTTTTCGGAACGAAGGACCGGGGCGTCAGGCAGGCGCCGTTCGCGGTGCTTGAGGGGGCCAGGATGCCGGCCGTGCTTCTGGAGGTGGCCTACATCTCGAACCAGCAGGAAGCGAAAGACATTCAGAACAGGGAATTCTCCGACAAGGTAATCAACGCGATCGTCGCTCCTCTCGCGAGGTTCAGGGACAGGAATGCACCGCCTCCCGCTCCTTAGCCTTTTCGCTCTGCTCGCGTTACTGGCCGGTTGCGGCGGCGGCGACGGGACAGCTCCCGCCGCGCCGGCGCCTTCGCTCGCGGACAACTCCGCGAACAGGAAACAGGTGGTCCTGCTGTACCCAAGCGAGAAAGACGGCCTTCTCGCTCCGTTCGCATCGGCCGTCGAGATCAGCGAAACTCCCCAGCAGGAAATGACCGGACTCTTGAGGGCTTATCTTTCAACCGTCCCCGGAGGCAACATGGTCAACCCGTTCCCCGAAAGGACCGCTCTAAGGGCGTTCTATCTTGAAGAAAACGGGCGCGCAGTGGTGGACCTCGACCAGTGGGCGTTCGAAGGAGGAGGCACCGACACCGAAACGTACAGGATCTACGGAATGATAAACACCATATGCTACAACTATCCCGAGATCAGGTCGGTGAAAGTCCTGGTCGACGGCCAGGAGCGGGAAACGCTTCTCGGGCACATCGACCTCCTGAACTACATCCCTCCCGAACCTTCTCTGAACGGAAAACTTCAGTGATAAAGAACATCGGGCTTTTCGACTCGGGGGTCGGGGGGCTTACCGTCGCGAAAGAATTGATGCGGGCATTCCCGTGGCTCAACATCTTCTATTTCGGAGACACGGCGAGGCTTCCCTACGGTAACAAGTCGCCGCGGACCATAACCGCGTACTCCAAGGAGATCGCCTGCTTCCTTCTCGGTAAAAATGTCGAGATGCTCGTCGTCGCGTGCAACACGTCCAGCTCCATCGCCCTGGGCGAGCTCGAAAGAGATCTTCCGGTGCCCGTGGTCGGGATGATAAAGCCGGGCGCGAAAAGCGCGGCCGCGAGATCGAAGAACGGAAGGATAGGGCTCATCGGCACGAGGGCGACCGTCGCCAGCGGGTCTTACGAAAAGGAGCTCAGGGCCTTGTCCCCTTCGGCAACTGTGTTTTCTAAAGCCTGCCCGCTGTTCGTCCCTCTCGTCGAGGAGGGCTTCGCCGAGGACCCCGTGGCCGAGATGGTCGCGGCCAGGTACCTCGCACCGGTCCTGGAGAACGGCCCCGACACGCTTATCCTCGGCTGTACGCACTACCCGATGCTTATCCCTGTGCTGCGGAAAGCAGCCCCCGGCGTCAGCTTTGTTTCCTCGGGCGAAGCGACGGCCGAATACCTGATGGAGGAACACGGCTTCCCCCGCGGGAAAGGCCCTGATGAAAAAGGCTTCCTGGAGATATTCGTGACCGACGGTGGAACGCATTTCAAAGAAGTCGCCGAGGCGCTTCTCGGGAAAAAGATAGAACTGGAAGAGGTCTCGCTTGAAAGGCTGGTGACAGGATGAGGACCGACGGAAGAAAAAGCGACGAGATGCGGGCGATAAAGATCGAGCCCAACTACATTATCCACCCGGAGGGTTCATGCCTGGTCGAAGTGGGGCTGACGAAGGTGGTCTGCTGCGCCAGCGTCGAGGATAAGGTCCCATCTTTCCTGAAGGGGACTGGCCAGGGATGGATAACCGCGGAATACGGCATGCTCCCCGCCTCCACTCAGCAGAGGAGCGCGAGGGAAGCGAGCAGGGGCCGCCCCTCGGGCAGGAGCCAGGAGATCCAGCGGCTGATAGGAAGGTCGCTCCGCTCGGTCGTGGATACCAAGCTCTTCCCCGACAAGACGGTATGGATCGACTGCGACGTGATACAGGCTGACGGAGGGACGAGATGCGCCTCGATAACGGGCGCTTTCGTGGCGATGGGTCTCGCCTTCGCAAACCTTGCAGGCAGGAAGATCCTTAAGGAGAATCCCGTGAAGGGGAGGCTGGCCGCCGTATCCGTGGGGATAATCAACGGCGAGAAGATACTCGACCTGAAGTACGAGGAGGATTCCATCGCCGAAGTGGACATGAACGTGGTGATGACCGGGGACGGCAGGTACATAGAGATACAGGGCACCGCGGAGCACGAGCCGTTCTCGAAGAAAGACCTCGACGAGCTTCTCGGCCTGGCCGCCAAGGGGATCGACGAACTGATACAGGCCCAGAAAAAAGTGCTGCAGTTCGCCTTCGACTGAGCCGGGAGGATTAGATGCCGGTAGAAAAAGAATTCCTCGAGATACTCGCCTGCCCCCTTTGCCGCGGGGACCTCTCCAATTTCAGATCCAAAGAAAAGGAATACCTGAAATGCGCGAAGTGCGGGAAGCTCTTCCCCATCGACGACGGCATTCCGATCCTCCTGCCGGATGCCGCGCTGGCTGATCCGGAAAGGTAGGCGCCGCCTTCGGCGAATTTTAAATTGAAAATTGAAAATTGAAAATATTAAAATTATCGAATTGTTATCCTTATTAAACTTCAGCTCTTCCGCGCTTCTGCGCTTCTGTTCTATCGTCAGCCTTCAGCCACCAGCCTGAGAGTTTTCGCCTGCATTGATTTCTGCGATCTTAGCGCGCGGTTTAGATCTTCCTGATCTGCTCTATCAATTCGTGATCGTCCGGGAATTCGCCCGTCTGCTTCTTCGAATAAATGAGGTTCCCGTCCACCATGACCTCGAAGACGCCCCCTGAGGAATGCTTCAGTTCCGTCTTCACTCTGAATATCCTGTCAAGCTTGTCCGCGAGACCCGCGGCTCTGGGAAGATAATCTCAGACGCCGCAGTATTCGATGACGATCTTCATTCCTCTCCCTTAGACCCTTTCTTGACGATCTTAGCCTTGAGAGACACCTTACCGTCCTGGACGGCCACCGAGAAGACGACATCCTTCGCCTTGTATTTCTCTATCAGCTCGGCCCTCTGTTTTTCCAGCTTCTTCTGGAATTTCGCCTGGTCGAGCTCCACAGTCTGACCGGCGTGCATCTTGGCCTGGTTGAACTCCTCGAAGAGCTCCCTCACTCCCTGCGCCGGCACGGGTTTCGGAGCCTCCTCACCGGCCGCGGGTTTCCCGGCATCCTGTTCCTTTTTCTCACGGTCCTCCTTCTGGAGGTCCTCTTTCCTCGCCGTGTCGAGCTTGCTGAACTGCTGCTGCATCTTCCTGGTCGCGCCGACCAGCCTCGGGTCGTTCACGATCCCGTTCTGCTTCAGCTCCATCAGCTTGTTCCACTTGTTCGAGTAAAGAGTCCAGCTCTGCTGGAATCCCATGAAGAGGAACTGCGTCGCCGTGGTGGGAAGCGTTGACCTGCTGTAGAAGGTCACGGCCTGCTCGAGCTCCTTGTGCTCGGAGAACGGAGGGAACTTGCGCTCGCCCGAAAAATAAAGGTCGTACTCGTGCTCCAGCTTCTTGAGCATCTCCTTCATCTTCGGCAGGTTCGCGTTGAAGTTTTCCAGCCTGCAGTCCACGACAAGCCTCCTCCTCCAGATATAATAAGCTTTCACGCCTGTTTTGGCAAATCCTCGCTCCGGAAAGAACTGTGGAATCACCCGACCGGATTGACTTCACTGCGAAGGCTCTCAGGCTGAAGGGATTCCAGAGCAGAAGCGCGGAAGAGCTGAAGAACAATAAGGAAATCGATTCCACAATTTTTCAATTTTCAATTTTCAGTTTTCAATTTTCAATTCAAGCATTGCTTTCCTTTTCCCGACTTCCGCACTATCGAACTTTCGCTCTTCAGCCTTTAACCATCAGCCCGTTCGGTTTGACTTGAATGCGCGGGTGAAGGTATCCTCATACTTGGAGGAGTAATGAAAAGGGGAATCCTGCCGCTTGTCCCAGTCGAACTGTTCGGCCCCGCCAGCCAGGATACGATAAACCTCTGGAAGGTTTTCTTTCTTGCCGGTCCCGACCGCCGCCAATCCTGGCTTTCCAAGCTCAGCGACGAGGAGCGGGCCCTCCCCTGCTGGCCCGCGTGCCTCCTCGGGATCGCCCGCGAGAACAAGATCGGGGAGATATGGTACCCGGAACCCGCCCTTCTCCAGCAGACGAAAAAGCCCCTCGAGATGCTCAAAAAGGAGGGCGTCAACATCGTTCCTTTCAGGTATCCTCCGATGAGGAACCTGGAATACCTGAGGGAAAGCATCGAGAAGGCGCTCGCGCAGCTTGGATTGGACAAGGCCGAGCTGGACAGCAGGGTGGATGCATGGGCGACACTCCGCGCTTCGGTCAAGCGCCTCGACGGCATCCAGACCAGGTCGCTCGCTCTTTCGTCGCGCCAGTACATCGAAGCGCTGCACTCGATCCCGGACCCCTCGATGTCCCTCCCGGCCCTGATCAAGGAGACCGAGCTCAAGGTCGCCCTCAACTACAAGGGGCTGAGCCACGACTACCACATCAGGATAGGGATCCTCGGCTCCCCGCCTTTCGACGGCTCCTTCTACGATGTCCTCGACCAGGCCGGAGGGCTCGTCGTTTTCGAGGAGTCGGGCCTCGAAGGGTTCCCCCTCGGCCATTTCAGCGAGCTGGCCCTGCTCTACAACCAGATCTCGATCCCCTACGGCATAAAGGTAAGGCGCGACAGGCTCGAAAAGGAAAAGGCCGAAAGGTCGATAGACGCTTTCATCTGGTGCACCCACGCGCTCTCGGAATCGAGGAACAACGCTCTCTTTCTCGAGGGCGAGTTGGGAACGCCGATCTACATATTCGAGATGAAGACGAGCGAAGAGGCTTCCGTCCTGGAATGCAGGCTTCTGAGAAGGTTCTTCGACGAGTTCGCCGAAAAATACCAGAAGGGCAGGAAGAAATGAAATTCAGGTTCATAAGGGACGCCGCCCGCACCGGGGCGATGAACATGGCGATAGACGATCTTCTCTTCAGGCAGAGGGAAGAAGGAAAAGAGACACCGGCCGTCCTGAGGATCTACAGATGGTCGCCCCCCGCTCTCTCACTCGGCTTCCACCAGAGATACGATATCGCCTGCGACGAGGAGTTCCTGCGCCAAAGGAACATCGACATCGTCAGAAGGCCGACGGGCGGAAAGGCCGTTCTCCATTATGAAGAGCTGACATATTCCGTGACCGCTTCGCTCGAGGAGGGCTACTTCAAGGACGACGCCCTCGACCAGAGCTACGCCAAGATCGCCCTTGGCCTCAAGAGGAGCCTGGAGCTGCTCGGCCTCAACCCGGAACTCGAGAAGAGGGAAAGGAAGCTTAACGTCTCCAGCCCTTCGCCCTGCTTCCTCGTCCCTACTCAGAAGGAGATCCTGGTCGGGGGGAAAAAGGTGATCGGCAGCGCGCAGAAGAGAGGCCTCAGCGCCTTTCTCCAGCACGGCTCGATACCCATAAAGCTCGATTACGAACTTCTCGCGAGAGCGACGAAGAACAGGACGGAGGAGATAGAAAGTTACAGGAACCACTTCACGTCGCTCGGCGAGTTCCTGCCATCCCTCACCGAAAACCAGCTTGAAGAGGCGCTCAAAAAGGGATTCGAGGAAGCGTTCGGCGGACAGTGGACCCAAAGCCCTCTTTCCCCGGAAGAACTTGACGAAGCCGGGAAAATCATGAACGAGAGATACGCTACCGACCTCTGGAACAGGAGACCGAGGGTATCGGAGTCGCGGTTGGAAGAGACCGGCAACGCCGGGAGATGACATGAAAGCGTCTGCCAGGGACCGCTCCCCCGATTTCAAATTTCAAATTTCAAATTTTAAATTTCAAATTGCCGACGGTACAGCTTTTAAGTTTCATGGTTCTGCTCGCTTATCCTGCCTTGTTCCCTGGAAAACAATCTTTCGTTATTCCTCAGTTTTAAAATTTCATATTTCAAATTTTAGATTTCAAATTACCGACGGCTTATCCGGAGGCACATCGGAGGCTTCCCATGGTTAAACTCGCGTACCACGGTCATTCCTGCGTAGAGATCGAATCCGGCGGTCACAGGATCATAATCGACCCGTTCATCAACGGCAACACTCACGCCAAGGTGAAACCCTCCGACATCCGCGTCGAGGCGGTCCTAGTGACTCACGGCCACGGCGACCATGTCGGAGACGCCGCAGAGATCGCCGCGGCGAACGACTGCGCGGTCGTCTGCAATTTCGAGATATCGAACTGGCTGGGGGCGAAGGGCGTCAAGACCCACCCGATGCACATCGGCGGGAGCCACGGCTTCG
>MTKZ01036662.1_pt2 | contig 13707 bp, 7 predicted proteins | sample 1042781 | NCBI WGS metagenome assembly MTKZ01 (sample SAMN06212207, study PRJNA360539) | anaerobic digester metagenome | biome: Wastewater treatment plant; material: sludge; isolation source: anaerobic digester fed with sludge from wastewater treatment plant | place: Denmark: WWTP Viborg ...
TTCGGTTCTTGAATGTTGATCTCCAGATCGATCGCATCGTTGGCAGGAACGGCATCTCCGGAGAAGACGATCAAAGCCGTGAGCGTCAGCGCTCCGGGATCGGCCGGCGTCCAGTCGAATGCGAATTCGTGGCTGGCTCCGGGCAGCAGGTCAAATCCTGACAGGGATGCCAGTTCTTCCGCGCCGTTCATCAGCCTGGCCGAGTAGGCGGAGCCGGAAACAGCGGCGTTGCCCGCATTGCCGGCCAGAAGAGTATAAACTGCGGGCAATCCGGCGACCGGAGTAAGATCTCCGCTCAGCGACAAGGCCGCGAGGTCATTATGGATGTTGCGCGGCAGGACATTGGAGAAAGCGGGTTCGCTCAACAGGCCGCCCTTGTAATAGCTTTTCACGGCCCAGCGGTAATTTCCGGGAGGCACTGCGCCCCAGCCGGAGTCGGTGTAATGGGTGTCCGAAATGGCGGTGGCAGTGAGCAGATCCCAGGCGGCTTCGTTATTTTCGGAGCCTGCCAGCAACCGGGAAACCTGGTAGCCAATGAGCATACGGCTGACTTTGCCAGGCTGCGTGGGGATGTTTGAGGCAAGACGCGGCGCAGCCCGGAAGGCGGGAGGGTCTGTTCTGGCGGCGCCTCCGTCCAGGGCCGGGACACAGGCGCAGGCGGCCGACTTGGCGGATTCGCCGAGCAGGACATCGTCCACGAATAAAATGAACGCGTCGTCAGACACGCAATGGACGGCCACGTAGATCTCCTGGCCCGCGTAGGCGGTAAGGTCAAAGGAATAATTCGTCCAGGCGACCGGCGCCTGTATGTATCCATAGCCGCTGATGACAGTAAAGTCGGCCGGGGCTGTACCCGTGGTGGAAACGGCTACGGTGAAGCGCTCCAAGCCGTATGAGGCGGTGTAGGATCTGGCCCAGAAACTGAAGACATCGCCGGCTTCCGGTGTGTGAGCTGGCGCGATCAGCCAGTCGTCGTTGGTCGGATAAGGCTGGCAGGAGAAGCAGGCGGCCATTTTTGCACCCCCATGGGGCGGAAGGTTCGTTATGGGCGGGGTCGTGGCGCTGGGATTGAAGATGATCCAGGCCATCGGCGAGCTTTCATTGGGAAAATTGTTGCCGGTTAACCCGTAGGTGGGGCGCTGGTCGCCGTCGATCAGGGTCCAAGGCGCGAAAGTGAGGGCAAAGTCCTCATAGTCTTCAAAGCCGTCGGTAAAGGTCGGAGAGCCCGAGCCAGCTGCGCGCCAGCTGAGTTCAGCGCTGGCCTGGTTGGCCGCTGGGACTGCCGAAACTCCGGAGGCCGGGAAGGTCAGTTCGCGGAGCACGATGTCCAGCGTGGTGTTCTGCCCGCCGGGTATCCAGACATTTTCCTGGCTCCATAATTGGTAGCCTCCCCTGACGCAGGTGACGGTGTAGGTCCCCTGATAAACCTGGAACTGGTAATGTCCCTGGCCATTCGAGGTTCCGCTGAACTCACCCGCGGTGATGACGGCTCCCTCGACCGGGCCGCTTGTTCCATAGTCTGTCACATTTCCGGAGAGGATGCCCATCATTCCCGTTTCGATGGCGTTGGAGAAGGCCGGGGTGGAAAACACGGAGTTTGAGTAAACGGCCTTGACAGCGTATTTATAGATGTTTGATGGCAGCGAGACCCAGGCCAGGTCGGTGAACGATGTTTCGGTCACGGGAGTGGGTGTCAGCGAAGTCCAGGCGGTTTCATTGGCTTCGTCGCCACTCAGCAGGCGCCAGACCTGGTAACCCTGCAAAACGCGGTCCCGCCCGGTTTCCGACGTTGAAACGAATATACCGTGGGTCAGGCGGGTGGGCGGATTGTAGCCCACAAAGCCCTGAATGTTCCAATTGTAATTCAGGCTGGGACTCAGTTCAATCAGAGTAGACCAGGTATTCTGCCAATAGATCATGTTTCCGAATCCGTCAATGGCAGGTCCGGCATCGCATCCGGCGGGATAACCGGTGGCGGCTACGCGGTAGCCGAACCACAGTTCCTCCGTGCCAGTGACAAGTACGGGCGAGTCAAGCAGCACGGAGTTGTAATTATTTATTACCGGTGTCACGGCCTGGTCGACGACCATGGATCCGGGAACGGTGGAACTGCCGCCAGTCCAGACGCGCAGCCAGTAACTTCCGTTGGACGCGGGCCAGAACTTTATCGCCTGGAGGCTGGTCCCGGCAAAGTCCGCCAGAGCGCTGGCCGGATAACGGATAGCCACGGTGAAGTCCGCCGCGCCTCCGGTTCCGATGGATTGATAATTTTCGCCGCTGTCGTAGTGGATCCACTGGCCCAGGAAAGTGCCGGGTTCGGACCAAGTCACCAGCACGCTGGAGAGGTCGCCGGCTTCGGTGGCGACGACGTTCACCGGGGGAAGCGCAATTTCCGTGAGCAGGATGGAGCCCAGGTCCAGATCGGTATCGCCGACCTCCACCTGTCCGGAAACGGTTGTGTAGCCTTCCTTGGAGGCTGTGTAGGCATAATTTTGGCTGCCATAAACACCGGGGATGGAAAAATAACCGCCAGCGCCGGTGGTCACGGAGTAATCTTCATAGCCGGTGAACGCTACGGCGGCTCCGGCCAAGCCGGCCAGGGGATCGTCGCTCCCCACGACCCTTCCGGAAAGCGTTACCATCGGCATTTGCTGCAGGTAAAAGTCCAGAGTGGCCGTCTGATCTTCCACGATTGAGGCTTCCTGCGCGTAGGTGATATAGCCATGGTGGCTGGCTGTCACTTCCACTGTGCCAGTCAGCAAATTGGGGAAGACATAGGTTCCGTCGGCCCCGGTGGTGTAGCTCTGTGTTGTGCCGGTGACGGTGACGGTCGCGTCTGCCAAGGGCAGGTTCCCAACACCAAAGATTGTTCCCTGCAGCGCACCCGTTCCGAAGGGCGAGTAAATGACCGTCGTCTGGGGGAAAGTGCCGGATATGTTTCCACCGCTGGGATTGGCGGGATCCAGGTTCGTGTTATCGCTGTAGACTCTGCGCGAGCGGCCGTTCCCAGAGTCCTGGGCCTTGAATAGATCGTTGGCAGAATAATACGCTGTATCCATGGGGCGGTTGGCCAGCAGCACCAGATTTCCCGAGTTATAGGTAAAGGGCGTCTGGAGGGGGATGGTGATGGTGTTGGACCCGGAGGGATACTGCACCGTGCCGTCAAACACCAGGGTCAGTTGCGTGGAGGGAATCCAGCCGCCGTCGAGGTCCGGCTCGGTGGTCGTGCCCAGCCAGAGCTTGGTCGCTCCGTTGGGGAACGCGGTGGCAAAATGGTTGTAGAACTGCAGGGCGGAGATGGAGCCGCTCGGGAAGCCGAGTTCCGCCGGATAATACAGGCATTCGAACAGCGAGTTCCGATAGTAGAAATCCAGCGGGATGCGCAGGTTTTCGGTTCCGCTGCCGATCGTCACAGACTGCAGCCCGGGCGGCAAAACACCGACGTTCAGATCGGGTGTCTGGTCGTTGGCGGGGTTCTGGTCCGTGCCGAGGACCACTTTTCCGTAAAGGACATCATCGCCTTCGGCGGAAGGCGTCCAGGGGATCACAAAGTTCAGGATCTGGTTGGGTTGGATCTCCGTCCCGGTCACGGAGCCGATTTCCACTTCGGCGCCATGGAAGAGTTTGACCTGGTAAACGGTCTGGGGATCGGAGCCGCAATTGCGGACGGCGATCGTGTAATCGCTGGCAATCCCGACTGTGGGTACTGAATTTCCCATGATGGACATCGCTTCCAGGTCGTTGGGCACCGCTGCCACGGGATTGAACTCATAGACCGTTCCCTGGGCCGGAAAGGTGGTAACATAGTTGTTGGCCGCCGTCGTCGAAGCAGTTGCCGGTGAACCGGGGCTCACGCTGTAAAACCAGCCGCTTCCGCCGGGCGCCATGTTGATGCCGATGGAAGCCGAGGGATTGCTGGGGGCGCCGGTGGAACTGCCATAGATAATGTCGATCTTGCCGGTCTCGTAAATGCGGGCCTGGAGATTGAAATAGGAGTTGCTGTTGTAGTTCCATCTCAGATTGTTGTATTGGACAGTGAACACCCGGTTGGGGGCGCTGCCGGTGAGCAGGTATTGGGCTGAGCCGTTGGCCAAACTGGTGTCGTCCCAAAGCGGTGCGATCACGGGCCTGATGGTGGTCGAAGCCAGGTTGTTGCTCAGGTTGCTTCCTATCTGATTGCCCCCCAGATCGATCCAGCCGTTGGAAGATACTTTGATTTGGGTGATGTTAGTGGTTCCGAAGGGGAAGTCAAAGCCCAGCGGGATCGCGGCGGAAATGGCATCGTCGGTACTGATACCGGAGATCGTGGTGCCGGTGATGGGAGTGTAGGTGCCCGTGGTGGCGGCGAAAGCGTAATACTCATCAATGGCGGCGAAAGAAAGACAGGCGGCGGCAAGCAGCGCCGTCAGCAAAAACAGCCTTTTCATAAGTTTCTCCTTTATCCTGCTTGTTGGTCTTACTAAAATATGGTCCGGATGGGCAGGGCCCCGCATCCGGGTACCGGAAATGAAACAGCTGTCCGGGCTTGACTTTGTGGTTTTCACTGTCCGGATTCACGGAAGTCATCTTTGTGAAAAATCAGCCATAAATTTACGCTATACTCCCGTGGGAAATCCGTCAAGCAAAAACTTTCCTAAAATAGCAAATTTTCTTGGGGTGTTCACATCGGCCGTTTTTATTAATTTGCTGCCGTTCATGGGGTTACTGATTTGTCATCGCTATTCCCAAAAGTCCATTAACAGGCACCATCCTCATATAATATGGACAAATCACATTTTCAAATCTGGGACAACACAATTTCCGGTCAGGCGGTTTTTCATCAGCTCAGAGACTCTTTATCAAAAACGACAGTCAGTACCCCAGGGTGATTTATTTTCTTGACACGATATATATGTCCAAGTATTGAGGAAATAGAAAGTATTGTGTTTCTGCCCTTGCGTCCGGGGAAATGGGGAAGGCCGGTCTGGAGATGAAACCTGTCTTTTCCGGCACGAGGCCGGAGAGTAGAAACCGGGGATGTTTATCATGAGGAAAGTTATTCTTCTGTTCCTGCCTTTCCTGCTGGGCGGCGCCACGCTCGCGGCCTACACCGGCGATGTGCATGAAGACATCGTCCGGCAGGCGATCGAATACCTCAACCACATCTATTACTTCGATAATTATTCCACCCTGGCCAACCACGACGCCGTGAACGCCCTCCTGCAAAGCTCCATCGCCGAGGACGAGGAGGACTGGATCTACGGCTACGGCCAGAAGGGCGGCCCTGAGCCCTACATCGAAGGGGTCAGCGAGTTCTCAGTCAAATTCATCAAGGGCCAAAGCACCACAGTATCGCATTTCTGGAACGCGGACATGACAGAGCCGGTCAACAGCTCCGGACACAATCTGATAAAGGGTAAATGGCTCGGAGGCGAGTTTACCATCCACAACATCCCCTCTGCCGAGCGGAAAGCGGAAAGAATGATCTACGGCAACGGGATCCGCCACTTCCGGACGCTCGAATTCCGAACCGGGGGCAAGGACCACAGCTTTATCACGGTCCCCGAACCGAAGGTCCCCTCGCTGTCCATCAATCTGTCCAGTTCCAAAAGCACTTTCAGGCTCTCCATCTACAGCGTGGACGATTACATTGGGGGACACAATGTCCTCATCCTGGGCTGTTATGGGAAACTGGGCAAATATTCCGAATATGAGATCCCCTATTACGTGCACCTGTCCGATCAGGATTGGGCCAGCCTGATGCGGCAAACCGGCAATTGCGAGGAATACAGATATCTGGGCCGGCTGGCGCATCTGCTCTCGGACATGAGCGTTCCCACCCACTCCCACGCCGACAACCACGGAATAATGCCGATCCTGGGCTCGGCCAAATACAAAGAATGCGACAGCTACGAAGGTTGGAACATCCAGCGCACCTTGAAGAATAAGGGAGGCTACCTCTACGGCCGTTACGGGATGAAATGGACTTCCGCCGACGTGGCCAGGATCTACGGCTACAAACTGATCCCCCTGCCAGCCGGAATCACCAGCCGGGACTTCCTCTTCGACCTCTTTTACAGCGTGAACCAGGTCGCCGCGATGTTTCCCAGCAACGACTGCGACGGCGATTTCAACGCCGATCCCGCCCACCCCTTCTCAGAATATCCCTTCGTCCAGGAAATGCAGCAAAGGATCATGGAACAGCATGGCGGCTCCACGGATTTTCAGAAACACCGGGGACAGGACTTGCCCGAGGAAGAGCTGGACAGGATCCAATCCATCTGCATTCCCATGGCGATCAGGGCAGTCGCGACCTTGCTCTACTGGTGGGGTTGCCGTTTCGACTACACCCATGTCGAGCTAAGCCCCTCACCTTAAGGTCGGGCCCCGTTTTCCGCCGTTTGCCTAAAAAGCCTGCCCGAAATTGAGGTAAAAGCCCGTCATCTCCTTGCCCAGGCCGACGTCGAAGCGCAGCAGGAATTTGGAGAGATCCAGTTTGACCAGGAGATCTATGTCCGGCAGTTCCAGACGCAAGCCCACTGTGGGATTTCCCGGCCAATCGTTCAAGCTAACCTGGTTCAGTTCCGACCACACTTTTCCCGTATCCCAGGCCAGAATTCCGCCCAGTTTGCCGTAGATGGGAAAACGCAGTTCGGCATTGGCGACGGCCATCACGTTGCCCAGGTACCTGCCCGCGGCGCTGCCACGCAGGGTTCTTTCGCCGCCCAGGGAAAGCAGCGACTGCAGTTGGAGGTCGGAGTCCCTGCCGTTCCCGGCGATGTGCTGGCCCAGCAGCCTCAGCGCCAGAACGGTTTTGGGATAAAACAGCACCGAGTAGGATTGCGCCCTGAGCGTGTATTTGAGTTTGGCTTCCTGCAGCCGCTCAAAAAAGTCGGCCGGCTTGGAAGAATAAGCGGTCACGGGTTCCACCTCTTCCTGCAACAGGAGGCCCCGGGACGGGTTGTAATAACCGTCCAGCGTGTCGTAACGGAAATTCTCGAACACGCTGGAATACTGTTTTGTGGAGACATCCGCCGGGAAAAATAAACTATCCAGCAGGCCCCCCGGTTCGAAGCCGGACATTTTCACTGACCTGAACCTGAGCCCCAACTGCCCCACGAAATAAGAGCTGAAAGATCTGCTGACGGCGGGAGTGACCTCCCATTCCTCCCGGGTGTAGTATTCCCGGTCCCCAAAGTCGGAACCGCCGCCCAGGCCAAAATAGCCGGTGTCGGCCTTTTTTTTGTAATCGACCTTGAGGTCGAAGGCTCCGCCGTATTTCCGCCGTTGCCTCAGGTCATAGTCCGGCAGCGAAAAATCCAGCTTGAACATCCGGTCGCCTTTGGTGCTGCCGTGCAGGACGAGGTATAAAGACTCGTTCTTTTTCAAAGCGCTGCGCAGGTAGAACTCCAGATTGATGCCCAAGCCGTTGCCCGTGGGATCCGGAACCGGCAGGAACAGCATGCTTGGCTCGCGTTGTTCCAAAGGTCCATAAAGTTTGGGAACCCCTTCCAGGGAACTGCTGACATCCAGGTCAACCTGGACGCCGTAGTGATCGGATGCGTAGAGTCCGTCCACGGGCTGATCCAGGACGATGGTGCTGCGGATGCTGTCCGTACCGGCGAATTTTTCGTTCAGGAAGATGTAATCCAGGCGCCTGGGCAGTTTGGCCGCGATGGCGTTGAATTTATACCAGTTGTCCCGCTTTCGGCCGGCGGCGTCGGTAAAACGCTGCGACCAGAATGTGTTTGTATTGCGCACGGCATCCCAGGTGACCGCCAGAGAATCCGGCGTGATGGGCAATGGCACGAAGCGGCCCCGGGTAACGAAATCCCTGACCACGTCGGACTGGGGTTTTTCGTTAAAATCCGCTCCCACGATAACGGGCGTGCCGGCAGGCAGATTCCGGATGTGTTCCAGCAATTTGGCCATTTCCGATTGCCGGCGGGCGATGCCTTTTTGCCAGCGCCCGTAGAGGTTTTCAAATTCGTAATTCAAGATCTCGCCGCTGTCACGCATATAGATCAGGCTGTCCCGCAAAGCCTGTTCGTCGCGCGGTGCGGCATTGAGATGGGTGCAGATGAGGTAAACCGGTTTGCCCTCGATGCTGATCCTTCCCAATAGAGCGGAGACTGTCTCGTCAAAATGCATGGTCAGCCAGTCGCTGTAAATTCCGGGAGATCCGGAGAGTTTCCAGTCGTCCAGTTTGGTCAGTTCCAGCCCCTTTCTGGCCAGGATGGAATTGCCTTCCTTGAATTTCCAGGGAGCCCCCACGCCCAGTAATTTAATTCCGGCGATGCAGACCTGGTGGATCTGATCCATGTCCAGATCCCTGGCCAGGCGCCGGGTGTAACTGTCCACGGGACTGGTTTCCTGGATGAAAATGACGTCCGGACTGGCCTCTTTCAGCTTGGCGAGCAGGATCTGATAACGCTTTTCGAGTTGGGAGGGGCTTTCCCACATATTGAACGCCAGCCGGCCTTGATAATCCGTCCCGGACCAGACATTGATGTCAATTATCCGGAACGGCCTTGAGTCTCCAGCCGAAAGCAAACTCGCGAGACATAGTAAAAACAAAAAAACTACCAAAGACCTGATGCGTGACATAATTTTCCTCCTCACGGGCTGGCATCAGACAATTAAGCTACATTTCATTGATACAGGTAAAAAAAGTCAAGCTAAAAGTAGGATCATGGGGAAATCAGTAGTTTTATTGTGATTTATGCAAAACACTTTGTCCCGCTGCGTTCTTGACAAAGGTTTTAACGCCGGATCCTGACTACTCGATTATCCCTGAGGCAATCTGTCATCTGCACAGAGACTTTTTACCTGTGTGATGAATATCGGGACCACTGAGGTGGAGTTTTTGTTGACACATCTTCACACTCCCACATCTGTATTACCAAGAAGAGCCGGGAGGAACACATGGCACACAGCGCGGAAGAGATCAGGGCAGTATTGAAAGTTTTTCTGGAAGGGCGGGAAGAGGTGCTGGCCGCCTGGGAGGGAGGCTCCGCCGCGACCGGCTGGCTGGACGAATATTCCGACCTCGATCTGGAGATCGTGACCGGCGGCAGCGACACGGAGCCGGTGTTCAAACTGCTCGAAGAATATTTCGCGGCCCAATACGGCATCGAGCGCAAGTTTCGCATGCCCGAACCGGCCTGGCACGGAATGTCCCAGTGCTTTTACCTGCTCCGGGATTGCCCGGCCTATTTCTATTGCGACATCGCGGTCGTAACCAGGGAAAACCCCCATAAATTCAATGAGCCCGACCGCCATGGCCACTCGGTCGTCTGGTTCGACAAAGCGGGTGTTTTCAAGGCGGAGCCCACGCCGCGGGAAGCGGTAGAACAGTTGGCCCGGCGTGTTTGGGCCAGCGCGACGGAGACGGATTTCCTGAGCCGGATCGAACTGGAAAAGGCGCTGGCGCGCGAGAACTGGATCGCGGCCTACATGAATTACTGGATCTTCCTCAACCGCCAGCTGGTATCGCTTTTAAACATTAAATACCGTCGGGCGAAGGCGGATTTCGGCATCCGTTACAGCGAGCGCGAATATCCTCCCGCGGAGGCGGAAAAACTGGCGGAACTACTGAAAACGACCTGCCTGGATGATATCAGAAAGAACTACGAGAACGCGCTGGCCTGGTATCAGGCGCTGATAGCGGAATTGGAGCCCGGGTTCAGGGACTAGTTATGGCTCTCTTTCAAACCTGGTAGGTAAGGCGAAAAAATGCATATTTTCGATTAGAGCGGGTAAGCCCCCCCCCGACCACATAAACCCGGTTGGAAATAATAAACAGCCCCGGAGGGGCGGCAGATCATAGCGGTGGGGCGTAAGCCCCCCGTAAGGAGGACAAATATTCCCACCAAGCCCCGGAGGGGCGACAGACGAAATGTCTTTGGTTAGTGTTTTTATATGTCGCCCCTCCGGGGCTTTCTCTTGGTTGATGGGACCACATTTTTTGGAGCATGGGATCCCGGGGGCTTACGCCCCACCGCTATGATCTGCCGCCCCTCCGGGGCTTTCTTATGTGTTGGGCGGGATTACGGGGACGGGGGGCTTACGCCCCGCCGCTATGATCTGTCGCCCCTCCGGGGCTTTTCCTCGTTTATTGGTTTTGGTTCGTATTGGGGGTAACCGCATTCGAGGGGCTTACGCCCCGCCTTAATGATCTATCGTGCCCTCCGGGGCTTACCCACTCGGTTTGATGGAGAGATCTATATATTTTAGTTCGAGAGGATCTTGGCGGTCAGGATTTCACCGGCGGCGCTGATGCGGACGAGGTAGAGCCCGGCGGGCAGGCGCTGTCCGGTGCTGCCGTTGCCGTCCCAACTGAGCTCGGAAGTTCCCCGGTCCAAAGCTTGCGTCCACGAACGCAGTTTCCGACCGCGGGCGTCGAAGACGGAGATCTCCGCGGCGGCGGGATCCTTGCTGGAGATGCAGAAAGTGACGCTGGACGAAAACGGATTGGGATAGACGTTTTCCAGCGCGAGGACCGGGACGGCGGGCGCGGAGTCGTCGGAGGCGGGCGATCCGCCCCAAATGCGGCTGACGAATTCCGGATGGTCCACATAGGGGTTGCGGTTGGTCTGGAATTCGTAGATCCCCTGGTTGCGCGTGATCTCAGTGGCGTCCGGCGGGTCGGCAAAGTGCCATTGGATGAGGTCGGGGATCATGTTCACGTTTTGCTGCGTGAGGGTGTCGTAGTAGCGGGTGTTGAAATAGAGCAGGGCGCGGGCGATGTCACCTTTGGAGTGGTCGCAGGGTTCGAAGACCTGGATCCCAGATGTGTTGGGGCCGCGGAAGCTTTGCCAGGGCGTGGTGTTGTAATAGACGTTGGCGGTGGCGTGGCTGGCGACGGTGAAAAAGGGTAGGTTGCCGCGGGAGGAATTGACCACCGAATTGCTGGGAAAGAGATGATGGAGGTCGGCCTTCTTGACCGAGGATTCCGGTGAGGAAAACCAGCTTTGGGCGTAGGTGTGTTCGGTGTTGGGATCGCTGGAGCCGGTGTAGTTGTAGCCCACGTTATAGACCTGGCCGGTATAGATGCAGGTGACGTTTCCGTTCACGTTGTCCAGATCCTGGAACATTTCGGCTTTGGAGCCATCGTAACTGCTGTTGGAATTGGTGGATATCAAAGCGTGCAGCGCGGTGTAGAGCGGCTGGCCGGTGAGGTCGAGCACGGCGTTGTAATAATTTCCCTGGGCAAAGGCGAACGCGGCCCAGAAGGTCAGGATTGCGGCAAAGGCGGTTTTGCGCATGGGTTCAGGCTCCGGAAGATTGGTGGGGAAAGAGGCGCGATTCCACGCACTCGATGATGGTGTGCAAAATGAGGGTGTGCATTTCCTGGACGCGGTCGGCGGTCTGGGCGGGAACGATTATCTCCAGGTCGCAGGTTCCGGCTAGTTTTCCGCCGTCCCTGCCCAGCAGTACGATGGTGGCGCAACCCGCTTCTTTCGCTGTTTTCAAAGCCTTGATCACATTGGCGGAATTGCCGCTGGTGGAAAGGCCGATCACGACGTCGCCGGGCTTGGCATAGGCTTCTACGCCGCGCGAAAAGACGTTTTCGAAGCCATAATCGTTGGCCACGCAAGTAAGGTGGGCCGGATCAGAGAGCGCGATGGCGGGCAGGGCGGGCCGGTCGGAGCGGAATTTTCCGCTGAGTTCCTCGGCGAAAGTGCATGGCGTCGCACAACGAACCGCCGTTGCCGCAGATCAGGGCTTTTCCGCCATTCTGGAAGCAGGTTGCGATAAGTTCTGCCATCTTTTCGAATACGGACCAGGTTTTCCTCTTCCTGCACAATTGCGCGGAGGGTGCGGCCCGCGGCCGTGAAAGCGGCCTGGATGAGCTGGCGCATCTTAGAGGTTTTCCTTGACCTTCACTTTGGTCTTGAGCTCGTTTTCTTCGATCTCCTCGAGTTCGCGCAGGGTGTCGTTGATCAGGCGGACGCGTTCCTTGTAAGGCAGAAAGGCGCTTTTGAAGCCATTGAGGATCACGTATTTGATGGTGGGGTAGTCGAGTTTGAGTTCGTCGATGGCGAGCATGTATTCATCGGTGACGGTGGTGTCGCTGATAGTGCGGTTGTCGGTGTTGATGGTCACGCGCAATCCGTAGTCGATGTAAAAATCGATGGGGTGGCTGCGGATGTCCGGCACGGCCTTGGTGTGGAAGTTGCTTTTGATGCAGATCTCGAGCGGGATGCGGTGGTCGTTCACATAGTTGAGGAGGTCGCCGTCCTCGACCAGCCTGGTTCCGTGGCCGATGCGGTGGGCGCCGCAATAGTGCAGGGCCTGGTGGATGGAGTCCGGACCGTAGGCTTCTCCGGCGTGGATGGTGAGGTTGAGGTTATTTTTGAGGGCGAGGTCAAAGGCTTCCTTGTGGTCTTTGGCGGGGTAGTTGAGTTCGCCGCCGGCGAGGTCGAAGCCGATCACGCCTTTGTTTTTGAAGGCCACGGCCAGTTCCGCCAGTTTGACTGAGGTGGTGGGATCCATGTTGCGCAGTCCGCAGATGATCACGCCGGTCTTGATGTGGAAGTCTTTTTCCGCCTGTTTCAAACCGTCGATCACGGCCTGGGAGATCTCGGTCAGTTTAAGTCCGTCGCCGGTGTGCAGGATGGGAGAATAGCGCACTTCCATGTAACGGACGTTTTCGGCGGCGGCATCCTCGGCGAGTTCGTAGGCGGCGCGTTTCAGCCCTTCTTTGGTTTGCAGGACCATGTTCACGATGTGGAAACCGCGCAGGTAGTCCTCCAGGCTGGTGGTGTGTTCGCCGCAGACGATCAGTTTGCGCAGTTTGGCCTGGTCGAGGGTGGGCAGCTTGATGCTGTTCTGTTTTGCCAGGTCGATGATGGTCGCGAGGCGGACGCTTCCGTCGAGATGTACGTGGAGATCCGTTTTGGGCAATTTGTGGATGAACTGGCGGGTCAACTTTATTTTCATCTATACCTCTTGTTTAACAGGCCAATTTCTTGTGCCATAGGATAATGTCAATCAAAACCTGCAAAGCCCCGTCCGTCCTGAAAACCCGCCGAATTGCCTCTGGAAAGCCTGCGCCCAACTTCCCGTATACTTCCCGCCCATCCGGCGGGATGCTCAGGAGAGGTTGTCAGGAAGCGAACAAGCTGGGTCTGACGGCGGAAAACTCTGCAGACAGGCTCAGCCGCGGTACTTTTCCCGCCACTGCAATTCCGGTTTTTCCAGGCGGGACTGCCAGAGATAGCGCTCGATCTTGTCGCGCAGGGAGTCGTCGATGCCGCGCGGAACGGGATAGAAGCCGGCATTCAGGATGCGCTCCAAGAGGACCGTTGTGGCGCGATAAACGTCTTTCAGGCCGTATTCGCTGGCGTTTTTGGCTACGTCGTCCGCCGTATGGCCGTAGTAGAGGGCTTTTCCGCCCACGCGTGCCAGGTTCAGTGAGGGAATTTCGTACACCGAAAACGGCATGCAATCGCTGCTGTAAATGGCCAGCTGTTCGCTGAAGAGGAGTTCGCGTTCCTTGAGCAGGCCGGAGGCATAGCCCAAAAGTTCCTTGGTGCCAAGCACGAAGAGGACGTTGCGCCCGATGGGGTCGCCGGCCAGATCGACGTTGACGACCAGGCGCAGGCGCTGTTTGATCTCGTCCGCGTGGGCCTGGGCGTAGGCGAAACTGCCCAGCAAACCGAGTTCCTCACCGGAAAACCAGACGATGCGCAGATCCCGCTCCGGAGGGCGTTTGGCGAAATA
>MTKZ01042316.1_pt1 | contig 13705 bp, 12 predicted proteins | sample 1042781 | NCBI WGS metagenome assembly MTKZ01 (sample SAMN06212207, study PRJNA360539) | anaerobic digester metagenome | biome: Wastewater treatment plant; material: sludge; isolation source: anaerobic digester fed with sludge from wastewater treatment plant | place: Denmark: WWTP Viborg ...
ATTAAGCATCACCCTTTCCAAAATTATGATCAAAATCTGCACAAACTTTATGTGCGTTTCGATAATGTAAAGATGAGTTGAATTTTATTCCAATCCCTCACTGGAATCCGCCAATGTTATTTTTGGTAGTTTTACTGGATGAATTAAAGGCGAGAGGATAGATGCAAGATAGAAGACAGGAATGATCTGCATATAAAGGTTAGGTTTAATACGAATTGGAATTATATAATTGACCAATAATTTGCAATATATTACCGAACTTTCCATTCGGAATTAAATGTGTATAACAAATTGCACAATGCTGAAAAAGAAAAGACTTAGCGAATAAAGAGGTTTTAAGTACAAGCTTCAAGGCTTCATCACTTTGTTTTCTTATGGTTACACCGAAGGTCATCTAATCAACTATTTTTGAATTGTCAAAAGTAGTCAAAAAAAATAGATAATTTTGGAGGTCGGTNNCAGGGATGGGGAAAAATTAGGTCTCTTGGTTGGATTTGCGAAGGTTAGGTATAAGTCACGGCAATACCAGATGTGCTAAGTATTCGGTTGGATTCTTTGTATTTTGTCGTCAATTTGTGATTAACGCTGTCAATCCGAATCTTATTAGTTTTGTATAAGTGTTGATAATAAGCAATTTATGATTTTGTCGGAACTTGTCGGAAGTTTAAAACAGCATCTTGGTATAAGTATAAAAAGAAGAAGTTTAGGTAAACTTAAAAACAAAGAACATGGATACTAATAAACAAAATGCTATCGGGAAAAGCACCCTGCTCCTGATTTTGGTAGCTTCTTTAGGCTATTTCGTTGATGCTTATGATTTAATTGTGGCAAGTGTGGTAAGAAGCAGTGCAATTGTGGATTTAGGGCTGGCCAAATTAGGTACTCCTGAACATTTAAAAATTGCAAAATTGTTTGAATATGTACAAAGTGCTGGTATTCTTTTGGGGGGTATTATGTTTGGAATTTGGGGCGATAAATTCGGTCGAAAAAAAGTTCTATATGCCTCAATTGCTATTTATTCCATCGCCAATATCCTTAATGGATTGCTTACGGCTTCTGTTCCTCATGTTGATATTGTTTATTCTGTTTTGAGATTTATCTGTGGTTTTGCCTTAGCTGCAGAATTGAGTGTCGGTATTGTAATGATTTCAGAAACCATGAAAGCCAAACATAGAGGTTATGGCTCTATGATAGTGGTTTCATTTGGAGTTTTAGGTTGTGTCTTGGCTGCTTTGTTGTTTGAGTTTGCAGAAGTCCACTGGCAAACTCTTTTCCTTATAGGTGGAATTGCAGGTATATTGTTGCTTATATTCCGATATAGTGTCAATGAAACTTCTCACTTCTTAGACAAAGAAAATCAGCAAAGTGAACGGGGAAGTTTAACAATGGTGCTAAAAAATAAAAGGTTGCTAAAAATATATTTTAATTCAATAATGCTTGGATTTCCTATTTACTTTTTTGTGAGTATTCCGATAAAATTTGCTGCCGATTATGGTAAGGAAATAGGGCTTACTGGCAAAGGAACAATTCCTATAATTATTTTTTACGTTGCCCTTTCTATCAGCGACATTATAGCTAACTATCTAAGTCAAGTATTCAAAAGCAGAAAAAAAGTGTTGTACTTTTATGTTGGACTGTGCGCCATTCCTGTGTTTTTGTTGCACTTTTACCCACCTACAACACCCGAGCAATATTTTTACATCTTTTCTCCTCTAATGGGAATTGCATCGGGTTATTGGGCCTTATTAATTACTTATACAAGCGAACAGGTTGGCACAAATATCCGTTCCACTTATGCTACGGCAGTGCCAAATGTTGTTCGGTCTATGTTTATACCGGTCCAACTTCTACTAACGGCATTACAACCCTCATTTGGAACAACAACCTCTGTTTTTTATATTGGGATATTGGCAATTATATTAGCCTTTTGGGGACTTAGTTCTTTAAAAGAAACTTGGGGTAGAGAATTAAACTTTATTGAAAAGTAAAATAAAAAATGAAAGCAAAAATAACAGGCATAGGACATTATTTACCGAATAAAATAGTCAGCAATGAAGATTTGGCTACACAGTACGATATAACTGGCGGCTCTGAAAGAATTTATCAGAAAACAGGCATTCGCCAAAGGCATTATTTAGAAATAGGAAGCACATCAAACTTAGTGATAAAAGCCGTAAAAAATTTAATAGGAAGTAATAGATATAGGCTAAACGATTTGGATTGTTTAATTCTTGGAACAACAACGCCTGACTATTTTTTTCCGGCAACAGCAATAGCCGTGTTAAATGAACTGAATGTAAAAAATGCTTTTGGCTTTGATGTGTCGGCAGCATGTTCCGGCTTTATGTATGGACTGCATTTGGGCAGGTTAATGATAGAATCGGGCGAAGCAAAAAAAATCATTGTTTGCGGTGGTGATAAGATGAGTTCAACTCTCAACGACCATGACTATAAAACTGCCGTTCTTTTTGGCGATGGAGCAGGTGCGATAATGTTAGAGGCTGCAGAAGAAAAAGAAGAAAATCACTTGTACAAAAGCATTTGTTCGATGAAAAAAGACGGACTTTCGGAAGTGTATTTGAAAACAGGGTTGAATACTAAGCAGAAGACGATTGACACAATTCACATGGAAGGAAGACGGGTATATGAATCAGGTGTTACACAAATGACTAAATCTATTGCAGATTATTTGAAATCAATGAATCTTACGCTTGATGATATTGATTACATTGTTCCTCATCAGTCAAACTTACGGATGATAGAAGCCGTTGCCGACAAACTCGGTTTGTCTATGGATAAGTTGCTTACCAATATTGAAACTATGGGCAATACAGGTGCTGCAACAATCCCTATTTGCCTTTCGCAATGCTATAAAAATACGCAGATAAAAAAGGGCGACAGGCTTTTGTTAGTAGGTTTTGGAGCAGGTTATTCATCGGCTGTATGTTATCTTAAATGGAGTATTTAAAAACTATTGCTTATGAGTGAACTACTTAGAATATTCAGGAAAATAAATGTGCTTGCTGAACATCATTACACAAATGAGCGAAGTAGTCATGTTGAGTTTTTATCGGATTGCCATAAAGCATTGGCTAAATACTTTGAAGAATATTTTGAGGACAGATTTATTTTTTCAGCTCTTTCTTTTTCAAAAGATGATAAACTACATTATGTTGATGAAGCAACTGATAACGGTTATATCTTTAATAAGAGCTATGTAAAGAATTGGAGTGAGTTGTCGGGATTGTTTACTAAGTACATAAAAGAAGCTTCAGACGATGAACCCCAAATAATAAGCATCACTAAAATATTGCTTGATAAAAACAATACTGCTGCTCGCAAAGACTTGTTTTTTACTTGCTGTGCGAATTGTAAATATGAAAATGAAATTCTTGTTACCGACAGCGAAGAAGATACAAGGGTATTTGAACATCAATTGGGCGTTTTTAATGAAGATAAAGGAAGCTATTACGAAGCTAACAGAACGAAATTAGATAAATTTTACGAAGTGTTTAGTAAAGGAAGCTATGAACAGAATCAGAATCTATATGACAAATATATTTGGGATTATCACGAACTGGCTCATACATACAAAACAGCGAACGATAAACCGGATTTTCTTTTACATTTCATAAAACCATCTATCGCAGAACTAGATTACGGCTTGTTACTTTCTTTAGCCACTAACCGACAACTAACTACTGATGAACTTGCTTTTGTAAACCTGATATTATATCGTGTAGTAAGTCAAACGGCAACGGAAAAGATGAAAGAAGCGGAAAGGCTTAGAACCAAAACAATGTTCAGCCTTACAACTCATTCATTAAAAACGCATCTTAACACTACTGTAATCAAGGAAAAAAATGCTTTTCTTGATAAGTTGGAAAATGATGATGAATTAAAAGAAGATTTTGAGAAATATTTAGGGAAGGAAGTAGATACGCTTTTTCGGTTAACAGAGATTCTCTCATTGGTTGACAAAATACGTGATAGACAAAAATTTATTGAGACCGGAAAAGACACTAACCTATTAAGCGAATCTATGGTTACTTATAATTTGCAAGAACATTTGACTCAGTTTAACAGAAGAAAAAATATTGAACGTACAGAACCCGATATTAAAATTTGCTCGAATGCTACCCTTGAATCCTTTACTTTACCTATAAAAATCTATGAATTATACTTAGGCAAAGACTTGATAGAACTATTCTTCAATACAATTTTAGAAAATATAGTGATATATGGAAAGGTTGAATCCAACTATAGAACTTTAGTAATTCAAAATAATACCAATGAAATCCTCTTTGCTAATAATACTAAAGACAAAACAATTCTTATAGACGAAACGAATCTAACTGGCAATTACAGATTATTTAAAAAATTATTAGAGGATACAAATTGCGGGACACTCTCAATTCCATCTGTAACAAACTATGAATTTAAAATAACTATTGGCTATGAAGAATAAATTAACTGTATTTTGGATTGAAGACAATCCCATTCAATTTAATGTAGAGCGAAAGATTGGTAAGCAATATCCTAAATTCTTGCATGAAGAATTTATCACATATTGCCTTTTTCAACACCCTAAACAAGTAGAGGAATATCTGTCAATGGTAAGTGCCATAAAAAACACAACACATGCTTTAGCTGAAAAATGTCAAAATGCCTTACCTGATATAGTAGCATTTGACTATAAAATGGCAGATGCTTTCAAAAATAATCAGAATGCTCTTAGTTATTATGACAAAGACCATAATGTTTACTTACAGAGCAAGTCAGCAAGTCACAAACTGCTAGAAAAATTTAGTGAGCAATTTAAGAATCAGATCCTTTTCCTTGACAGAGAAGATGTAAAAGCATTGGAATATGGTGGAGATAAATTTAAAGAAGAAATTAAGACAGCAGAAATACAGCTTGATGACGAGTTTGGGTTGTATTGCGGAATAACCATAGTCAGGGAATTTAAAGAATATATTACAGTTGGCGTTCCAGCTACGATTAATAAGGCAGATAAATCAGGTACAATGAATTACAACTCACTATTCTATGAGTGGATTAACTCCTATGATTTGAAAGGTGCAATTGACAGATCGGCAAATGTAAACGAAATGAAAGATTGGTCTAAAATCTTAGATTTTTCCGCAGACCTTTTGAGAAAGAGAATAGTTGCCCAAATTCAAACAGGCAAAGCTACTCCCGATTATTCACAACTCAATTTTTTGGCAGAAGGTAATGTTCCTGAAGAACGGATATTTTCGTTTGAAACCATTTACGGTAAAAGAGATTTGCCACTTGACGGATTATTTCTAGATGTTACTGATCAAACCGAAAGAATCTCAAAAATCAAAGAATGGGCAAATGGCATATTGAACAAATTACCTCTCACTAATGCCGTTATTGAAAAATCAAACGAAACTGCAACTACGCTTTGGAATACCTATCTGAATGAGTTTGAGGATAGAATTGTACTGTCTGATTACAGCAGCAGAAATGGAAGTCTTAACAAGAATGAAGAGGCATATCTTGAAGAAGTAAAATCAAGTTTAGGAGTAAACTCGGAACGTGGTTTAATAGCAAATGAATGTTCAATCAAAACATTGCTGCAATCGGAAAAAGATAAGAATATAAAACGTTTAACGTTTCTTGTTACCGTTACTAATGCCACTATTGAACTCGAAAAACAAAGGCTTGAAAGTAATTTTAACGAAAAATATACAGCGTTAACGACCTATGAATATGTAAATATCCTTTTCCCAAAAGTGAATTTTAAAAATTCACTTTTGTTGCCAATGAATGTATCAGATAAGGACAAACATACGGAATCCGAAAGAAAATGGCTTTCCGACAATCTAACTATTGATAAAAGAAATAAGATTACGGTTGGAGATATTTTTCAAATTGAAAAATGGATGCTTAAAGGCGAAAAAGAAATTTTGAAATCACTGTTTTACAAAGACAGTAGGTATTTTCCTCAATGGCTTAAATAATTACCGATATGGACAAGAACGAATTTGATGATTTCTTTGCTTCAAAACCAATTAAGTTTTCAGAAAAATGGAAATCAGAATTGGGAAATAGATTTTTGCGATTAAAAGAGAAAAACACAAGACAGTATTTAGGCACATTGCAAGATGCTATGATCCAAGAAATGCAATATGTGGGAAAGTGTTGGCTTCGTGGCAAATTTTCCAATTACAAAACAGAGGATATTGAAGATATATCGCAAGATGCTTTTATCAAATGGTATCAATATTTTGATGCTAAAAAGTCTATTGCTTCAAACCCGGAGTTAAATTTTTTCCGTCATTGTTGTGCGACAGCTCAAGCAACTTGGTATTATAAAACAACCCCACAAACTGGTGATGAATTTATAGTAATGGATGAATCTGGGAATCCGATTATAGATAATAATGGCAATCCAGTATTTGAAAAGCTAAGAACGACTTTCATACCATTTCCTGAAAATACTAACGATAGTTCTGATGATGATAGTGAAGAATTAGAACAAACACAAAATGTAAAAACAGATAGTAAAAAAATAAATGNNGAGGGACAAACTAAGTTGATTGCCTTGAAAGGAAAGCATTTTTCAGAAGTTGCAAGTAATGAGATAATGAAGTATTACTTGTTAAGCAAAAGGATAAAAAGTGACGGTAATAAAAATACACTACCCCAAATAAAAACGATATACAAGCCGATAAAGAAATCTATTCCTTATCAGGTTAGACCTGAATTTGATAATTTGTCCGATATATCGGTAGCTGCACTTAACAGATTACAATACTTAAAAAATGCAGGAAAACGAAAATGGATGGAAATCGCTATTGCTGAAATGCGAAAATCAAAAGATAAGTTAGGCACATATATTTTACAATTGAAAGAAGTCAACCCTGCATTTGATGAAGTCAAATTCCGTCAAGACACGCCAATACTTAGTGCAGTAGCATTAAATAAGAACGAAAAATATGTAGCTTCCTGTTTTAAAGGTGAGGTTTATAGAAAACATCCCGATAAAGACAAGGATGTGACCTTTGATAACCATTGTGAATTTTCCTTGTTTAAGGACATTATCAAAGAAGAAAATCTCCATCTTGTCAAGGACGGTATTTTGTTTGTANNTAAAAGAGGCTTTTGGTTAGACGGTAGCAAAGAAAAACCTAAAATTCCATGTGCAGTGCGATGCTTGGAAGCTGGTGTGAAGAAAGTTTTTATCGGATCAATAGACGACAACAATAAAGTTAAGAACAAAGGAAAAGAAATACTTGAATTCGGTAAATATACATTCAATATAGAAGGCGGAGAAATTTCTGGCGAAACAGACAAGGAAGCTAAGGAAGAAGGTCTACTTGAGAAATATTTCAAAGAAAAGAATTACCCGTCAAAAGATATTGATGATAAAAGAGTTTATACAATAGGTGCACCTGTGGAAGTCCACGATTTCGAACCCGATTTAATTGAAGAAGTCCGGCAGCTAAATTCAGAATTTCTTCATCGCCACAGCCCCGACCAATTTCGTCGGTAAGGTAACTGCAATAAAATATGTAAGCCCGATAGTATTTTGCTATCGGGCTTTTTCTTTTTCAGTAACTCTCGGAAATCATTTTCCTGTAAGCAGTATGTATTGTCAACCAGGTTTCTGACAATTAGAATAAATAAAGAAGTCGGAATATTTCTTAAATACAAAATCAGAAATAGATAATAAGAAAGCTCATTGAAAGATGCTCAACCATTTTTCTGAATTTGTCGGAAAAGAAAGAGGGTAGTTCGGTATAAGAAAATACAAAGACCTCAAAAACATCTTTCTCNNTGTCGGAAATAAGGAAAGTGAAAAGGGTATAGTAAGTTAAAGTTCTTTGAAATGCTAGTCGGGTGGAGAGCCTGACAAAATACAACCAAAGCCATCACGGTTGCAAAAAAGTTGATGGTATAACTCATCAAAAAACAAGAAAGATGAATACACTACAAAACCTAAATGGTCAAGGTGAAAACCAACAATTCAACTTCAAGGAAGCTGAATATGAAAATTTCACTACGGTAGATAACGGGCTGAATGGGAATCAGGAATTGGTTCATAAAAATGCGGCTCATTTAAATGCCATGAAGGACAAGGAAAACAAAGTGCAGGTAGAAAAGGCAAATGAAAATTTTGACCTAATGATCGGAAATGCACAAAGCATTGATTCAAGAACCAAAATGTTGATGGAAGAAAGCAAGCCTCTTTTGAGAAAAATATTTCCCAACAAAATGGACAAACTGATTGCAGAAATGGAACGCAACACAATTCAGGAATCAATGCAGTTCCGCCTAAATCTCTATTAGCTAAACACACAGTTTATGCTCGAAGGAATGAGGGAAAAATACGATGCCGCTTTGAAAATGATTAAAGCAGAGTATCGTTCACAAGTGGCAGCATTTATGATGAGCAAATTGCAAGGATTGTCCACGGATGTTCAAAACCGTCAATACGCCTTTATTCAGATGATTCGTGAAAAGAATCAGTTTTTAAAGACAATGGCAGACATTCCTTCCACTGCACAAAGGTATGCAGTACAAATTGAACGTGAGCAAGACCGTTACTTCAATTTTCTTGAACAACTGGTGATAAATTTTGAAAATATCATCAGGGAAGAATTGAGAAAGTTCAACTGATCAGATTTATCCCGTGTGCCTATCGGTGCACGGGATTTTTCTAAAAAAATAAAACAAAAAATAAATTTTATAACATTTAAAATCGTAAAAAATGAAGAAGATGAACTTTATTACTCGCTTTCTGTGCAGTTGTGCAGGTTGTGACATTGCTACGTTGCTGCAATGTAATTCGGCAGAGCAACGAAAAATGGCAATAATCGGCAGTTGTGTTCTTATAACTCCGATGCTCGGTGTTGCTTCCGGCACATTTGCTATGCTTACATTCAGCAAAAATTTATGGCTTTCACTTGGATTCGGTTTACTTTGGGGCTTTGTAATTTTTCTGATAGAACGAGCGGTAGTTGCTAATACAAGACCCGGTGAGTTCAATATGGGAGTGCTTGCTCGGTTGACGCTCGCTTGCATCTTCGCACTGGTGATTGCCGTTCCGATGGAATTGAAAGTGTTTGAAGATGCCATTAAGGAAAAGTTGGCGAATAACCTTAACGGAAACATAAAAGGCATCAACGCTGATTACGATGCACAGATTGAAAACATCAAAAACGACCTCAATATTGAAAAATCAAAAGTGGAAGTCCTACGTCAAAGCTATATTGGTGAAGTGGACGGTACTTCGGGTAGTAAGGTTGCTTACAGAGGTCCAATTGCGAAAGAAAAGGAAAGGTTGTGGAATGAAGAAACAGCCGTGTATAACAAAATGAATGCCGATGCACAAAAACGAATTAGTGCTTTAAATGAGAAACGGGAACAGAAAATTGGTGCAAAAGGTAAATCACAGGCGGTAGGGTTTCTTGGCAGCATGAGGGTACTTGGCGAATTGAGCAAAGAGGATAACACTGTGTTGTGGGGCGTTTGGCTGATACGCCTGTTTTTCTTGGCGATTGAGCTAATTCCGATTTTCGTAAAGTTAAGTTCGGGGACCGGTTCTAATGTTTACCATGATATTGCAAAGCAAAACGGAGCAATGGCGATAAGTGTAAATGCTCAAATGGAAGAAGTAAGAGCAGAAGAAATGATAAAGCAACAAAGGGCATCGGTGAATAAGGAATTATTGGAACTGCAATTTGCCGAAGAAAAAGCGGTAATGGACGATGCTCAAAAACGGTTTGACTTTTATATGGCTCAGCTGAAGAAAGTCAGCGATCGCAAGCTGCAAGTTCAACATCACATTTTCAGCACGGTTAAAGACGAAAATCTTCGCCATCATCTGATGGATCAAATAGAGCAAATCTATGATGATTTCCAACGAAAACTGATGCAATTAGTGAATCGAAAACAGGTGGGTGGGAATTTCCTCAACAACCTTAGCTAAAGGATTGTAAACTCAAAAACAAAGGAGGTAATTATGAAGCCATTTGAATTTAATAAATATTCCTCAGCCTTGAAACAATGGTTGAGGGATGTTTTACAGAAACATGAACGTGCTTATGCTTTTCAAAAGAGCAAGGCATATTCACAATCGCTGAAAAAAATGCTGGAAACATTACGGACACAGGAAGATCAGATTGTTGATTTTGTGATTCACAAACAGAAAGATATTGACGAAATGGAGCAGGGTTTTTTCAAGGAAAAAATGCAGGAGCATCTTGACAGAATAGCCGTCAATACTTACGGACATTTCAATAAACTCAATAATAAATATCAAAGGATGTTGGAAGGAAACGCAAACAGTAAACAGTAAATTAATAACGTTTAATATTGAAAAAATGAGAAATATAATACTTATTGCAGTTGTATTTTTTGGCGGATACTTCTTATTGAAGAAGTCAGGTTTACTCGAAAAATTGGTTGTCATTTTTGAGCCTCAAATCACCATCAGCGATTTGCAAAGTCGCCCGTCAGTATATGCGGATTCACTTGTAACGCTACGGAATATTCATGTTATAGAATCACAGTCGTTGCTTAACTACACTTGTTCCAAAGTTTCAGATGGAAGTAGTGCAGAACTCGTTTTGTTAAGCAGTCGGCCCTACATTAAAGGTGAAGCCGTTGATGAAGTCAAGGGGCGCCTAACCATTATTTATGCAGACAATGAAAGACGCTGTGAGGTGTTCATTACTAAGGATTTGAATCTTTTCAGCGATTTGATGAAAGTTATAAAGCATTCTTTTCTGTTCTAATGGACCTTTGAGTGGCTGCTCTTTTGGCTTTGCCTTCGGGCTGGTGAATATTGAAGTGAAGTAGGGGATATAAATGTTTGGGGTTTGGCTACTGACATCCAAAATTAATTACCTCGGAGCCACCGCTCAACTCCCCTCAAACGTCACGATCAATGGCTTATGATCACTATATAATTTCCAATCCTCATATGCCCCAACTTCCACATTTACCATCTTTGCAATGAGATCCGAAGAAACAAAACAATAATCCAAATGGTAGGGTTTGTCAGCATGCCTGTACATAAATTGTGTCGGATGAGTTTCTTTGCCATGATCCAGTCCATAAAAGGTATGGTAAGTGCTCATTATCTTTTTCTTCGCAAGTGTATTTGCCACGTCGGAATGATTTCCTATTCTGCGAGGCCTGTCCCATATTGTATTGCTGTTGAAGTCTCCGGCGAGGATGGTATTTTTTCTTTTGATCAGTTTTTCATAATAATTAATTGCCTTCCATACCTGAGTGACATAAGGACCATCTTTGTCCGATGGATTATTAGCCCAAATAGCAAATAAAACAAATTTGCATTTATCACGGGTCACTTGAATTGGAAGAATATTTTTAAATAGTGGATTGTGAATTTTTAGCAATTTCAATTTGTAATTATTATAGGAAAATACCCCAAGACCCTTATTTTTATTATCACCATGCCAAATAATATTAGTTGGAATTTGAGTGCCATCCGGAAATATTAGTTTGTCCGGATGTTCGCACTCCGGCACTATAAGAATGTCCGGCTTGAGTGGTAAGATGAATTTTGCTTTTTTACGAAAAGCCATGTTGCAATTCCAGGTAATTATTTTCAATTTGCCTATATTTTATGGCTTTAATTTATGCTCGGGGTGTCACCAAAGTTCACTTTGAACTTAACAAAAAAGATGTGTATAAACCCTAGCTTGTAGAGGGGTGGCTAAAAGCCGGGGTGTCTCCTTGATTTTTTTGTTACATTTTGTATTAATACAAAAAGTAAGTATAAAATTTAAACTATTTAATCATTAAAACAAGAACTTTTAAATGATAATCTTACAATTTATCAATGAGATAAATATTAAATATTTAGCTTAATGAATGACCCTGAGGCCAAGTGGGAGTCATAGATAAGTAAATCTTGTATTAAACCACAACCCTAATTATTTTTAGGTAATAGGTAATCTTTTTTCAAAAAAACAATAGGAAACGTTACATTCTATTGTTTTTTTTGTTTACTTTTATATTACCTAAATAGGTAATATAAATGGGTAAAATTAAATCTACAAATGTTCCATTTCCAGAATGGGTCACCAGCCATAAGAAGCCGGGTACAGAAATCAAATTTATCAATGGCAAGTACTATCTGTATGGCGTTAGATCGGTATATGACAAGACAATTAAGCGAGCGAGAAAAATTTCTTTGGGAATCGTGGGTAGCATTACAGAGAAAGATGGATTCATTCCTTCTAGCAAAAACAAATTGCGAGAGGAGGCCTCCAGAAGTTATGCTGGAAAACAAGTATTTTCTGTTGAATACGGTTATGCTAAATGGCTCGTCTCTTGTATCGATCAAGACGGTACCTTACAAAGGATCAAAAATTGTTTTCCTGAATTGTGGCAATTCATTGTTGCCATGGTTTATTGCCGAACCGCCTATCAAAGCAAGCTAAAAAATATACCTTTCCACCTACTGCATTCTGACTTGTGCGCCTTATTGGGTTGGGACGAGAAGTTAAGCGACCAAAAGGTTTGCGATTACCTTTTTGCCCTGGGAGGTCAACTTTCCTCCATCCACAAATATATGGAGCCAGAGCACAAAGACATGAAAAGTGTCTTGGTAGATGCTACAGATATTGTTTCACATTCCCAAAATTTAAAGATTGCAAAAAAAGGATATAATTCTAAAATGGACTTCAATACTCAATTTGTTTTGCTATACCTTTATGATGCAACTACACTGCAACCATTATATTACCGTATTTTACCAGGCAATATTCGAGAGATCACTGCATTTAAAAACACGATTGCCGCAAGTGGGATAGAGCATTGCATTTTTATGGCAGACAAGGGATTCTATTCGGAAAGCAATATTAGCGAAATGGAAAACTGCGGACTTCAATATATTATAACACTGAAGCGGGGGAATAAACTCGTTCCATACAAAGAGCTTGCGGACATTGAACTAGGGGATAACCACTTTCAGTATGCAAAGCGTCATGTTTTCTATGCCGACCAGATTACTACCGAACAGGGACGCACCGTGTGTCTATTCCTAGACGGCATGCTCAAAGAGCAGGAGAAAAACGACTACCTTTCAAGAATTAAAACGTTACCTGAGTATTATTCCAAAGAAAAATTCAAGGAGAAAGTTAATAAAATGGGCACTTTGGCAATTATTCACAATACAGAACTCGACTCAGAAGAAATTTACCAAGAATATAAACAAAGAGGAAATATTGAGCAATTTTTCGACCACCTAAAAAACACATTAGATGCTTCTTCATCCTGTATGCAAAGGGAAGAATCCCTAAATGGATGGATGTTCATAAATCATATAAGCATGCAAGTTATTTATAAGCTTTACAAGATACTCAAAACAACCCCACTGAATAAAAAGCAAACCTTAAACCACAAATATTCTATAATGGATAGCATTGACCATCTGAAAACAATCAAAAAAGTAAAATTTACAAACACTGAATACATAATAACAGAGGCAGACAAGGCAACCCGAATCCTTTTGGAAAAAATGAGTATAGATATTACCTAATTTTTTTAGAGTTATGGATTAAATATATCATTCAATATCGATAAACTAAGCAATTTCGTAACTTTACTCATCAATTAAAATACAACCAACATCTCTAAATAAAAAAAAGGGAATTTCGGTCGTTACCAAAGTTCCCTTTTAAAATTTATTAAGCAT
>MTKZ01129343.1_pt1 | contig 13705 bp, 11 predicted proteins | sample 1042781 | NCBI WGS metagenome assembly MTKZ01 (sample SAMN06212207, study PRJNA360539) | anaerobic digester metagenome | biome: Wastewater treatment plant; material: sludge; isolation source: anaerobic digester fed with sludge from wastewater treatment plant | place: Denmark: WWTP Viborg ...
GCCGGCGGCGCAGCGCTCCGTGCTGTTGCTGCATTGCGTCGAGGACTTTGCGCTCGAAGACATCGCCGCGGTGACCGGCGCCGCGCTGGGCACGGTCAAGTCGCGGCTGCATTACGCCAAGCGGGCGCTGAGGAAGCTGATTGAAGAGGAAGCACTATGAAGACACTGCGCGAAGTATTGTATGAGAAACACCAGGCGGCTGAGCCAGGGCTGGACGCCCTCCGGCAACGGGTGATCGCGGGCCTGGCCCCCGACCGCGCAAAGCGAGGGGCGGGCGAGTGGGCGGCGGGGGTTGCCGCGTTGGAGGCCGGGTGGCGCCAGAGGCTGTGGTCCTTGCGCTGGCATTTGGCCGGGATGAGCGCCGCCTGGGTGCTGGCGCTGGCGCTCAACCTTGACGCCGCGCCTGCTTCGGTGCGCCGCGCGGTTCATCGCGATGCGCCCTCCGCCGAGCAGGCGCTGGCTGCGTTGCGGGAGAATCACCGGCAGATTCGCGAGATGGTTGCCGCGCCCGGCGCGGAGCCGGCGCCGGCGCCGACCGAACTCGCGCCCTCGCCCCGCAGCGAGGTTCGACCTTTCACCCCGACCACGATTAACCCCGCTAAGACCTCAATTGCCTATGAATGCGCCTGACAGACCCCCGATGATTGAGCGCAGCACCACCGTGCGCTTCCTCCGCTGGCTTTTCAGTTGGCGGACGCTGCGGCGCATGCTGATCGGCCTGGGCTGGCTCGCTGTCCTGGGCGCGCTGTTCCACGGCGTGGAAAACTGGCGCGGGCGGCGCGTCTGGAACCAATACCGCCAGGCACTCGAAGCGCGGGGCGAGCCGCTCGATTTCAAGGCGGTGATTCCGAAGCCGGTTCCCGATGATCAGAACTTCGCCGCCACGCCGCTGGTCAAATCCTGGTTCGACCCGAAGCGGGAAGAGCAAGGGGGCGATTGCATCAACGATAATTACACCCGGGCCGATGTGCGGCTGTCCAGGCCCAAGCTGAAAGGTGTTCCGGCCAGCCGAAGCTTCCTTGACCTCGTGGCGTGGGGCCAGGCCCTGACCGCCGTTCGGTCCCCCGGCGCGGACAGGGAGTGGAAGGAAAGAGTTGAAGCGTCCATGCAAGCGTTCGAACCAAGCGCTCAACCCGCGGACAGTGCGGCACCGGCTGCGGATCTGCGTATTCCGCCCTCGGGCCGGCTCGATGCCGCGTCGCGCGCCCAAGCGGCCCCGGCGGTCCTGGAAGGATTGAAGACCAACCAGGCGATGTTTGCCGAACTCCGCCTTGCCAGCCAGCGCCCCTATTCCCGCTACCCGGTGAATTATGATGTGGGCACCCCGTTCGCGATCGAGTTGCCCCACCTCAAGATGGTCAGAGGCATCCTTAAGCGCCTGCAACTCAAAGCCTGTGCCGAGCTGGCCCTCGGCCAGAGCGACGCCGCGTTGGAGGACCAGCGGCTGCTGTTTGATTTGGCCGACTCGATCAAAGGCGAGCCATTCCTGATCTCGCATCTGGTGCGGCTCGCCATGCTGAACCTGGCCCTGCAGCCCGTGTGGGAGGGATTGGCCGAACATCGCTGGTCGGAGGCGCAACTGCAGGAGATTCAAAACCGCTTGCAGCAATACCGTGTGCTGGAGGAGGTCAAGACCGCGCTGATCACGGAGCGGGCAGGGGCCATCTCGACCATTGAACTGGTCCGGCAAAAGGGGCCTTGGTATCTGGCCAGTTTGGGCAGCCCCGAACCGGCCTCGGCGTCTGGAGCGTCCGTGCTGGGCAGGCTGGCCGCGGCGGTCGCTATCCCGCAGGGGTGGTATTCTCAGGAGGAACTCACCTATGCCCGGAGCTTTGACATGCTGCTGGCAGTTGGATTGGGAACGACTAATAGCCGGGTCTCCCCGCGGCAGGTCAAGGGTAACATCCTGGCCTTTGAGGAAACGGAGAGCCGCGGCGGTTTTGCTGGGACACTCCTGGGGAAGGCGCTCCGCCATCGAGTCATGGTCTCCCTGCTGCTGCCAGCGCTGGGCAAAGTGACCGCAAAGACGGCTGCGGCCCAAACCGCGGTCAACCAGACCGCGATTGCCTGCGCGCTGGAGCGATACCGCCTGGCCAATGGGCATTTCCCCGAGAGGCTGGACGCCCTGGCGCCGCAGTTTATCTCGCTGTTGCCCAACGACANNCAACGACGTGCTCACAGGCGAACCCTACAAGTACCGGCGCGGCGACGGCGGCCAGTTCGTGCTCTACTCGATCGGCTGGGATGAAAAGGACGACGGCGGCGTGGCCGGCGAAACGATGTTCGACGAGCGGAAAGGCGACTGGGTGTGGGAATGCCCCGCCCGGTAGGACCGGCTGCGACGCGGCGGTTTACAGGCGCCGCGCCAGGCGCGCGGCCAGGCGGTCCAGAGCGGGGGAACGATCCAGCGGCGCCAGTCGCACTTCCAACAGGCAGAAGCTCCTGGTCCACCGCGCCGCCTCGAGGAGCGCGCGGTCCAGGTCCGCCTCGGTCTCGACGACGAAGCCGCGTCCGGCGCCGAGCACCTCCGGCACCCGGTGGTATTGCCAGGGCCAGAGATCATTGTAGGGCCCGTCCTGCATGTGGCGCTCGGTGCCGTAGCCGCGGTTGTTGAACAGCACCACAATCGGGTTGAGGCGGTTGCGGGCTACAGTGGCCAATTCCATGCCGGTCATCTGGAAGGCGCCGTCGCCGACAAGCACCAGCGGGCGCAGCCTGGGATTGGCGAGTTGGGCGCCGATACTCGCCGGCACCGCGAAGCCCATCGAGGTGTAGTAGGCCGGGCTGAGGAACTCGGTGCGTTTGCGAATGAACAGATCCGCCGCGCCGAACAGCGGGTCGCCCACGTCAGCCACCACCACCGTGCGGTCGGAGAGAAAAGCGTTGAGCCGTTCAAAGAGGCGCCGGACGGTGAGCGGGCGGCGGGAATCCGGGGCGCGGGGTGCGGAGCGCGCAATCATCTGCGCGGGACGGGGAATCCTGCCGAGCCGGCGGCGGCGCAGCGGCAGGCGCAGCAGCCCGCGAACGAAGTCCTTGAAGCGCACTTCCTCGTAGCTGTGATAGCGGATGGAGAGCTTCTCGCTGGTGGCAGAAATCGAGCGCGCGGGATCCAGGCGCGCCGTGTAAACGCCCAGGTTGATGTCGGTCATGAACGCGCCCAACAGGATCACGCAGTCGCTGCCTTCGACATACTGCCGCACTTCTTCGCGGCCCATCGCGCCCTCATAGACGCCGAGGTAGAACGGATGGTGCTCGCCAATCACGGACTTGCCCAGCACGGTCGCCGCGACGGGAATGTTGGTCTTCCGCGCCAGCTTGAGCAACTGGTCCTGCAGCCCGAACCGGTGCACCTCCACGTCCGCCAGGATCACCGGCTGCCGGGCCCCGTTGATCATCCAGGCGGCCTCGGCCAGCGCCGCGCGCAGGCTCCCGGCGTCGCTCCGCTCGTGGATTTCGGGCGTCTTATGGCGGGGAATGCCGGGCACCGAGACCAGGTCGCGGGGCAATTCAATATACACTGGCCGCTTGTAACGCAGCGCCGCGTGCAGCACGCGGTCTATCTCCTGAAACGCCGTCTGCGGATCGCTCAGGACCGTCGCAGCCACCGTCAGCTCCTCGAAGACCTTCCGCTGGGTGTCGAACTCACGGACCTTGTGGTGCAGCAGGGGATTCTTCTCGCGCTCTTTCATGCCCGGCGCGCCGCTGATGACTACGACGGGGGACTTTTCGGCGAAAGCCTCGGCGGTGGTGTTGGCCAATTTGAGTCCGCCGACGCAATAGGTCACGCACACAGCGCCGAGCCCGCGCACGCGCGCGTAGGCATCGGCGGCAAAACCAGCGCCCTGCTCGTCGCACGTGTTGACCAAGCGGAGCCTGCTTCGGGAGAGCTGATGGTAGAACCCGAGCACGTAATCGCCGGGCACGCCGAACACATGCCGCACGCCGTGGCCGTAGAGTTGCGCGATGAGGTATTCGCCGATGGCAGGTGAAGTCTTCATGTGCCCTGGGCTGAACTTAACACGAGGGCGCGGAAGGGTCAAAGCTGGCAACCCCGGGGCCAATGGGAATGCTTTGACTTCGCGCTGGCGGGCTCTACATTGCGTGGTCTAACGCAACAAACTGAAAGATGCTGACGGAAGACGATATTCGGAATGCCCTGCGGGCAGTCAAATACCCCGGCTACAACCGCGACGTGGTGTCCTTTGGCCTGGTCAAACAGATCGCCGTTAGTGGCGGCACCGTCAAGGTCTCAATGCAACTCGCGACCGCAAGACCGGACATTGCGGGGCAGATCAAGGTGGAGAGCGAACAGGCTCTGAAGGCGCTGCCCGGGGCGGCGCAAGTCCACGTGGAAGTGGGCTTGCCGGGGACGCGCCCGGGATCGCCAAACCCGTGGGAGCAGCAGCGCCGGGTTCCAGGCATCCGCCGGATCATCGCCGTCGCCAGCGGCAAAGGCGGCGTGGGCAAGTCCACCGTTTCGGTGAACCTGGCGTGCGCATTGCACCAACTCGGGGCGAAGGTTGGCCTGCTGGACTGCGACATCTACGGCCCGACCGTTCCGCTGATGATGGGGGTGCGCCAGACGCCGACCCTGAGCGACCGGGAGAAGATGGTGCCGCCGGTGAACTACGGGGTTAAGCTGAGGAGCATGGGTTTTCTGGTGGAGGGCGACCAGCCGGTGATCTGGCGCGGGCCGATGATTATGAAGACCATTCAGCAGTTCTTCAGCGAGGTGGAGTGGGGCGACCTGGACATCCTGGTGGTGGATTTGCCGCCGGGCACCGGGGATGCGCAGCTTTCGGTCTGCCAAACCGTGCCACTGGATGGCGGCGTGATCGTAACCACCCCGCAGGAAGCGTCGCTGGGCGTGGTGCGCAAAGGCATTGCGATGTTCCAGAAGGTCAATGTGCCTATCCTTGGCATTGTGGAGAACATGAGTTACTTCACGACCCCCGGCGGGGAGCGCGTCGAAATTTTCGGCCACGGCGGCGGGCAGGCCGAGGCGGCGCGCCAGGGTATCCCATTCCTTGGAGAGGTCCCACTGTTTACCGAGATCAGGGAAGGGGGCGATCGGGGGGTGCCGGCGGTGGTCGCGGGCGCCGACCGGCCGGCGGGGCGGGTGTTTGTGGAGATCGCCAGGGCATTGCGCCAGCGGCTGGTTTGACGGGAGTGACAGGATGGCGGTTGTGTGTTAGATTTGGTCAGAAGATTAAGTCGGCGTATCAAGGCACGGGCGTCAGGAACAGCGATGGAGCCCCTGGCAATCGTTCGAAATTGGGGTTGTCATCACCTGATGTCATGCTAGGCTACGCCCGTAAGATTTGGATTCGCGATTATGTCTGATGAAACGAAAGAGCGGCCTCCGGCAAACGATCTGCTGAAGAACTCTTCGCTCTACAGGGAATTCCAGGCGGAGCGCGAAGAGATCCTGAAGCACAAGTGGATCGAATCCGAGAAGGCTGGTCGCGACATTGGGTTTGAGCGGGCGCTGACAGATTGGATCATCAAGCACCGCGCCAAATGGCGCAAGAGTCGGCAGGCGGTTGGCCGTTAGGCAAGCTGCCGCTCCTTTAAGGCAGCCCCGCGAGGCCGCCAAGGAACCATGCACCATCGGCAATCCCGACCCGCCGCCGCCCGACGCCTGACACGGAGGAATGCCTCTTGTGTCGGCCCGTCGAACTTCAACCTTTCCTTCCGATGTCTGACTCCACCCTTATTCTGAGCGCGCCGATGATGCAACGGGCGCTGTCCCGTATTGCGCATGAAATCGCGGAGCGAAATGAAACCGGCGGCGAAGTCGTGATGGTCGGCATCCAGCGCGGCGGGGTGCCGTTGGCGCACCGGTTGAGCGCGCTCCTGGCGGACATTTGGGGGCATGCCATCCCGACGGGCAACCTGGATGTCAGCATGCACCGGGACGATCTGGATCAGCGGGTTGCGCCTCACGTCCAGCCCACGGTCATCCCGTTCGATGTGACCGGCAAGACGGTGGTGCTGGTGGATGACGTGCTCTTCAGCGGGCGCACCGTCCGGGCCGCCATGGACGCGCTAAACGACTTTGGCCGCCCGCGGCGCATCCAACTGGCTGTGCTGGTGGATCGCGGGCACCGCGAGCTGCCTATTAAAGCGGATTTCGTCGGGAAGAACGTGCCCACGGCTCGAACCGAGAGCGTCCGTGTGCGGTTGGCGGAAACGGGCGGCGCGGACGAGGTCGTGCTGGAGAAATGAACAACCAACGGAGTAATGGAGTGTTGGAGTGTCGGAGTGATGGGAAACCGGAGCTCAGCTCTCTCCCATTGCTCCAATACTCCAATACTCCGCACCTCCCTTCTTTCCATGAGCTGGAATCGCAAGCATCTGCTGGATATTGAATCCCTCACGGCTGAGGAAATCACCACCGTGCTCGACACCGCGCGCGCGTTCAAGGCCGTCGGCGAGCGCGCCATCAAGAAGGTCCCCGCGTTGCGCGGCAAGACCGTCATTAACCTGTTCGTCGAGCCCTCCACCCGCACGCGCACCAGTTTCGAGTTATCCGAACAGCGGCTGTCGGCGGATATCATCAACTTCACGGCAGAGGCCTCCTCGCTCAGGAAGGGCGAGACGCTCAAGGATACCGCGCGCAACCTGGAGGCGCTGAACATTGACTTCATCGTCATGCGCCATAGCGCGTCGGGCGCGCCGCATTTCCTGGCCCGGATGCTCAACGCCAGCGTCATCAACGCCGGCGACGGCGCGCACGAGCATCCCACCCAGGCGCTGCTGGACACGTTCACCATCCGCGAGAAGAAAGGCCGCATCGCGGGCCTGAATGTCACCATCCTGGGCGATATCCTCTACAGCCGGGTCGCGCGGTCGGACATCTGGGCGCTGACCAAGCTGGGCGCGCGGGTGACGCTTTGCGGCCCGTCCACGCTGGTGCCCCGGGTGTTTGAGCAGATGGGCTGCCGCGTGACGCACGATGTCGAAGAGGCTATTCGCGACGCCGACATCATCAACCTGCTGCGCATTCAGCACGAGCGCCAACGCAAGGCCATGTTTCCCAGCCTCAACGAGTACTCGAGCGTGTTCGGCCTCAACAAAGACCGGCTGAGCCGCACGAAGCCGGATGCTCTGATCATGCACCCCAGCCCCATCAACCGGGGCGTCGAGATTGACAGTGAAATAGCCGATTCCGGACGGTCGGTCATTCTCGAGCAAGTGACCAATGGCCTGGCGGTGCGCATGGCCGTGCTGTTCCTCGTCAACGGAGGCAAAGGCCCACACGAAGTAGCAGGGTAGGCAAGTCCCGTGTCTGGAGCCTGAAGTCCTGAGCCCGAAGTCCGTCCGCGCGCTCTACCCAAACACGAGCCGGCACACAATGACCGAGGCAATGACGCCGACCGAGTCGGCGACAATTCCCGCCGGCAGCGCGTAGCGGGTCCGCTTGACTCCCACCGAGCCAAAATAGACGGCGAGCACATAGAACGTCGTCTCGGTGCTGCCGAAGATGGTGCCTGCCATTCGCACTGTGAGGTGGTCCGGTCCGAACTGCTTAACCAGTTCCGTGAAGATGCCGAGCGTGCCGCTGCCGCTCAGTGGGCGCATTAGCACCAGCGGCAGCAGGTCGGGCGGGAAGCCGATGGCCAACATCGCCGGCGCCAGCATCCGGCTCAAGAGGTCAATGCCCCCGGCGGCGCGGAACATGCCGATCGCCACCAGGATCGCGACGAGGTAAGGGATGATGCGCAAGGCCACGTCGAAGCCCTCCTTCGCGCCGTCCACGAACTCCTCATAGACCTTCACGCCTCGCAGGATGGCATAGAGCGGGAAGATTGAGAGCATCAGGGGAATGGACAGCTTGGAGATGGCATCCACGACACAGACAAAGGTGGACCGGCCAGCCGCTTCGGGGGTCAGCGGCAGTCCCAGCAGCGCGGGGAAGGCCAGCCGCAGGAACAGGTAGAGGAAGAACAGCCCGAAGGCCGAGAGGATGAGCTTGCCCCACCATTGCAGCGGCACGAGCGTCGCGGCTTCTTTTACCGGCGACTTGTCGTTGGCGGTATTCGCCGCCGCCGGGGGCCCTGCCGCTGGCGTCGCACCTGCCGGGGGCGCGGCTAGCGGCGGCAATCGGTAGAACGGCAGCCGGCCCAGCACCTTGGCGGTGAGGACAGCCGAGGTGGCGGCGCAGATCGTGGCCATCAGGGCGGTGCCGACGATGGCAGTGGGGTTGTTGGATTTGTTGGCCGCCAGGATGGCGATGGCGGTCACTGGAATGAGCTGCACCGAACTGGTATTGAGGGCCAGCAGCATGCACATGGCGTTGGTGGCCGTGCCGGGGCGCTGATTCAGCGTCTCCAGGTCTTTCATGGCGCGCAGGCCCAAGGGGGTCGAGGCATTGCCAAGGCCGAGGATATTGGCGGCGATGTTCAGGAGGATGGAGCCCATGGCCGGATGTTCGACGGGCACATCGGGGAAGAGCCAGCGCATCAACGGTCGCAAGGCGCGCGCCAACAACGCCACCAGGCCGGCTCGTTCCGCCAGCCGCATAATGCCAAGCCACAACGCCATGATGCCGACCAGCGGCAACGCGGTCTTCATCACCGCGAACTCGGCCATCTCGAAGCTCTTGTCGGCCACCGCCTTGAGGTTGTCGTTGAGGCCGCCAATGACGACCGCCAGCAGGATCAACCCGAGCCAAATGTAATTCAGCATCGCGCGCAACCTATACGCGCCGGACCCGGGTTCGCCAGCAGAATCGTTGCAGGACGGGAATCGCTGGGAAACGAGGTTACTCCTTCACAAACGGGTAGAGTGTCCGCTGCGGAGACCAGTAACACGTCTCGTTCAGGTGCATCCCGTTGTAACCGCCGAAGCTCAGCAGCCCCTCGCCAGTCCAGACGCCGCTGGTCAGCCGCGGCGACGGTGCACCCGTCAGGGTGATCTCCGTCCAGGTATCGGTGGCCGGGTTGTAGCGGCCGCCGGTGCCCACAAACCGGCCGCCGTTGCCCTGGGCGTCGTTGACACCGCCCCAAATCACCATCTCCCTGCGCGTCCACGCCGCCGCTGTGAGGAGCCGGCCCTTGGGCGCGCCCACGGCGGACATCGGCTTCCACGTATCCGTCTCGGGATTGTAGCGCGCCCCATTCACGTAGTAATCCGACGGCGCCGCCGGGTCCCGCGCGCTCCCGCCCCACACCAGCATCTCCCCCGTCGTCCAGACCGCGACGTGGCCCGCCCGCGCGCTCGGCGCGCCGTCGGTGCTGATGGACTTCCAGCTATCCTTCGCCGGGTTGTAGCGGCCGCCGTCGGCAAGCACCTTCTTGGCGTCACTGCCGCCCCAGACTATCATCTCCTTGCCCGTCCACACCACCGAGTTGAAGGAGCGACGGGAAGGCGCGCCCTTGGTCGTGATGGGCTTCCAGGTGTCGCTGGCCGGATCATACCGGCCCCCGCTGTTGAGATGGGCATCGGAGTGCGCCCCCTGGTAACGGCTCTGGGCGTCCTGGTAACCGCCCCACACCAGCATCTCGCGCCCGGTCCAGACCGCCGTCAGGTCAAACCGCGCCGCGGGGGCATGCCTCAGAGTCACCGGCTTCCAGGAATCGGTCTTCGGATTGTAACGCGCCCCGTCATCCCGGCTGGTGTTATTGCCCCACAACCCGCCGAAGCCTCCCCACACAATCATTTCCTCGCCCGTCCACACCGCCGCGTGGCCCGTGCGCGAAGACGGCGCGCCCTCCGACGGCAACATCGCCCACGTGTCCTCCGCCAGAGAATAGCGCGCCCCGTCACCGAAACTCGTGCCCTGGCCTTCGCCGCCAAACACGATCAGATCGGTGCCCGTCCAGACGGCGGTATTCCCGCCGCGCCCGCGCAAGTCCGGCGTGGCGCGCTGCTCCCAACACTCCGCCTGCCGCGTCCTGGCTGAGCGGTCTTTGTGGTAACCGGCGTTCACCAGGTCTGGATCATCCGCCTTGGGAGAGTAGCGCACGCCGCCGATGCCCAGATGGTCCGTCCTGGCGACCTGCGGCGCCTGGCTCGGCGGCACCCGCAACGTGCGCCCGGGGATCTGCCGGGCCGAGCGCGCCCCCTGCTGTGACAGCGCCGGTGGCGGCGCCACGATGTCCGGCGACACAGACGGGCCGCGCATTGGCAGTCCTGTTGCCGGGGCAATTATAGCGGGCGGCGGGGGCGCTGGCTGTGGGGCTCGGGCTGCGGGCGCCTCCCGAGGTTGGCCAGCCCGCCACTGGTATTCAAGCGGCGCGGCGGCAGCGCCAGGCGCTGCCGTCTGGGCCGTGCCGGACGAATAGCCCCTCTCCGGCACCTCGATCCGGTCCCCGTCCCGGAGCCAGAAGTCCGGCGCCCGGTTGCCGCCCTGCGAGCAATCCACCNNTCCACCACCCACTCGCGCTTCTCGCCCGTGACCGCGTCCCGCCGCGTCACCTTCACCCGCGAAAGGTCCGACGACAGCAGCACCAGCTTGGACTGGAGCATCACCGGCTGGAGCCAGAAGGGCGTTGAGGAGTAGATGGTAGGCTGGTACTCAACCCTGCGCACGCCTCCTGCTACGGGAACTGCGGTAGGTGCGGGGGTCTTTCCCTCGTTGCCCTCTTCCAGACCGGTGATTCGCGGCGCCAGCGTGAGCTTCGTGCTTTGGCCCTTGACGACGATCTCCACCTGCCGCGTCAGGCACTTCTTGAAGTTCGCCAACTCGGCCTTGGAGAATCCGCCCCAGCCCTCATTCAGCGGGTGGTCGGCCTCGGGAACCTCGACGACATCTCCCCAGCGCAGCCGCAGGTCCTTGCTGCAATCACCCGATTGCAGCACCGGCCGCAGATCAACCAACTGGTCCTGCCAGCCCTTGAGGTCCGCCGCAGGGCGACTGATGTGCAGTTGCGTCAGGTCGGGAAACGGCAAACGGGAATCGCCAAACAGCGCGCTCGCGCCATAGCCAGCGCCCCCTCCGTGGCTTGGCACAGCCGCCAGCAGCTTGTACTGCACCGCCAGCAACTCCAGCAGCGTGAACTGGTTCCAGTCCTGGGCGCCCTTCGTAAACGCGCTCTCGGAAAACCCGCTGGCGCTGCGCCGCGCCATGATCCGGTCCAGCTTGGGCAGGTCGTCCACCGCCCCGTGCCGCCGCAGCAGGTCCGCCATCGGCTCGGGCTTGGGCTCCGGTTGCCCGGGGGCAAGCGACGGCGGTGGGGTGCCCGGCCGATAGGCTCCAGGAGGCATCATGCCCATGCCCGGCCGTTGGGGCGCCTGCCCCTGGCTCTTGGCCATGTCCAGTGGCGTTTGCCCCGCCTTGTTTCGCTCGTTGGGATCGGCCTGGTTGGCCAGCAGCAGCTCGACCAGTTCCCGCCGGCCATCCCGGACCGCAAAGTGAAGCGGTGTATCGCCGTCGCTGCGCTGCTTCGCGTTGGGATCGGCCTTGCTGGCCAGGAGCAACTCGACCACTTCTCTCCGGTTACTTGCCACTGCCAGGACAAGTGGGGTATAACCACCGACATCTTTGGCATTCACGTCCGCCCCCGCTTTCAGCAACAGCTCGGCAATCTCCTTCCGGCCGTGGTTTGCCGCCTCATGGAGTGGCGTCCAGCCTTCCTTCGGTCGGCCGACATTCGGTTCGGCCTTGTAGGCCAGCAGCAATTCCACCCCCGGCTGCCCGCCCTCGATCTCCACTGCCTGCAGCAACGGCGACTTCTCCTCCTGCCCGCGCAGGTTCGGGTCCGCCCCGCCCTCCAGCAGCCCCTTGAGCGTCGGGGCATTGTGCAGGGCGCCGAAGATCACACGGCCAGCCCCACCGGGGAAGGAACCATTCGGGTCGGCTTTGGCCCGGAGGAGTTCGGCGACGGCCTCGGCGCGTTGCTTGCTGACGGCGACGGCCAGCGGGGTCGCCTTGCCGACGCTGGAACCCGAGCCATAACCCACGCCAGGAATCCCTGAGAGTATCCCGGTCACATTGGTGTTGAGGTTGGGGTCCGCGCCGTTGGCCAGCAGCAGCTTCAGCGCGGGCAGATCACCGTTGTAGGCGGCGATGGCCAGCGGCAGGTTGCTGGACCCCGCATTGGGATCCGCCTTGGCGGCCAGGAGGGCTTGCACGACCGGCTGGGAATGCTTCTCCACCGCATAGCTGAGCGCCGTCCGGCCGGAGCCGTCCAGCGCGTTGGCATCCGCCCCTTTGGCCAGCAGCAACTCTACCAGCCCGGCGTAGCCCGCGTTCGCCGCCGGGTGCNNGCCGGGTGCAGCGGCGTTTGGCCCTCATTCAGTATGTACGTCAAAGCCGAGCTCGGAAGATCACGCCTCTCAGACGTCGTGGTCCTGGCATTCACCGGCGCCCCGGCGGCCAGCAGCGCCTTGGCCACTTCCTCGTAACCCTTGCGGGCGACCAGGTGCAACGGCGTTACGCCGGCTGCCGTCTGGGCTCCGGGTTTGGCCCCCTTGCTCAACAGCAAGTCCACGATGGCCTTGTGGCCGTTGCCCGCGGCGTAATGCAGCGCCGTCAGGCCCGGTTGCTGGAGGCCGTCCACCGCCGCGCCGTTGTCCAGCAGCAGCTTCACCACCGCCAGCTTGCCCTGGGCGGCGGCGGTTTGCAGCAGCGTCTCACCCGCCGCCTGCGGGGCGTTGATTAAGTCCGGGCTGTCTTTGACCAGTGCCTGGANNCGCTGGAGACAGCAGGAGCGCCGGTTTCGGCGGCGGCCAAGGGAATCGGCTGGCCCGCCTCCAGCGCCGCCAACTGCCGCTTCAACTTCAGCAGCTCGCGCTCGGTGGGTACCGTGCTGTCCCACGGCGCGCCGCCGGCCTGCACCAGCCGCTTCTGCGATTCCACCTGCTTCTCCAGCAGCTTGATCTCCTCCTCCATCAACCGCTTCTGCTCCTGCCGCGCGGCGTCCGAGAGCACGGGAGCGGCAGGCGCTGCCGGCGCGGCGCCTAAGCCGGCGAGGTTCTGCCGGCTGAGCGTGACCAGCGTCGGCTGGTCCGAGAACTCGCGCAGGATGCGCTCATACTGCGCCGCGGCGTCGTTCGTATTCCCCTGCTTCCGGTAGCACTCCCCCAGCCGGAAAATGGCCGTGGCCGCCAGCTTGCGGTCTTTGTCGAACTGGCTGGCGACCGCCTGGTAGGCCGTGATGGCCGCCCCCAGGTTCTGGTTCGCCTCTTCCTCGAAGAGCCCGCGCTGGATGGCAGAGGTAAGGTCGTTGGTCGCTGCACGGGCTGGCGGCGCCAGCAGCGGGACAACTGCGAACAGTAACCCCGCGGCGGGTGCCGACCACGTAGCGCAGATTTGTAATCTGCTGTATCGCCGAATTGTATTCGGTAAGGCGTCCGCTACCTCGCCGCGCGCTGGAGCCAGGCGAGCCGCGCAAATTAAAAATCTGCGATACGGCAGATTGGAAATCTGCGCTACAGCCCGGTGCGGAGGCGCGGCGACGGCTGGCAGCCGTTTCAACGGCTTCTTCAGTCGCCGGGCAAACTGTTGAAACAGTCTGTCGCTCACCACCGCGCGTTTCCACCGGGCTAAAGCCCCGGTGCTAATGAGAAGTCGCGCCCAGCCAGGTCCAACAGTCGTCTTCATAAGAGTTCTGGTCTTCATTGTTCGCCGCCAGTTTGACGCATTCCCGCCCGGTAAATTGTCATTCTTTTGCAAAATCGGGTTGCCCGCTAACCACGGTAGAGTAGAGAGGCGTCCATGATGGAGTTGAACCGACCGCAGTTGTCAGTCTCCGATGGC
>MTKZ01017089.1_pt2 | contig 13704 bp, 16 predicted proteins | sample 1042781 | NCBI WGS metagenome assembly MTKZ01 (sample SAMN06212207, study PRJNA360539) | anaerobic digester metagenome | biome: Wastewater treatment plant; material: sludge; isolation source: anaerobic digester fed with sludge from wastewater treatment plant | place: Denmark: WWTP Viborg ...
CTGGCACGTTTTGGCTGAAATATTCGCAACGGAAATTCCTCAGACAACAGAAGAAAAGAGAGATTTTTTAATTCATCATCAAATTGCACTATGGGATGTTTTGGCATCCTGTGAAATTGCGGGCGCCAGCGATCAGAGTATCAGGAATCCAATTCCAAATCCGATAGAAATCATTCTATCAGAAGCAGATATTCAGGCGATTTTCACAACAGGCAAGAAAGCCTATGAACTCTATCAGCGATACTGTTTTCCTTTAACTATGCGCAAAGCTTTATCGCTTTTTTCACCAAGTCCTGCGAATTGCCGCATTTCATTTGAACAGATTTGCGATAATTATCGGATTATTCTGTCATATCTATCTTAAATATGAAAGCAGGAGACCAATGGAATCTTCACTTTATTCGTTAGTCATCTGGATTTTTCTGGCTTTGTTCACAGCGTTCTTCCTGATCTGGCCATTTCTCAATGATATGGAGAAGAAAGATTGATCAATACCGCAATTCTTCAGGATACATTTGAAGAACCCGTTCTTGCTGCAAAAAATATCAGGAAGAAATTTGGTCGTATGCAGGTTTTAAAATCAGTGGATATCCAGATACGGCAAGGCGATTGCATTGTATTGATTGGAGAAAATGGTGTCGGAAAAAGTACATTAATCCGAATTCTATCTGGAACGATGAAACCGGATTATTCAGAAAGTCTGATAGTATGCGGAGAGGATCTTTTCACATCAGAGAAATCCAGAAATAAAATTGGATTAATTTGTCATCAAACCATGCTTTACAGCGATCTGTCAGCGCTTGAAAATTTACAGTTTTTTTCCCGGTTATACGGTATTAACCATGAAGAAGAAAAAATAAATACACTTCTGGACCGTTTTGGCCTAAGCCTGCGAAAAAATGATCCGATTCGATCCTACTCAAGAGGAATGCAACAGCGCATAGCGATCTGTCGTGCATTGATTCATGAGCCGAAACTTCTGTTGATGGACGAACCTTTTACTGGTTTGGATGAAAAAGGGACAAAAATCCTTATTGAGGTCATACTTGAGATGAAAAGCCAGAAGAAAGCCGTATTATTAACCACACATGATCCAAATTCCATGAAAGCACTTGCCACAAAATATATCAAATTAGAAAAAGGCTTGATTACAGGTGATGCTGAATGAAAAAATTCATCATTACGCTGCATGCATTAATTCGTAAAGATTTCACGATTGAACGACATACCAGAGAAATTTTTTTGGTCATGTTCTTTTTCGCGTTATCAATATTATTTATTCTCAACTTTGTGTTAGATACTGACATTAAAGCAAGGAACAGCGGCGCTGCAGGTCTGATTTGGATCATCAGTGTCATATCAGGACAACTTTGTTTGAATCAAATCATGAGTCTGGAAGAAGAAAATGATATGCTGCAATCTCTTCTTTCTGCGCCAATACCCCTGACCGCTGTGTATCTCGCCAAAACCATTACCTGTTTTTTGGGTATGTATGGAATGACGCTGATCCTTTTCCCACTGTACAGTGTCCTCTATAATGTATCCTTATATTCTGCGAATCTTCTCTGGATCGCGGCATTAGGATGCTGGGGATATGTTTCATTGGGAGTGATTATATCCACCATGACAATTCAAACTCGAATGCGAGATATTCTGCTACCGGTTCTATTTTTTCCGGTAATCATCCCTTTGATCGTTGCGGTTGTAAAAGTTACTCAGACAGTATTTACGGGAGAAACGCTGAATTCAGCCTCGACATGGATTTCGCAACTGATCATTTTTAATATCATTTTCACAACAATCGGTATCATCAGTTTTGATTCACTCATAAAGGATTAATGAAAATGCAGATAACCATACCAAAAAAATATATTATTCTTGATGTATTTGCCGCAATATGTATTTTGGTCTCCTTTATTCTTGTAATGTTTTTTACACCGATTGAAATGACGATGGGATACGTTCAAAAAATTTTCTATTTTCATGTCGCCCACGCCTGGATCGGTATGCTCAGCTTTATCGTTGCAGCAGCAGCATCATTTATGTATTTGATCAGAAAGAATTCAGTCTATGATCTTATCGCAGAATCCGCCGTTGAAATTGGACTTTATTTTACAATCATTGCGGTCATCAGTGGATCAATCTGGGCAAAACCGGCCTGGAATACGTGGTGGACATGGGATCCGCGCTTGACAACAACAACAATCATGGCATTTATTTATGCAGGGTATCAATTTCTTCGACAATCGCTGGATAATCCTGACAAAAAAAGGCGAATCCTGGCGCTCTATTGCATCATTGGATGTATCAGTGTCCCGTTAACTTTTTTTTCGATCAGGGGATATCGCTCCATCCATCCGGTTCTGATTGGAAATACCAGCCAGGGGATGGGCATGACGCCACCAATGATTTTGACGATGATCATATCGATTTTTTCTTTCACAGTTCTTTATCTGGCGCTTATGCAGCATCGATTCCTCTATGCGAAAATTAAAGAAGAGACAGAAGCTGAAAAATATGAAATGGAGTATGAAGATGAATGAAATTCCGGATACGCTCAATTACATGATTGCTGGGTATATTCTCTTTGGTGCAGGTATTCTCGGGTATATCACTTCTTTAGTTGTCCGCTGGAAAAAAATCATTCGGCAGAAAAATGAACAACTTAAGTCATAACAGTATTGCCCGATATCAGCAATAATACACAAAAAGGTCAGCGTGGCATAATAGATTGTGCCACGCTGACCTTTTTTTAAACTATTCAATCATCCTAATTTTTAGACGATTGAATTGAAATTTTGCTCATTTTGAAAGAAACAGCATACCTAATAACGCTCCTGCGAGTGTCAGGTACGCCGGATTAATCTTAAATTTCAGGTCTGCGACGATCGCAGCGCCAGTAATTGCTGCCATACTAACCATCATAGTCGTAATCGGAGCATGTATGACTTCAGTTAAGGAATCAGCATTAAAGAAAACGGACTTTGATAAAGATACGGTTGTATAGAGCAGAAGTCCTCCGCAAGCCGGTGTAATCCCGACAAATAATCCTTTAACAATTTTGCTTTGGTTAAAATTGCTCAGGAAAATGATTACCATAGTGCAGATGATCACCGATGGTAAAACACAACCGATCGTTGCAAACAATGCACCCCAAAATCCACCTTTGATGTAACCGACATACGTTGCACCATTTACAGCAACTGGACCTGAACTGACCAGGTCCAAAGCAGTCATATCAGCAAATTCTGCCTTGGTCAATCCAACCAGCCTGTGTCCTTCATCCATAATCATAGACATCATCCCATACCCGCCGCCAAAAGATGTCAGTCCAATTTTGAAAAACATCAGGAATAAAGTAATGATTCGATCCATGATAATCAGTCTTCTTTCTTTGAATCAACCTGTACATTTGGCTGTTTATGAACAGTGACGTACATAATTCCGATGAATCCGGAAAATAATATGGCATAGAATGAACTGACGCCTGTTAACAATGGAATCGCGAATGCAGTCAGAATGACAGCCAATCCGAAAGCGCTCTTTTTATAACGTATGACGATCCTTACCGCAACATCAAAGACCACAGCAACTGATATTGCCCGAATACCTAGAATTGCACCTTTGACGATCTTAGATTGCGGCAGCTTCTGAAAAAGCATTGCTACCAACAACATGGATGTGAAAGCAGGTAAAATCGTACCCATCGCGCACATTAATGCGCCAAAAACACCCGCAATTTTATGACCCGTGATGATACTGTTATTCAGCCCGATAATTCCAGGAAGTGCATGACTCAAGGCAATTATCTGAACAAACTCATCTTCAGTTATCATTTTATATTTTTTTACAAGATCAAATTGAATCAGAGGAATAGCTGCCATTCCTCCTGTAAAGGCAAAAGCCATGCTTTTTAAATAAATCCAGAATAACAAGCAACCTGTTTTAAATCTGCTTCTTAAAAATTGCACTTCTGTGTTGTTTTCCATTTTAAAATTATGATCTCTTTTCGATTAGAATGCTCAAACATTATAACATCCCGTTTTTTGAATAAAAAAACAGCAATTTGAAATATGAGTCATTTGAAATATAGATTACAGCTCATTAGCCGAATAGCAAGTCAATATTTCGAATAACTGTATAATTAGAGAAAAACTATTCCATAGAAAGGATACAATCTATGAATCATCTTCCCACCAGAGAAGAAGCCTGGAATTTATTATGCAGCTATATACAAAGTGAATCCCTTCGACGTCATGTATTAACCGTAGAAGGGGTTATGCGCCATTTTGCCAGAAAATATCAAGAGGATGAAAATGAATGGGGAATTATCGGACTGCTTCATGATTTAGATTTTGAACAGTATCCGGAACAACATTGTACAAAAGTACGTGAACTGCTGAGGGATAATGGATTTGATGAAGAATTTATTCATGCAGTGGCTAGTCACGGATACGGATTATGTTCTGATTTGGAACCGGTTACCAATGCAGAAAAAGTCTTATATACGATTGATGAACTGACTGGATTGATTTATGCCGCGGCCATTATGCGCCCCTCAAAAAGTGTGATGGATCTTGAAACGAAATCGGTAAAGAAAAAATTCAAATCCCCGGCATTTGCAGCAAATGTTGACAGAGAACTCATTCAAAATGGAGCAGACCGCCTTGGGCTACCACTGGATGAAGTCATAGAGGAAACAATCCTCGGGATGAGGGAAATCGCTGATCAAATTGGTTTGGCAGGAGAAACTCAGTAGTGATCGCTTCTCTGTGATTTTCCATTTGCAACAGATTTATCATGAACAGACAAACATCAATCGAATAAACAGCAATAACATTGATACAATCCGATGAATGAACAGAATCCCCGCAAACAATATAAAATAAAGCGAATATCATTCACAAATATTTTACTGATCGATTTGTTTTTCATCGGATTTTTTTTATGCATTTTTGCTTTTTTTCATCATGTAATCCCGATTCGTTACAAAATAATTGATTCGGAACCATCGTTTACATCAAAAGTTAACGGGGATTTAGGTGACAAATTTGCTTCCTTTTTTTCAAATGGTAAAACCTATCAAACAAAGGATTTATACATTTCGGAAAAACTGCGTGTGCAACTGACTATAGTTCAACAAGACGGTATCACGTATTATCTCGAAGAATTTTTTTTAAGGGACATCCATAATCTGCGATCTGCTTTTGCAGAAAATACATATGGAAAATCGGTCAGAGATCAGACTATTAATATCGCAAAAAGCCATCATGCAATCGCAGCGATCAATGGTGACAATTACGGTTTAGGAAAAAATCGGAGCGCTGTCATCCGGAATGGTGTTCTTTTCAGAGACTCAGCTGATGGCGACGTTCTGGTTTTATTTACTGATGGAACGATGGAAATCGTTTCAGAAGATCAATTTGATGGAGAACGATTGATAAAAAATGGTGCCTATCAAGCCTGGAATTTTGGACCCTCACTTTTGAATGAGGGAAAAGCCATGGAATCTTTCAATACACGAATCAACCAAAAAAATCCGCGCACCGCTATAGGGTATTTTGAACCTGGTCATTATTGTTTTATCGTTGTTGACGGAAGACAGGCAGGATATTCTACAGGTATGACAATGACTGAACTTTCAAAACTTTTTGAGTCACTTGGTTGTAAACTCGCCTATAATCTGGATGGTGGGAAAACCAGCGTGATGACATTTCTGGATAAAATCGTGAACAAACCATTTGCAGGTGGCAGAGAAACAACGGATATCATCTACATATCGGAATAGAAAGAAATCGAGTCAATACGAAATTCAGCAATTCGAAGTCCGTTAAATCTATTTTAAGAATAGAGAAATTTGGAATCACTGTATGAAATTTATTGAAAGAATCATCCCGCATATCAGTATCATCCTTTCAGGAATGCTGCTTGTCTTTTTCGTAATTGACCGATTTAATCAAAAGATGGGTTTTATGGAAGATGATACAACGAAGATCATGATTTTAGCGTTGAGCATCAGTTCCATTATGACGTCTATTTTGTTCATTCGATTGCGAAACAAATATTAATTTGAAACGATCCTCCAATGTTTTCGTCAATATTTTCTCATTTCTTTTTAACATAATCAGATCATTAGATCTATTCAACTTTTTCCCATCCTGCATCAATTTTTTGTGACAACGCTTCAAAAGATCGTAATCCGCTTAATGAATCATATGCTTCTACACAGGAAGCGCCAGTACCAGCAGCAAATTGCAGACAGCGTTTCCAGGAATATCCCCTTAAGATCGCCAATAAGAATGCAGCGATACAAGTGTCACCAGCGCCTGTTCCGGAAAGGACTTTTTCTGGGACATAACTTTTTTCAAAGACGTCAAGATTCGCCCAATCCGCCGGATGATCCATCAACATGCCCTGGATTTGAAGTATTTTCTCCAATTCAGCCGTCTTTAAAAATAATCCGGGTTTTCCGCATTTGATCAGAACCACTTTCGCTCCCCAGGTCATCAATTTTTCGGCTAAAGGTCTGATTTCCTCTAAGTCGATTGTTGATGTAATTTCTTTACCTGCCGCTCGTTTTTCCCATTGTTCATAACGTGGACGATCAATCATAAAACAAAGTTCTTCAACACTGGGAACAAAAAAATCAACATATGGAATTACTTTTTGGATAATCGCAGTCCAATCAACTTTTGCCGCCTCTGATGATGGATCGATAGCCACCATATCTAACGAAGTGGCAACACCCATTGAATGAACACGCTTAAAGATTCGGATCAATTCCTCGCCATTATGCTCATACATTTTGCGCATGATGGCCGGATATCCAAAGTGAAAAATAGAAGCATCTGCAATTTCCTCGAAATTCAGATCTTCATAGCCAAAAGTATCGTTTGCAGCAGGATCATGCAGAAATATTCTGTCAATCCCCGGAACAGCAATTGCGACTGTATAGGATGTTGTTGATCCAGGCACACGCAGCATATGCTTACCGGCATTATATTGATTAAAAATACTGAGTAGAATATCACCTAATGCATCATAGCCAATTTTGCCCATTAATGCTACATTTGCGCCCAGTTTCTTCAAAGCAAGCCCGGTATTTGTCACGACACCGCCTCCTGCGAATGTAATTCCGTTCATATGAATTAACTTCCCAGGTACCAATATATCAGTCAATTGTTCAACAGGTGCGTGGTCAAAAACTGGTGTCAAATCAACACAAACATGTCCGGCAACAACGATTTTTTTATCCATGTTCAACTTCTCTAATTAAAAAATATGGGAAGAAAAAAAAGTTTTTCTCTTAGGCGTAATTATATCTCAGCAGAGAGTATTCTTCAGTATCTCATACTGTAATTCAGCTATTCTAACTTAGAAAAGTATCTCTGATGCAGTACTGTTTTTACTTTTTGCGTAAAAACAGTACTGCATCAATTTTTCCCGAGTGATTCGTATGATAAATCTCAATATCGTATCACGGTCCTTTAATTCGAAATACAGACTCGTCATTCGATTAAAAATCCCCCTCATATTTTGTATCCGTGATCTCTCCTATTTTTTCGCTTCTATAAGTGAAATAATCTTTTCACTCCACGCTGCTGCACGGGTTTCTTCACCTTCCTTAAGAGGTCCTTCGCTTTTCTCCACAAAAAAGCCCTCTGGTGGAAGAATTAATTGACCGCCTTTATTTGTAAGTTCTTTAACAATTTTTGGCGCAGCATAGCCGCCTCTTTGTACGATAAAGCGGAAAATGATTGAATGAATATCGGCCGGATCAATTCGTGTATCAAATACCGCAATTTGAATCCCTGCTAATGCATGTTCAGGTATTTTCTTAAAGAGATTCAAGTATGCTTCAGTCGGTTTGAAACCGCGTGTCGGCGAACCTGCGATCAGAATTTGGATATCATTAAGCATATTCATTGAAAATTCATTAATTTGCATCAGTGAAGGATCCAATATGCCTTTTAATCTTCCTTCAACCGTTTCTGCAATCTTTTTCGTGTTGCCAAAGTACGAATCGTAGATAATCAGTGTTTTTTTCATCTCTTCTCCTGTTCAGTTGAATCACTCTTTTTGGAATCTCATGGAATATAAGTTTGCATCTTCAGCCATCCGAAATTTTCGATTATCCATCATGGAGCTTTCGTGTTGACCAGGATGCCAATCTATTACCATTGTACAAATATTTATGCAATGAATAAAGAAATGTATCAGTAATTCGGCATAGATTAAGAATTATTTGCATCTTTTGATTGAATTAAATAAAAAAATAGAAGTCTGTTAAGGACTTCTATTTTTTATTACAAAATTTGTGAAATTATGCTTTTGCTTTTACTGTCTCTACTGGCTTTGTTACTGATTTAGCAGTTTCAAACATCATCCAGATAGCAAGAAGTGCATAAATGAAGCACAAGATCGGAAGAATGATATTTGGTCCAGCGGGGAAGCCAAATGTGCCGTCAGCGGTTTTCATATTCACGAAGAACATGCGAAGGAGCGCCCATGTGCTCATGATAAACATGAAGATCGCAGGAATGAAGGTGAGCAGATAGGCTTTCTTGAAAGAAGCAGTATTCTTCAGCCAGACAGTGATGCCAATTAGTGCCAGGGCAGCTAACAACTGGTTGGAAGCGCCAAACGTCTTCCAGAAAATACTCCATGCAGAAACCGGATTACCGGCTGTATCCGTCAGGTTGATAGTCATCAGAATAATCGGTACACCACCAATAATGATCGTACCAATCACTTTACCCAGCCAGCCTTTTAGTCCGGTTAATTCCTGGATAATGAAACGGCCTAAGCGTGTGCAGACATCCAATGTATCGTATACGAAAGTTGTATATGCCATCAAACCGAAGGAAATACCGAATGCTTTGCTGATGCCGAATTTTTCCATAAAGGAACCGATACCGACAGAGTAAACGAAGTTCGGAGATTTGCCCAGCAGTTCATCGCCTTTTGTAACAATCATGACAGTGATTAAAGCAATCACAGCCACAAGGCCTTCCAGAAGCATCGCGCCATAACCGATCACCTTTGCATCGGTTTCTTTCTTAAGCTGTTTGGAAGTTGTACCAGAGCTGACAAGCGCGTGGAAACCGGAACAGGCTCCGCATGCAACTGTGATGAACAACATCGGGAACATCGGGTTGTTTCCGCCGAAAGCAGAAGCGCCGGTGAACGCAGGATATTGAACTTTGAAACCGCCAATAATAATACCAATAAATGCAACGAGGATCGCAGCATACAGGAAATAACCGCCTAAATGTCCGCGCGGTTGTAATAAAAGCCAGACTGGAATAATATTGGCAATAATACAGTAAACGATGATGATGATATTCCAGATATCTTTCGGATCAAGGCTACCGATGGTAGGCATATTAATCGGGATGTACTTACCAGCCCAGATTGCCACTCCGACCAACGGGAGGAAAATAATGGTCGCCCAGGTCAGATTAAGTTTTGTATATCTCATCAATAAGCCCATGATCATTGGCAGACACAGATAAAGCACGGAAGAGGTCGCAATCGCGCCACCGCCAACTACTTCACCATTTTCCATTGTCACTGTATTAACGAATGCGGATGTTGTAATATCAGTGAAGGCAACGATGATCAGTACTAATGCAATGAAAATGAACAGATTAAATAAAATCCAAGCACTTTTTCCGATGTGGGTTCTGACGGTTTCTGTAATAGATTTGCCTTTGTTGCGGATCGATGCAACCAAGGCGCCCATGTCATGAACACCACCAATAAATATGGAACCAAAAAGGATCCAGAGCAATGCAGGAACCCAACCAAATGCAATACCCGCAATGATAGGACCAGTTACAGGACCGGCTGCTGCAATTGCTGAAAATTGCTGGCCTAATAATAAACTTGCATCGGTAGGTTCATAATCCAATCCATCTTCAAATTCTACAGCAGGGGTCACATTCTTGTCATCGAGCTTGAAGACTTTATTGGATAAGAAGCTACCATACGTACGATAAGCAATGTAAAGAAGTACCGCCATTGCTAATAAAATAAAAAGTACATTCATTTGCAGACCTCCTAATACGATTAGTACTGCTGATAAAAATAAATCACGTTATCCGATAACATGATTCTTAAAAAAAGATTCCGGGATACGCCAAATATTCTCCTTAAAAACAATGATGTTAAGGAAGAAAATATGCGCGTTGAATAAAAAAATAATTGATTTATCCCTAGTCAGCACAATCATACCATCTTTGTCTCTATTTAACAAATGATTCAGTTATGTGTTATGAGTTTTTTCTGAAATATAGTGACAATCATCAGTGTTGTTTATTATTCTATATATTTATGAATATCATTACTTTCAAATTGAATAATTATAAATATTCAGCTTTTCTGTTTACTTAATGATTCATAATATAACCAAGCTTTTCGAATTGCTGACTGATTCCTGAGCAGCGATTCGATTTTTAAGAGGAATTGTTGATTACTGAAAATGAACGTTTTCGAATGTTATAATTTGAGAATAGATATATTGATAATCGAAATTTTTTACTTTTCTCATAAGCAAAAAACTCTTTTTCTGAGGTTAAAACAAACAGAGAATATGGGAAATAAACAACAAGTTCGTATCAATGAAACGATTTTAGGGCCATTCGAACGACCAGCATTGCAATGGTTTGCAAAACACATGCCTTACTGGATTAACTCTGACCATCTCACAACCATTGGATTTCTGGGATCGCTATGTGTCTTTGCCGGTTTCGGATTAACAACATTTCACCCTGCCTATGCCTGGTTGGCGTGTGCAGGATTCATTATCAACTGGTTTGGGGACAGTCTGGATGGAACGCTTGCCAGATATCGGAAGATCGAAAGGCCGAATTATGGCTTTTTCATCGATCATATCATCGATTCGATCAGTATCTTTTTAATATATACAGGACTGGGTTTATCACCCTATGTATCCCTGGAAATCGCGCTTCTTGGAGTCATCGGCTATTTATTAATGTCAATTTATACTTACCTGATTACATACATTGAAGGTGTGTTTAAGATCTCTTACGGCAAAATAGGTCCCACTGAAGTTCGCGTTTTTGGAATTATGATATGTATATTAATCTATATTTTCGGAACTTTTCAGATTAATGTGGCGCTTCCGTTTTACAGATCGATTACTTTTTTTGACATATTAATTATATTGTTATCGATTACGTTTTTTGTCACATTCGTATGTTCTTCTTTAAAGACTGCTCGCATACTTGAAAGAAAAGATTCAGAAAAACTTCAATGAAATGCCTGATCTCATGAATCACCTGGATTTGAAGAAGCTGAGTTCGCTTGATTTTCAGGTTTCCTGTGAATCCATGCCTGATGATCTTTAATATCCCGGTCATATAATAATCGCAACAGCAGCACACTCCATTTTTGTTTTATTGTTGATGGGAGAGCACGTTGATTTGCTTCCAATCGCTTCATTAATGTAATCAGCAAAAATAATCCTGCCGCAAAATAGATTACTTTTGATCCTTTCATCAGGATTACCAAAATTGGCAAAGTAATTAATCCAAGCAATGCCATAATCGGTGGTTCATATAGTCTTCCAAGAAGCAAAAAACATAATAGCCATACTACTCCAGGTGGAAAAAGGACCAGCAGTATTCCGATCATCGGGCTCAATCCTCTTCCACCCTGAAATTTCAAGAAAATCGGCCAATTATGTCCAGCAACGACACAAATACCAATCATCAGCGCAACAATTTCCCCGAGATTAAAATGGATTGCCAACCAAACCGGAACTGACGCTTTAAAAACATCAAATAACGCAACTGGAATTACTGCCCAATGCCCGACATGTTCCCATACCATGGAGCTGCTGACAGTACCACTGCCGTATTGCCGTAGATCGATTTTCTTAACAATTCTTCCGACAACGTAAGCGGCAGGAATCGATCCGAGCAGATATCCGGCAATCATCAGAAAGAAAATCAACGGAATTTTCAATTATTCCCCCTGGTTCATCAAGGATTTGCATGGATTCATTAAATACCAACATGAATTTAGAATCATTATAGCGCTCAGAAGAAATAAATCAATTGATGATCAGTAATTTAAAATACAGGAGAGATTATCGATCAATTTTATTTGTGCAAAACGGGAATAAATATAATCAATTAATCGATTCTCTCAAGAATTTATAACTATTGATAATCAACAATTCATAATTTATAGCATCATTTCTATATATTAATCAATCTTTCGAACCAATCGAAAATATTTGTTGTTTTCGTGTTTCGTTTACAAAAACAACAAAATCAATAAGTTTTTTTCTCAGTAAAATTGTCGAGTATTTATTCGAATTGCTGTCTTGATCCAGCAATTCGAATTACAAACATGCTTATTGATATATAGAAAACGGATCGTTACGCTATTTTCGTTTTGAATATGGCAAATAGGAATATCTGCCGTCAAAAGATTCATCTTCTTCGATAGGAAGCGGAAAGCTGACCGGCTTTCCATCCCTTTGCGATCGATAAACAGCGGTAAACAATTCAACCGTTTTCCTGCCTTCATACCCGTTAATCGGCGGTTCAGTATCCTGAAGAATCGAATCCAGAAAATCCTTTATTTGCAGTTGATGATAGTAATTCATCGGATCGATGGTTTTAGCTATCTCCCGATCTTGTTTCTGCCAAATTTCCAAATTCGCTTCCTCTCCGGGAATTGTCCAAATATCATTAAAAGACGGATCGACCGCTGAGGATACTCCAGAGATATAGGGAGTCCCGCCTTCTACTTGAACACCAACGGATGCGCCGCTTTCACCATGCACATGGATTTTTCCATAGAATCCAGGTTTCTGAGAATTGGACACAAGAAATTGACCAATTGCGCCATTTCGAAAACGAATTACTGCGGCTGCAGTATCCTCAATTTCGACAGAAGGATGATTGAAATTATCCCAATAACCAAACACTTCAGCGATCGGACCCATCATCCATTGCAGCAAATCAAGCTGATGAACAGTCTGATTTACCATGACACCGCCGCCTTCCGTTTTCCATTTTCCACGCCATGGATCCAACAAATAATATTCCGGACTTCGCCATCCTAATACGGTCATTGTACCGATGATCGGTCTGCCAACTTTTCCGGAATGAACTGCTGCTGCCATTCGAACAACAGCCGGATAATATCTGCGCTGGCTGATTACGCTCAGTTTTACACCTGCTTTTTCGCAGGCATGAATTGCCAAATCGCAATCTTGTAAAGTGACAGCAAGAGGTTTTTCACATAAAACGTGTGCCCCGGCGCTTGCTGCCTGGCGGACAAGTTCCGCATGCAATGGCTGGGGAGCGCAGATAGATACTGCCTGAATATCGTTTTCGGCAATCATTTTTCCGATATCGGTATAAGCCGGTACACCATATGCCTTGCTGAACGCGATCGTTTTCTCAAGCTTGGATCCGCAGACCGCTGAAAATTGTGAATTTTCCAAAGTTGAATATGCGAGCGCATGGGTTGCGCTTACTTTTCCGCATCCAATGATTGCTGTCCGAATTTTCGCCATCTGTGGTATTCCCTGGAATCCCCCGATAAATATTAAGCTTTATGCAAAAAAAGATTTCTTCGCAGTCTTGGAAAATTAAATTTCAGACCTGGGAATAACTGCAAACTTTCTTCCCAAACCTCTGTTGGAAATATTTCTGTTACGGA
>MTKZ01011456.1_pt1 | contig 13700 bp, 14 predicted proteins | sample 1042781 | NCBI WGS metagenome assembly MTKZ01 (sample SAMN06212207, study PRJNA360539) | anaerobic digester metagenome | biome: Wastewater treatment plant; material: sludge; isolation source: anaerobic digester fed with sludge from wastewater treatment plant | place: Denmark: WWTP Viborg ...
TGCCTACCTGCACGAAGATGAGCGCTACACGCGTTCCTTCGTCGACGGGTGGTATCTCTCGGGTGATCTGGCCACCCGAGACGCCGATGGATACCTGTGGTTCGTCGGCCGTGCCGACGACGTCATCAAGACCGCCGGGCATCTGATCGGGCCCTTCGAGGTGGAGTCCGCACTGATGGAACACCCAGCGGTGGTCGAAGCGGGCGTGATCGGCGTACCCGACGAGCTCGCCGGAAACATCGTCAAGGCATTCGTCACCCTCGCCCCCGGGGTCGAGTGGGACGACGACCTGCGCCTCGAGCTGATCGGCCACGCACGACGCCGCCTCGGCGCAGCGGTGGCCCCAAGAGAAATCGCCTGCGAACCGCACCTGCCCAAGACCCGCAGTGGCAAGATCATGCGGCGGGTTCTCCGGGCCCGCGAGTTGGGCCAGGACGAGGGCGACCTGTCCACTTTGGAGCCCGACCCGGACCAGAATTCACGCACAGACGAACCAAACCCAGGAGACCCGCATGACCGGTGAGCTGGCAACCGTAGACCCGGACACGGCGCGCAGGTTGCTGCACCAGATGGTGCGTATCCGCCGGTTCGAGGAGCGCTGTGTGGAGCTGTACTCGGCGGCGAAGATCCGGGGGTTCCTTCACCTGTACGTCGGTGAGGAAGCGGTCGCCACCGGGATCATCGACCAACTCCGTCCCGAGGACTCGATCGTGGCCACCTACCGGGACCACGGTCATGCGCTTGCCCGGGGAGTGTCGATGAGGTCGATCACCGCCGAGATGTTCGGCCGGCAGGAGGGCTGCAGCCGTGGCCGAGGCGGTTCCATGCACCTGTTCGACGCCGACACCAACTTCTACGGCGGTAATGCCATCGTGGCTGCCGGCCTGCCGGTGGCGGCGGGCCTTGCCCTCGCAGCGAAGCGCACCGGCTCGGAGGCCATCACCGCGTGCTTCTTCGGCGAGGGTGCGGTGGCCGAGGGCGAGTTTCACGAGTCCCTCAACCTGGCAGCACTGTGGAACCTCCCGGTGCTGTTCTGCTGCGAGAACAACCTCTACGCCATGGGCACGCCCTTGGCGAGCTCGGAGTCGGACCCCGACATTGCGCTGAAGGCCTCCAGCTACGGGATGGCGGCCTGGCCGGTCGACGGCATGGACGTGCTTGCGGTTCACCAGGCCGCAGCCCGGGCGATGGCCACCGTGCGCGCCGACGGAGGGCCGGTGCTGCTGGAGCTGCGCACCTACCGCTTCCGTGCACACTCCATGTACGACCCCGAGCGCTACCGCGAGCACGAGGAGGTGGAGCGTTGGCGTGAACGCGACCCCATCGACGCTCTGGTCAAGGTGCTGCGCGAACGCGACGAACTGGACGACGACGCACTCACCGAGCTGGAGGCCGAGGTCTCCGTCGAGATCGACGAGGCGGTGGCCTACGCCGAGGCTGGCACCCTCGAACCGGTCGAGGACCTGACCCGGTTTGTTTACTCCGATGGTTCCACCGCAGCCGCCGCACGTCAGGGTGTCCGATGAGCGCCGTCACCTACCGCGAGGCGCTGCGCGAGGGCATGCGGACAGCGCTTGCGAACGACGAGCGGGTGTTTTTGATGGGCGAGGACGTGGGCCAATACGGCGGGTGCTTCGCAGTCAGCCTCGGCCTGTTGGAGGAGTTCGGGGCCGAACGGGTGCGCGACACGCCGCTGTCTGAATCCGCGTTTGTGGGTGCCGGCATAGGTGCGGCCATAGCTGGGCAGCGCCCGATCGTGGAGATCATGACGGCCAACTTCAGCCTGCTGGCCCTCGACCAGATCCTCAACAACGCCGCCACCCTCCTGCACATGTCGGGCGGCCAGTTCAACGTGCCGCTGGTGATCCGCATGACCACCGGTGCCGGTCGCCAGCTCGCGGCCCAGCACAGCCACAGCCTGGAGGCCTGGTACGCACACATCCCCGGCCTGCGCGTCGTCACCCCCGCCACCGTGACCGATGCGGCCGGCATGCTCCTCACCGCGCTCGAGGACCCCGATCCGGTGCTGATCTTCGAACACGCCGGCCTGTTCACGCTGTCCGGCGAGCTGCCCGACGGGCCCACGCCGGTGGACCTGGACAGAGCGATGGTGATGCGGGCGGGTGGAGACGTCACCGTCGTCACCCACGGAGCCGGGGTGTACACCTGCCTGGAGGCCGCCGAGTCGTTGGCGGACACCGTCGACCTCGAGGTGATCGACCTGAGGACGCTCCGACCACTCGACGAGGTCACCGTGTTGGAGTCGGTGGGTCGCACCGGACGCCTGGTTGTGGTCGAGGAGGCCTGGCGCAGCGGAGGGATCGGCGCCGAGTTGGCGGCGCGGGTTGCGGAACACGCGTTCTGGGACCTGGACGCCCCGGTTGAGCGTGTGGCCACCGCCGAGGTTCCAATCCCCTACGCCAAGCATCTCGAAACGGCGGCGTTGCCCTCGGTCGAGGACGTGATCGAGGCGGTGCGGCGGGTGACGAGGTGAGCGACTTCCTGATGCCCTCGCTGGGGGCCGACATGGAGGAGGGCACGATTGTGGAGTGGCGTGTCAACGTCGGTGATCGTGTCACGAGGGGTGACGTGGTGGCGGTGGTCAACACCGACAAGGCCGACCTCGACATGGAGGTGTTCACCACCGGGGTGGTGGAGGAACTGCTGGTGCCCGAAGGTGTCCGAACACCGGTGGGAACCCCGCTGGCCAGAATCGGATCCGGCGACGATGTAGCGGGCGCTGCGGATGAGGCCGTCGTGTCCACGGACGCTCCAGCCGAACCGACACCGCAACCCGAGCCGACTCCTCGATCGACGCTTGCGCCGGAACCGACGTCTCGACCCCAGCCGACGCCTTCCGAACCGGCCCACCGGCCGACACCGGATCCGGTGCCCACCGGTGGGGTTGGTCGCCATCACGCTTCGGTGGTGCTGTCGCCACTGGTGCGACGCCTCGCCTACGACCTCGCTGTTGACCCCGGCCGCCTGCGCGGCACGGGACCGGGGGGACGAATCACACGCGACGACGTCGAGCGCGCCGGCCACCACCGCCACAACGCAACGCCCCGCGCCCGTCGCCTCGCCCAGGAGAATGACTTCAACCTCGACGGGGTCACGGGCACCGGCCCCCGGGGAGCGGTCCGGGCCGGCGACATCGAACGGCTCACCGCCCGACGCGCCTCAGCGGAACGCCCAACGCCCGCACCCGCACCTGCGCCCGCACCGTCGGATGAGGACCGTCGGCGGACGGCCCGGTCGGCCATCGCTCGCGTCATGGAGCGGGCCTGGCGCGAGATCCCCCACTACCGGCTCAGCTCCACCATCGATCTGGAGCCCGCACTCGGTTGGCTGGAGGCGCTCAACGCTCAACGATCGCCGCGGGAGCGGATCCTCCCCGCAGCCGCCCTGCTGCGTGCCACCGCCCTGGCGGCCACCGAGGTGCGCGAGCTGAACGGTTGGTGGACCGAGGACGCGGTCCGGCCCAGCGATGTGGTCGACCTCGGCACAGTGGTCTCGCTGCGACAGGGCGGGGTCGTCACCCCCACCATCGGGGATGCTGCCGCGCTGGGTATCGACGAGACCATGGCTGCCCTCCGCCGCCTGGTCGCCGGCGCCCGCACCGGAGGGCTGCGCGGCTCCGACATGGGCGAGGCGTCGATCACCGTGACCAACCTGGGTGACCAGGGGGCCGATGAGGTGCACGGTGTGATCCGTCCACCCCAGGTGGCGCTGGTCGGGTTCGGCCGTATCCGGTCACGTCCCTGGGCCGATGGCAGCACCGTCACCGCTCACCGCAGCGTGATCGTCACCCTGGCAGCGGACCATCGCGCCTCCGACGGACGCACCGGCAGTCGATTCCTGCACATGCTCGAACGTGCCTTGACCGACCCCGACCGGCTCGCCGGTCCTCCCAGCTAGGAACCACCCCATGACCAGCGACGAAGCGCGCACCCTGATCGCCGACTGCCTCCGGGGCATCGCACCCGAAGTGGACCTCGACGAAGCCGATCCGGCGAGCTCGATGGCCGACGAACTCGACCTCGACTCCATGGACCTGATCTCGCTGTACGAGGCCCTGAACGACCGCACCGGCCTGGACCTGCCGGAGTCCGACTACCAGCAGCTCGCCACCCTCCAGGGCGCAGTCGACTATCTGGTGGCCCGCACCTGATCCGGTCGCCGCTGGGCCCCCACCAACTCGGTGTCAGGAAAGCGATGGCTTGACCGTCAGAAGCCGACTCTTCGTCAGCCGATCCAGGTGGCGGCATACAGGATTGCCAATCCGCCGAGCAGCGATGCCGTCGTCTCCAACTTGGCGCGGCCGGAGCGCTGGGTCGCCAGTTCCGGGATCAGATCGGCCGCTGCGATGTAAATGAAGTTCCCAGCCGCAAACGGCAACAGGTAGGCCACGTCGACCACGTCGGCGCTGAAGTAGGCGATCACACCTCCGACGAGGAACGTGAGCGCAGACACGAAGTTCCACACAAGTGCGGATCGCTTCGTCCAGCCCCCTTGGACGAGCACGCCAAAGTCGCCCAGCTCCTGGGGGATCTCGTGGGCCGCCGCAGCCAACCATGTCACCACCCCCACACGGATATCGACGATGAACGCCGAACCAACGGCGAGTCCCCCGACAAGGTTGTGCAGACCGTCGGCGACGAGCAGCAGGAAGCCGAGCGGCTCGCGCTGCTCATCAGGTCTGAAGTGGCAGTGGTGCCAGTGCAGCGCCTGCTCGAGCGCGAAGAACGAGACGAAGCCGGCCACCACCCAGACGTAGACGGCGAGGCCGTTCCCGAGGGTGTCGACAGCGCTGGGAAGCATGTGGAAGAACGCCCCGCCGAGCAGAGAACCTGCGGCCAGCCCCACGATCGGCAACAGGATGCGGTCGAGCACCGGCTGGGGCAACAATGCGGCCAACCCACCCACCAGCGCGATGGCGCTCATCCCAACCCCACCCAGGATGATCCAACCAAGGGTCGACATCACACCCGCTTCCGCATCAAATCCACACCAAAGCACCCCTCGGTCCTGCTCGGGCGACCCTAGGTTTGTTCCTCGCCTCGAGCGCTTTCACTGCCGACCGCTCGGTACCGACGGCTCAGTTCTCAGGGATGACCACCACGGGGCACTCAGCGTGACACATGACCTGTTGTGCCACGGACCCGAGCAGCACGCGAGAGAGGCCTCCTTGGCCTTTCGAACCGACGACCACGAGGGAGGCGCCGCGCGATTCGTCGACCAGGGCCGATGCCCCGCTGGCACTTACCGCCTGGACGCGAACCGTGACACCGGCGGCGTCCTGGGCTGCCATCTCCAGTTCTGCTTCGATCAGATTTGATGCCGCTTTTGAAATCGCGTCGATTGGGGAAGCCATCCCGGGGAAGGTCGCAACGACGGTGGGCTCCATCCATCCGTTCACAACAACGACCGGCAGGTTGCGAACCGAGGCTTCGGTCAACGCCCATCGAAGAGCGTTTCTCGCCGAGTCCGAACCGTCGACACCCACCACGATTCGGGGCTCGGTGTTGACGCCCGGGCCGTCGACCGTCGGACGAACGACCACGACCGGGCACGGCGCTCGGCCGGCGACCTTCACGCTGACCGAACCAAGCCGCAGGCCAAGAAAACCGCCCCGGCCCCGCGTACCGACGACGAGAAGCTCGGTCCGTTCGGCTGAATCGACCAACGCAGTGTCGGGTTTGTCGACGACTGCCCTGATGGTCACATCGAGATCATCAGAAATCCAGCTCTCGACCAGGCCCTCAAGTTGTCGCTGTGCGCTCAGCTGAACGTCGACACCATCACCAGCCCCTCCGAACGCATCCGATCGAGGCGTGTGGTCGCTCCAAGCCCAGATGACCTCAAGCTGGACCCGCCGCAGTGCGGCTTCCTCGACAGCAAACTCGAGAGCGTTGAGCGATTCCTGGGAGTGGTCGACTCCGACAATGATGCGCGCCGTTCGGTCCATGACACGAGGATCGTAGGTTTGGACGGGCGAGGTGAGATAACCGGTGCCTGGAACGGGCAGGTACTCCGTAGGCTCGGGCCATGGCCGACATGGATGAACATGAATCTCCAGGCACACTGACCGACCGGGAGATCGAGGACCTCCTGGCGGCGCTGGACGACGAATACAAGGCGCGCGCCACCTACCGACAGGTTCTCGCCGACTTCGGGGACGTTCGCCCGTTCTCGAACATCGTTGAGGCCGAACAGCGCCACATCGATGCCCTCCTCGTGCTGTTCGAGCGTTACGGCATCGAGGTTCCCGAGGATCCCTGGCCGGGACAGGCGCCGCGCTTCTCATCGATCGAGGAGGCCTGTCAGGCAGGGGTCCAGGACGAGATCGACAACGCCGCGCTGTACGACCGAGTGTTGGCCGGCACCGAGCGCGACGACGTGCTCGCCACCTACCAAAACCTGCAGCGTGCCTCCCAAGAGAACCATCTCCCCGCTTTCGAGCGGCACGCCCAACGAGGCCAACGAGGTGGCGGAGGTGGCGGTGGCCGGGGCACTGGCGACGCCGGGCCCGACGGCCAGGGTCGCGGCGGACAACGGCGGCGCCGTCGCTCCGGCGGGCAGGGTCGCCCGTAGCTCCCTAAGGTGGAACCCGAACCTCGGCACAACTTGGAGCAGCCTCATGATCATCGAAGAATCCGTCATCCTCTCAGAGCCCTTTGACGAGGCCCTCGCCAAGGTCAAGGCCGCTCTCGCCGCCGTTGGCTTCGGGGTTCTCACCGAGATCGACCTCCAGGCGACCATGCAGGAGAAGATCGACAAGAGCATCCCCCAGCACGTCATCCTGGGCGCCTGCAATCCAAACTTGGCCGGGCAAGCACTCGATGCCGACCCGACGATCGGCGTTCTGCTTCCCTGCAACGTCGTGGTGCGGGAGGCCGACGATGGCGTCACGGTTGAGGCCCTCGACCCGGGCCTCATGTCGTCGCTCACCGGCAAGGAAGAACTGGGTCCGGTCAGCGACGAGGCACGTCGGCTGCTCGGCGAGGCGCTCACCCAGCTGCAGTAGCCGCAGAGGGCGCCAGCCTCGCTCTTCGGCGAACTCGCAGTTCAGACCACCGAGCGGTTCAGACCACCGAGCGGTTCAGATGCACGGCGTAGCGGGCGAGTGGCGCTCGGCGTCGGATCAGGTCGGCCCGGTCTGCTTCCCCAAGGCCGGGGCGATCAACCAGGATCGCCGAGAACGCCGATCGGACGGCTAGGTGGGTGGCCCATGCCAGACGCACCTCTTCCGATGGGGCGGGGTACCCCTCGTCGGCGAGGCCACCGCTGAACGCGTCGAGAATCGTCTCGGCGATCGCAGGGAGGTCGTCAGGTTCTGCAACACCGGGATCGAAGCGACCGGCCAGCAGTTGGCCAAGATCGCTCCCCACCGGGCCCAACGACCCGTAGCCCCAGTCGAAGGCAACAACGGTTCCGTCCCCCGGGTTCGTGGAAGTTGGTCGGTGAGGCATCGCCGTGCGCCAGGCCATGAGGCAGCGCTTCGGCCCGGTCGAGCAGTGCAGGTGCCGCTCCGGCCAGCCACGCCAGATCCTCTCGCAGCTCTGGATCGACCGCTGTCACCTCCCGGACCGCAGGGTCGTCCCAGGTGGCATCGTCGGCCAGGAGCGGCAGATCGACGTTCATCATTTTGCCGTAAAAGAGGTAATGCAGCGGGCGTCGGCCCAATCCCAGGTTGCGTTCCACCCGCGCCTCGGGCCAGCGGCCGGTCATACGGCCCAGTGCACGAGCCGAACGACGGTAGCGCTCAAGGTTCCAGGGCCCGCCCTCGTCGTCGACCTCTTCCAACCAGAGGACCAGCCGGTCGTCGCAGGCACGATCGATGGCCAGCAGCTTGGGCAGGCGAATTCCCTCGGGCATGTCGCTCTCGAGGCCACACCCGTACACGCGTGGCTCGTCCAGCCAGTTGAGCTGTTCGAGCACGATGGCGTGGTGCTCGGGAGGTATGAACTCGAACAGCGGTGACGCAGAAGCGGGGTGGATCGTTTTGGCAAACGCCCGGTCGACGTTGCCGTCGGCCAGGGTCACGGTCACGTGGTCGAGCGAGTCCGTGGTCATGTTCTCCACCAGATGGGAAGATGGCGTCACCGTCCAGGAGGCGACATCAACACCCAGGATGGACCGGAGCTGGTTGCGGTCTCGGGTTACGGCCATGCGCGACATCGTAAACTTTCTTGACTATATTAGTCAACGTGTTTGACCAAGTGACGCTCCCCGACCATGTCTTTTCACGTCTCGACAGCCTCAACCGGCGAGCGGGACACGACATCCGGCCGCACCTCGACCTCACCATCGAGGGCATGCGGGGGACCTTCGGGGCCCTGCTTGGCATGCTCCCGACCGATGGCGCCCGACCATCAGAGCTGGCCGAGGCGATGCGGATCTCCAAACAGGCCGTGGGCCAGCGGCTGGTCGAAATGGAGGCGCGGGGGTGGATCGCCATCAACCCCGACCCCATCGACAAACGGGCCCGAATCGTGACCCGGACCCCGGCCGGCGACGAGATCAAGGTCATGAGCGAGCAGGCCATCGCCGCCATGGAACGTAACTGGGCCGACCAGGTCGGAGCCGACCGTTACCGAGTGTTCAAGGAGGTACTGAACGAGTTGGCGCTCGGCTGAGCCAAAGCCCGTACCCAAGTGAGAGGCGCGTTGCCGGTACGACCGACACCGCCAACCTGACAAGTCGCCAATACGACCCCCTACCAGACCACGAGCACGCCGCGCCTTAGAAGTATGGAGTTTCACGTCGGTCCTAGCCCCGGGGCAGATTTGACCACGGTCTAGGCCTTGACCGGTGTCCACCATGTCGGCGACGGCAACTGGCCTGACCCCGAGCCCTCAACGGGTTCGTGAATCCCAGGCAATTCGGGAGGCAATCCCCAGAACTGCGGCCAAGATGTCTGTAGGCCAGTAGGGCTAGGTGCGCAGTGGTTCGACACGTCATATTGCACAGTTTCAAACGGCCACGCACTCAGGGTGAAGGGAAATCGAGGGTCAGGGTGGCCGTGGAGCGTCGGCATCCTGTCCCAGAGTGACCCTTCATAAAGCAGAACAGCACTCGTACCTCTTCCGGCTGCCGAGCCGTGCTGAAGCCATAAACCGTCGTTGACATGCAGATTTTGAGCCTTGCCGCTCTTACGTCCCGCATCGAATGGGTTATAACCCATGAATGATGTAAACGCCGCTTCATTAATCCTAGAATCGTAAGGAGGGAAAACATTTATCCATAGAGCGACTACTAATGGTCCTTCTAAACCCTCTGCCCACTTGGACTTCTTGCGAACGGGCTTCCTTATCGGATAGTGCAGCCGTTCGGTCCCAGTCATGGCAAATGCAAATCCCTCCGATATCCCTCCCTTACCCCACCCGGTCGTCTTGACCGAGAAATTCCATCCCTCCTCCTTGTGGTGGAGGCGGACTGCATGGGATTGGCTTAGCTGCCGCCTAATCTGATCCATGATCTTACGAACGGGAAGTGGGGAAGGGCCGATCGTTCGCCGTTCAACGTCAAAGCCATATAGCGGACTAGTCAATTCTTCCAGCGCATTGAGGAAGTCGGACCAACGCTTCTGACGTTGAAGCTCGCTGTCACTAGGGTTTCGGACAGTGCATTCAATATAGAAAGGATCGTGGCCTGCTCGTTGAACTAGGAAATCTGGCGTATTCGGACCGGCTGTCTTGGGGTGGGGTGTTAGTTTCCACCCAAGCTGGGTCCAGAGCCCGAACTGGTATAGTTCCCAACTCGCCCCATAGTGCTGGGGCATGGCGCTCTTCCGAAAGCGCATCCCTAGATCAGTCTTGTCCCGGCCAGGTGGATACCGAGCGAAAACCGATTCTTCCCACTCTCTGATCCTTTCGAAGTACGGGTGCCGGACTCGATCAAGAAAGTCAAAGTCGGACTCAGTCCTCCGTTTCACACCGTGATCTGTTCTCCATCCCTCAGAGTATAAGTATCCGTCTACTTGGCGCAGTGTTGGAAGTTGGTCGGTCGCCATGGTGCCATGTTACGGGAGAGCACCCGGCTCTTAGGGCAGGCCGCTGCCACCAACGCCGAACCGGCGTAGATGCGTTCCCGCTGCTCAGCACCCCGAAAGCTGCGTTGGAAGTTGACTCAGGGCCTGGGTTGAAGGCGGAGCGGAGCGGCGGCATTCAGGCCGCCCCGCAGGGGCGGGCGCTTTACTTGAAATAGCAACGTAACTCGGGGGAGCTGGGCAGGGCTCTGCGTCGCTGGCAGCGGCGCACGTTCGGCGCTTCCTGGCCGGGTGCGGTTCTGTATCACTGCACCCGGTAACTGCATGGGGTGGGTCTCGGCTTGGGTCGTGTTCGCTCGTGGTCCTGGCTCGGCCGGCGCCTGGTCCGACTCCGACACGACGGGAGCGTGCTGAACGGGTCACCGCTCCGCCGTCCGGTTCGAACAGGCCGCACGGGATCGGGGCCAGGGAGGCAGGAGCGGGAGCGCAGCGAAGCGAGCACCCGCCCGGCCGCCCGGCCCGACTCGCTCGACCTGCTCGACCTGGTGGGCGTGCTCGGGGTCCGCTTCCTGCCGAACCAGGGCGGGTCCGTCTCCAACCGGGCACCCGGTCACCTAGCCACGGCCCGGCTCGACCTCCACCAGGCGCAGACGCTCCAGGTGGGCACACCTGGCCGAGAGACGCCCGCTCCGCCCCCTTGGCTGCGCCCTTGGCCCTGCTAGAGCCTTCGTTTCCGCTCCAGCTCGAACGCTCCCCGGAGGGGGTCACATTAAGAACGCGCCGCTAACGCAGGGTTGCTGTGCCCACACCCCTCCGGCCATGGAGCGGTCGTGGTGCTACTCCGTGGCTCGATGGTCGCCGATCCACTTATCGATGCCCTCCCATGCCCGGAACAGCAGGTCGATGCGCTCGGCCGAGCCGGTGGGAACCTCAGCTGCCGGAAGCACTCGCCATGCCAGATGCAGGGTCTTGTCCTCGGGCAGGGACGCCCACAGATCCGGGACCGTGAAGATCTCATCGAGGCCGGTGTGGGCAACCAGAACAACGTCGGCGTCGTCGGGGCAGGCGCCGATGGCTGCCAAGGTGCCCGCCGGGCGGGGCGCCAAGACGTGGGTCATCGACTCTGCTCGACGAGCGGCTTCGTCGTGGCCGTCGCTGCGAAGCCGCTCGATGGCGCGAACCCGGCGGCCCTCGGTGAAGTTGCCGCCCTCAGGGAAGATGACGAACGCATCCCGGTTGGTCATTCCTGTCGCCAGCTCTGCGATAGCTGACACCGCGTCGCTGCCCGGGGCCGGGTTTGTCTCGATGAAGCGGTTGGGAAGCCGGTTGAGCAGGATGTCGAACACCGGGTCCAGCTGGAGCGTCGCCTTGGCGACGATCCGGGGACGGCGCCCCGCCCAGGACATGACCTCGTGGAGGAGCAGAAACGAGTCGGCGGGGCCGGCGTGGCGGCTGAGGACGATCAGCGGCGCATCGCTGGTGGTGCCATCGCCAGAATCGGTGGGCAGCGCCGTTCCGTCCTGTTCGATGCTCAGCGAGAACAGTCGGCTTCCCGTGTACACGAGAAGCCGCAGGGTCCAACGCAGCAGTCGGTAGTGAGCGCTGACGAACGCCTCCGAGGACAGCTTCCAACCGAACCCCGACGCCAACCACATCGCCAAAGCGGAGATGGTTACCGCCACCTCGACGAACAGGTAACAGGTGGCCAGACCGAGCAGCCGGAGTGCCCGCCACTTCCCGGGCAGCCGATACGAGACGACGAGGGCGGCGATGACGAACAGCGGCACTGTCGTGATGTAGAGGATGAACGCCAGCAGCGGCAGCGGCCACAGGACGATGCGGCGCAGCCAGCGCGGCGGCAGCTTCACGGTTCGATCGAGTTCAGGTAGTCGATCGAGGCCGCATAGGACTGATCGATCCGGCGCTGGGTCGACACCGAGTTTCCCCGCCGGTACTGGCTGACATCGTTGAACGTCTTCGGGTCGCCGGTCGGCAGGACGTGTACGGCAATTTTGTCCCGAAGGTTGCGCATCGACTCGGTGAAGCGGTGTCGGCGGGAGATCTCAAAGGCCACCATGGCGACCTCCCACGGGTTGGACGGCGGCGCCAACGGTGCCTCCACCCGCCCCACCTGCAGCACGTAGATGGTGGTCGCACCGTGGGCGATCGCCCGGTCGAGCGGAATCGACGAGACGAGCCCACCGTCGAGGAAGTGCTCGCCGTCGATCTCGACCGGCGGAAACATGCCCGGCACGGCAGACGAGGCCAGGATTGCCTCGACCAACAGTCCGGTCGAGAAGTAGTGGGCCGTAGCGTGCTCGATGCTTGCTGCGACGCATTCAAACTTGACCGCAAGGTCGTCGATGCGGCGCACGGGCAGGATCCCTTCGAGGAGCTCCCGCAGCACACGGTTGTCGCTCAGGTGGGTTCCCGACCGGGCGAGGGTGGCGACCTTGGAAAAGATCGAGCCCCCAAACACCCCCGAGCGGTCGAGCGTGGTCCACAGCCCGGTCAGCGCCTCGACGCTCCCAGCGGACGGGTCGGCACCGATCATCGCCCCGTTGATCGACCCGATCGAGGTGCCCACGACCAGGTCAGGGGTGATGCCGACTTCGATCAGCGCTCCGAGCATCCCCACCTGGTGGGCACCGAGGTCGCCGCCGCCGCCCAGGACGAATGCGGTAGCGGGTTTCATTCGCACTTTCTACACCGCGCCTCACCGAGACACACCGTTTCCCGGCCGCCCGACCTGCGACGGCGTTAGCAGCTGACCGAAGAGTGCGTCGGCGGCCGGCTGGAGTACGCGGGCATTCCCTCGGCTGAGCCGAGGGAATGCCGACGCTCTGGTTCGTCACTCACTCAGCTGACGGTGAACTCGCCGATCTGCGTAGGAGGCTTCGGAGAGTCCTGCGCATCCTCGGTGGACAGGTAGCCGTAGTTGCCAGCGGGAAGATCCAGCTCCAGCCACACCATCTGACCGGGTTCGACGACGTCGACTCCGCCCATCAGCAATCCACCCTTGGCGTTGTCCACGGACTTGCCGTTGCCCATCATCTCATTGACCCCTTGGAGGTAGCCCTCGATCGTCGCCCCGTCGTCCAGCTTCACGAGCTGGATGTTGTGGACTTTGGCCCCGGTGTTCTCCACCGCGAACGTGCCCTTGCCCTCAAAGCCGTCGGGCATCGTGATCGCCTTGTCGTCGATGGTGATGGTGCCGTCGCTGTCGGGCTTTTCATCCGTGGAGGGTTCGCCGGTCACCTTGAACTCACCGATCATTCCCATGGCGAAGTGCGGAGTTCCGTCGTCGGTGGTGAAGAAACAGATGGTTGCGTAGTTGCCCTCCTTCAGGTTCTGGGTGATGACGGTGCTCTGCTGGCCTGGTCCCAGTTCGGCCGGCGTGCCGTACCCCGTATCCTGCGGGTCAGCCAACAGGCTGTTGACCGCGCTCTCATCGGGCGACTCAAGGGCCTTTTCGAATTGGTCGCGGGTAACGCCGTCGTTCAGTCGGGCGACCACCATCATGTGAGACTCGTCGTCGGTGTTTTTAAAGGTGATGGCTGCCACACCGGGGCGAAGGTCGCCGGAGACGTCATATGACATCCCCGGAGCCGTGATCGTCATGGCGTTGGCGATATCGGCCCCTCCACCGGATTTCGCGGGAGTGGCGTCAACGGCATCCTTCTCGGTCGTCGAGGACTTGGCAGAAGCA
>MTKZ01124083.1_pt1 | contig 13699 bp, 14 predicted proteins | sample 1042781 | NCBI WGS metagenome assembly MTKZ01 (sample SAMN06212207, study PRJNA360539) | anaerobic digester metagenome | biome: Wastewater treatment plant; material: sludge; isolation source: anaerobic digester fed with sludge from wastewater treatment plant | place: Denmark: WWTP Viborg ...
TTCCGAGTCTGATTCATGCACGGACCCATCAGCCCTTTGCCAGCCCGGGCGCTTGTCGGCATGGTCCATCTGGCCCCATTGCCCGGGAGTCCCGCCGCCGAGCGGCCTCTCAGCCGGATTATTGAAGCGGCATGCGAGGATGCCAGGCTTCTGGCCGACGCGGGGTTCGACGCCCTGATCGTTGAGAACTTGGGTGATGCCCCCTTCAGGCCGGCGAGCGTTGATCCGCATACCGTTGCCTTCATGACCATGGCGGTGCGAGCGGTGATGAGGGCGGTCTCTCTGCCGGTCGGCGTCAACGTGTTGCGAAATGACGCTCTGGCAGCCGTGGCCATTGCCAGCGTGTGCGGGGCGGCCTTCGTCCGTATCAACGTGCATACGGGTGTCTATGCCGCGGACCAGGGGCTGATCGCGGGACGGGCCGACGAGACCCTTCGATATCGGCGCCGTCTGGCCGGTGGCGCACAAGGCAATCCGGCGGCGGCGATGCCCGCGATTCTTGCCGATGTCCACGTGAAACACGCAATGCCACTGGGCCCCCGTCCGATCTCGCAGGCCGCCGAGGAAGCCGCGCACCGGGGCCGGGCAGACGGGCTGATCGTCAGCGGTGTCGCAACCGGAAAGCCGACCGACTTGGCCGATCTCAAGGCCGTCCGAGAGGCGGTTCCGGACCGGCCGATCTATGTTGGCAGCGGGGCGACGTCTGAGACTGTGGCCGAGTTGCTGGCCGTGGCAGACGGCGTCATTGTTGGTACCGCCATCAAGCAGGGCGGCGTGATCACCGCCCCGGTCGACCCGGCACGGACTGCGGCTTTGATTCAGGCGGCAAGGAGGTGAGACGATGGCAGCCAAACCGCGTATCCACCTGACCGCGGTTGCCAGTTACGCGACACAAGGCATGCAGTTGCTCGGTATCCGAAACGCCGGCGAACTGGTTGCCCTGGCATCCGGCAGGCTCAACGGCCGTTACACGGTGACGGCCAACGGAGGGATGATCTTTGCTAAACAGGACGAGATGCACGGCGGGCGATCCGTNNTGACGACGCCGTCCGGGCCCGCGAGATCGAGACGGTCCTGGCGGACGACGACGTGGCCGCGCTGGTGACCGTGCGGGGCGGGTCCTGGTTCACGCGCATCCTGGAAAAGATCGATTTCGACGTGCTGAAGCGGCGTCGCAGGACGATCCACATTTTCGGCTTCAGCGAGATGACCAGCCTGATTGCCATTGCCGGGCGTTATCCGAAGGTGGTGGGGCTGCACGATCTTGGGCCGTTGTTCCTGTTCGATGGGGTGCGCCGTTTCATGACCAAGCGGGCCGATGCCTATCTCCAGGCAGCCGAGATGCCCGTGGATCCCGCCCACTGCGCCGGCTTCGGCGCCGGTTGGGCGGCAGGGACCTATCGCGGGATGTTCGCCGAATTCATCGCCGAGGTGGCGGCCATTCTCGACGGGCGCGGCTCGCCGCGGGTGCCTTCGGGCCGCCTGCTGGGGGGAAAGCTACCGGCCGCAAAGCCGATCACCATCGTCGGGGGCAACATCAGCGTGATCATGCCCTTGATCGGCTCGCGGTACGCCGGTTTCATCGACCCGGCGGGCAAGTGGCTGGCCCTCGAAGAGATTAACGAATCGGTCGGAGCCGTCGACCGCATGTTGGCGGGCCTCAAGCTGGCCGGTCTGCTGGACAGGGCCGAGGGAATCATTCTCGGCAACTTCCGCGACGGCGACGCCAACCTCTCAAAGGCGGTCTTCGAGGCTCTCAAGCGTCACCTGCGGGCCTCGCGCAACCAGCCGGTGATCGAGCTGACCAACTTCGGTCACATCTACCCGATCGCTCCGCTTCCGATGCACCGCGAGGTCATCCTGCGCTGCCGCCGACCGGCCCGCGGCCAGGCCCGGGTGAGCATCGAGATTCCCTGGGATAGGTTGGGCAGAAAGTAGGAAGCCGTCGGCGGTCGGCGGTCAGCGGCGTTCGAATCCGGTGCCCGTGTCGATTCCCGGCAATAGGCGGGGACGTACGGCTTCCCCGCCGCCGATCTCCAGGCGATGGGGGGCGTGGTCCGTGGTCCGATTTCCCTGCAAGTACGAGCTGCGCGTCTGGCAGAGCGCGCCCCACAAGTCTGCTCGAACCAGGATGGTTTCTACCCGAGGAACTGATCAAGTGCTTCGTCTTGCATCAGTTCGAATGTCTCCTGCGTCAAATTCATAACCAGGCCGATACGCCGCGGGGGATGGCTGGCAGCGTCCTCAAAGACGCGGTAGAAGCAATCTATACCGTCGCGGGTCTCGCGCTGTGTGTCTTGTCGCCGGACATTGAGCCAGCAGGCTGCCTGGGGGTGATTCCCGACTTCCAGCAGGGTATACAAGGCCTCGGTCGTCGATTCGGCTCCCGCGTTGCAGTTGATATGTCCCTCCTGGTGGAGTCCGTCATAACCGCGTCCGGTGGCCGGATCGTACATCGGTTTGCCCGCCAGGTTGTTGCCCAGAAACCATGAGCCCGCCAGCCCGGCCATGATCGCGTAGCGCTCGTCGCCCGTGGCCTCAAACAAGCGAACCAGCCCGACCGCCACCGCCCGCACGCCGTAAGCGACTCGCTCGAAATAGCGGATATTGTGCAAATCATCGAAGGTCAATGAGTGCAGGTAGCCCTCGACCAGCAGGCGGGGATAAAAGTGCTCAGCCTCCATTTTGGCACTGGTCAGGATCCCGGCCTCGGCCAGGGCCTGCGTCTGCGAGTTGCCCCACAGGTGCCAGCCGTCGCGCCAGGAGGCGTGCATCCCGTAGGGCGACTGATTCATCGACCCGTATCGCATCATCGAGATGCCCTGGGCGAAGCGGTTGATCATTGCCTGAATCTCGGGCGACGGGCGGGCCTGATGGTACGCCGTCAAACCGAGCAGCAGTTCGCTGGTCGCGTCCGCGCCATCATTGTTGACCAGCCACGTCGGAATGACCCGCCCGCGGTGGTGCTCGCATTCCGGGTAACGCTCCAGCAGCCGTGACAAGGCCGGCAGGCAGCGGCGCAGGCTTTCCTCGCACCGGGCAGCCATTGCCGGATGAGACTCCTGTAAAGCCCGCACGCCCGTGCCCAACGCCCAGATCGCCCGCACCATCCACCAGGTCACGCCGTCGGCCCGGCTGCGCTCATGATTCCTGTTGATGTCCAGTCGGTTGGTGTAGACGAAGTTGTAAAACAAACCCTCCGGCGTCTGCATGTAGCCGATAAACCGGAGGAGCCCCTCGGCCTTGTTTCGCGACTGCTCGTCACCGGTGATCTCGAAATGCCGCAGGTAAACCACCGCCGCCCGAGCCGCGTCGTCCACGCAAGCCGTCCCTTCCTGAGGATCGGCCGTTCGCTTGTAGTCCGGGGCCGGACAGTAGATGTGGACAATCCGACACGCCTCACCGTTCCAGATGACCTCTTCGCAGAGATGGTCCAGGTGAGCGAAGTTGACCAGACTGTGATGTGTTAGTCCCATGTGCCCGCCCGGACCGCGCATGACGTCGCATGTCTGGCACGCTAAGAGACCGGAATCGGCATGATGTGTCAAGCCCGCGACTCTGCCCGGCGCAGTGCCCGTCGTCGGCCTTTCCATCGGCTCGAAAACTCGGCGAAAGTCGCCTATCCTCATGCCGGTTGACGACGACGTATGATGCCGCAACAAACCAAGGAGGTCCGATCATGATCCCAACGCGCGTCCATCCAATGCCAGTCCGATCCCGCGTCCTCGCCGGGATGCTCGTTGTTCCTCTCTTGACGGTGGCTGCCGCCCACGGTGCCGAGTTCCGCCGCCTGTCCGTGAAGGAGTACCGGGACAAGATGAAAGCCGGATGGATCGGCCAGATCGCCGGCGTTTCCTGGGGGGCGCCCACCGAATTCAAGTTCGCGGATAAGATCATTCCCGAAGACCAGATGCCCGCATGGAAGCCGGAGATGATCAACAACGCCTTTGGCCAGGACGACTTGTACGTCGAGATGACCTTCCTTCGCTCCATGGAGCAATACGGCCTCGATGTTCCGATCCGCCAGGCCGGCATCGACTTTGCCAGCAGCAAGTATCCGCTGTGGTGCGCAAACAATGCCGGGCGAAACAACCTGCGCGACGGCATCGCCCCGCCGGACTCCAGCCACCCGAAGTTCAACAAGTGCCCGAACGACATCGACTACCAGATCGAGGCCGACTATTCGGGGCTGATCGCGCCCGGTCTGCCGAACGTGGCCATCAGGCTCGGCGAGAAGTTCGGCCGGCTCATGAACTACGGCGACGGGGTCTACGGCGGGCAGTTCATGGGCGGCATGTACGCGGAGGCGTTCTTCGAGAGCGATCCGGTCAAGATCGTGGAGGCAGGTCTCAGATGCATTCCCGCCAAGAGCCAGTACGCGGAGATGGTCCGCGACATGCTGGCGTGGTACCGCGAGGATCCCGGCGACTGGCAGAAGGCCTGGCAGAAGTGCCAGAAGAAGTACCGCGAAGATCCGGAGTACCAGAAGGCGTCCAACGGCGGCATCGATGTGAAGATCAACGGAGCATATGTGCTCATGGGCCTGCTGTTCGGCAACCGCGATCTCGACAAGACGATCGTCATCTCCTGCCGCTCCGGCCAGGACTCGGACTGCAACCCGTCGAGCTCGGGCGGTGTGCTGTTCACGACGATCGGTTTCTCGAAGCTCCCGGCCCGCTTCACCGAGAAGCTCGACGAGACGAAGGTTTTCAGCCACACGGCGTACAACTTCCCCGGCCTGCTGGACGTTTGCGAGAAGCTCGCACGGCAGGCGCTGGTCCAGGCCGGCGGTCGAATCGAGAAGGACGCTGCCGGCGAAGAGGTGTTTATCATCCCTGCGCAGGCGCCCAAGGCCAGCCCGCTGGAGTTGAGCTGGGAGCCCGGGCCGATTGCCGGGAGCATGTTCACCAATGAGGAAATGGCCAGGATTACCGAGTTGGGTCCCATGCGGGCATTCGAGAAGTTTGCCCCCGGCTGGAAGATCCGCGACTGCGGCCGAGAAATGAACCCCGGCCTGCATGACGAAGTCCGCGGCAAGAAAAACGTGTATGTCAGCCATCCGCTGAACGAGAAGACCGGCTGCACCTTGTCGAAAACAATAGCGGTTCCCGCAGACAGGAAAACCACTCTTCGGTTGGTCGTCGGCCATCACAAGGAAGGCGACTGGCTGCTGATCGTCAAGGCCAACGGCGAAACGCTCATCGAGAGACTGGTCGGCAAGGAGTCGACGACTGACGGCTGGATGACCATCGCAGTAGACCTCAGCAGGTTCGCGGGAAAGAGCGTCAATCTGGAACTGGTCAACCAGCCCAATAATTGGGAGCGTGAAGGTGCCTACTGGGCAGAAATCGCCGTGGATTCACAGTAGATGTGCATGCTTGAATCCAGTGTGCGACCGGCATCTGGCAGTGTGGGACCTGCAGTCACCCGGCATCTTGCCGGTCTAAAGCCGTCCCACTTTGTTTCAGGCTGCGATCCCGGCCATCCGCCTGGTGACTGCCGGTCCGTCTGCCCTCACGGCTTCTTGTTCCGTTTGGCCGCTGGTGTGATCTGCGTCCCTACTTTGCGGCCGGAGCGCTCGTCGAGGCGGGCGGGGCAACAGGTACACGTCCGGTCCGATTAGCCGACTCGAACAGGCAACCCGCCAGGGAAGGCTCCGCAAAGACGAACGGTCGTGTCGCCTCAGACAGGTCGTTGCCGATCACGCTGATTCGTTCGCACCCTTTGTCGATCCAGGTGAACACGGGCGTTTCCATGGGGGCCACACACTCGCTGATGAGCGCGCGGCTGACATCCCTCATCGCGATGGTCGCCTGCGTGCCGGTAGTGCCTTGGGCACGCAAGCCGCTCAACGCCAGATTGCGAACATCGTCCAACACCAGGGCCGGCCGCCGGTCGGGCTTGTCAAACCGAACCGCAACGTCGCGAAGCGTCAGGCCGTCCACATGACGGCAGTAGAAACCGTAGGCCGGCAGGATGCCGAACATGTTGAACTCGGGGTAATCGGCCGGCTTCTCGGGAACCTCGCCTGGTATCTGCGAGGCGTGTGCGCCGCCCTCACAGGTCAGGTGGATGTTCGACAGCGTGACATTCTCGATGAGGTGGTCCGGCAGACCGACGATGGACGATCCCGTCCGATCACACCCCGTGGCTACGACGTTGCTGATGACCACGTTGCGAAGCCGGCCGACGCCTGGGGCGGACATCTTGTCCTTGAAGGGCCGGGCTCGATTGCCCAGGCGCAAGAAGATCGGCGTCTCCACGTTTTTCATGGTCACGTTGCTGACGGTGACGCCGTCCAACGTTCCGCCGTCTACGATCAAAAGAGTGATGCCACCGAGGTTGACGTCGTACATGGCGCAGTTGCTGAAGGTGATGTTCTTGAATCCGCCGTTGGTCTCGGTGCCCAGCTTGAAACCGTTGCACGCACTGCTCAGCACACAATCGCTGATGACGACGTTTTCGCAAGGCCGGTCGGCGGTGCTCTTGAGACAGAGCGCGTCGTCACCGGAGGAAATGTTGCATCCGATGACCCGGACGTTTCGGCAACAGTCGATATCCAGCCCGTCGTTGTTGTTGTTGGCCCGGCTCCGCACGGTCACGCCGCTAATGCTCAGGTTGTCGCATGCCAGGTAGTGCTGCACCCACATAGGAGAGTCACGCAGCGTGATGCCCTCCACCAGGACGTTGCGGCAGGAAACAAGCCGGATGATGTACGGCCGCCTGCGATAGCCTCGATCGGACGCCGAGGCGGAAAAGGCCCGGTCCGAGCCCTGCCCCTTCATCACGCCTCTGCCCGTGATCGCGATATCGTGCAGGTTCTCACCCGCAATCAGGCTCTGGTGAACATAATGGTCGGTGTAGGAGCGAAAGGTTGTCTCGTTGGAAGGGTAATCCGCCAGGTCCGTGCTGCCCAGCAGGGTCGCCCCGGCCGACAGGTACAGCGTCACGTGGTTGCGGAGATAGATGGTACCCGTCAGGTAGATCCCCGGCGGAACGAAAACAATCCCCCCATCCGCCTCGTTGGCCGCATTGATCGTTTTCTGTATCGCCTCCGTGTTCTTCGTCTTGCTGTCGCCTACAGCCCCGAATTGTGTGATGTCGTACTGTCGCATGCGACCGGCAGCGGTCGAGGTCGCGGCGGCCGGCATGCTGGTCGCGGCATCTGAAACCGCCGCGAAACAACCGCTCAGGACCACGACCGAGGCCGAACAGAGAAAGAACATGGCAACCTCCTGCATACGAAATGTGAACAGGCAGGATATCGTCTCCTGCCACGGACACAAGGACCGCCGAGTGCCCCCTCGACGCCGGGACGGCGGAGCGGTACACTCCCGCCTGTCCTGTTGGGACAGCCCGCCGCATGGTTACCTCGGCGGCTTTTCGGGAGCCAGGAACATGAGCGATCAACCGAGCGTGATTCAGTTCGAGGACTTCGTCAAGGTGGACTTGCGGGTGGCCAAGGTGCTCGAGGCCTCCAACCATCCCAACGCTGACAAACTGGTGGTCCTCAAGATCGACCTGGGGTATGAACAGCGTCAGATCTGTGCCGGTCTCAGAGGGCACTACGACCCGGCCTCGCTGGTTGGCCGGAACATCATTGTCGTGGTCAATCTGGCGCCCCGGATGATGAGAGGGCAGGAGAGCAATGGCATGCTTCTGGCGGCCAGCAGTCCGGACCATACGCGGGTGATCCTTCTCCAGCCCGACGCAGACATCGAGCCGGGCTCAAAGGTAAGCTGAAACCTTGCCTCTTGTGTCGCGCGCAAGTCATTGTCTACACGAAGGCTAGGGCTTTTCGGGCTGCGCCGTCGGGGCCGGGTACGGGAAAGGGTTCACCACAACCCTGACCCCAAGTCCCCCATCCCACGCGACTTGCGATGGCCGCCTCGCCACGGCATGCTGCGACGCCTTGACCTGAGATCATAATCCGCTAAACTGTGGGGCTCTGCCCTGCAAACGGGAAATAGGTCGGCAGAGAGCCCACAGTCCGGTTAGGGAGTGGTTTGCACGCATGTATACCGCAGCAATGAAGAGTTATGTCGCCAAGACAGGAGACGCCGGCGGCGAGTGGCACCTGGTGGATGCCGACGGCAAGGTCCTGGGGCGATTGGCCGCCGAGTTGGCCACCATTTTGATGGGCAAGCACAAGCCGACCTATACCCCCCACGTCCTGACCGGCGACTTCGTTGTGGTCATCAATGTCGAGAAGGTCAGGCTGACGGGCCGCAAGATGGAGCAGGAGACATACGATTACTACACGTATTATCCCAGCGGGCATAAGATCGTCCCGATCGCCAAGCTGATGAAGACCCACCCCGATCGGGTTCTCCGACTGGCGGTCCGACGTATGTTACCCAAGAACAAGCTGGCTACTGGGATGCTCAAGCGACTCAAGATTTACCGCGGCAGCGAGCACCCGCATGCGGCCCAGCAACCCAAGCCGCTGGAACTGACCAGGGCGTGAATTCGTGAGGATGGATGATCGGCCGCCGGTGAGGCGGACGAACCGATTTACAGACGGATGCTTGCATCGATGAGCGAAGAAGTCAAAGACAAGGCGGCACCAGCAGCAGGTTCGGCGACCATTCCGGAGCCGGATCCGAAGAAGAAGTACTTTTGGGGCACCGGCCGTCGGAAGAAGGCCGTGGCCCGCGTCCGGATCCGTCCGGGTACCGGCAAGTTCGAGGTGAACAAGCACCCGATCGAGCAGTACTTCAAGGAGGAACGCGACCGGCAGGACTGCTTGGCCCCGTTGCGTGCGGCCGATCTGATCGGCAAGGTTGACGTTTTCGTCAACACCACCGGCGGCGGACCGACCGGCCAGGCCGGAGCGGTCGTCCTGGGCGTCGCTCGGGCGGTCAAACTGGCCAACAGCGAGTTCGACGGAGCCCTCCGCGACGGCGGCTACCTGACCCGCGACAGCCGCATGAAGGAACGCAAAAAGTACGGGCAGCGCGGCGCCCGCCGCAGGTTCCAGTTCTCGAAGCGATAAACGCTTCCTCGACACCTGGAAATCCAACGGCCCCGGCGATACCTTGCCGGGGTCGTTTGCTGTACCGACCACAGGTGCGAATGACCAAGGACGAAAGAAACCTTGAAGTAGTCGTCAGTAGTGATCAGTTGGCGGTCGCAAGCGCGACTGAATACTGATGACTTCTGACGACTGACAACTTGTTCTTGTCATTCGGATTCTGAGGCCATGTTTAGTCGGCACAGGAATCGGAGACGTGCAGTACGGGAACAGCACCATGCCAAACCAGAAGATTCGCGTAGCGATCATCGGAGCCACGGCCTACACATCGCGAGAGGCCATTCGCTGGCTGCTCCGCCATCCGCAGGTTGAGATCGTCGCCCTGTTCGGACGGAAGGACTGGATGTGGCGGTCGCACATCCACGAGGTGTTTCCGGAATTCGTCGGCCGGATCGAGCTGCCGGTCGAGGAGATCGAGCCCGCATCGCTGGCCGGGCGGGCGGACGTGGTCATGCTCTGCGTGCCCCACGCCGTGGCCACGCAGTTCGTGCCTGCGCTGCTGCAGGCGGGGCTCCGGGTGATTGACTTCTCCGCCGACTACCGGCTCAAGGAACCGGCCGACTACGAGCAGTGGTACAGCAAGAAACATACCGATCTGGAGAACCTGGCTCACGCCGTCTACGGATTGCCCGAGTTCTACCGCGAGAAGATCCGCGGGGCGCGGCTGATCGCCAACCCCGGCTGTTACCCGACGTCGGCCGCACTGGGTGTGATACCGCTGCTCAAAGCGGGTCTGATCGACCCGCACGAGGTCATCGTCGACTCCGCCAGCGGTATGAGCGGGGCCGGGCGTGAACCCAAGCCGGAGCATCACTTCCCCGAGCGAAACGAGAACTTCGAGGCCTACGGCGTCGGCACGCACCGACACATGGTGGAGATCGAGCGGACCCTGGATGCCTACGTCCGAGGCGGCAAGTCTTCGGTGATCTTCACCCCGCACCTGCTTGCGATGGAGCGAGGCATTCTTTCCACGATTTACCTCAAGCCGCTGCAACCGGTCTCGCCGGAGCATGTAAACCAAGTTTTTGCAGACGCTTACGGCAGTGAGCCCTTCGTCCGGCTGCGGAAGGAACTGCCGCGGACATCGCTGGTCGCGCACACCAACTTCTGCGACATCAGTGCCCGCGTGGTCAAGTCGCGGATCATCGTGATCTCGGCTATCGACAACCTGATCAAAGGCGCCGCCGGTCAGGCGATCCAGAACATGAACATCATGTTCGACCTTGACGAGAAGGCTGGTTTGATCTGATCCGCCATCGTTGTGCATCTACCTCTGTCTCACCGCAACGCCCGTTGTCTGGCCCGCCGAATTCGTCTTTTGATGCATGTTTTTCATCCGTCATCGAATCGGAAGGGGCCGGCCACAGACCGCACGGATGAGGGCTTGCGGTGGGCCTTGGATATGGTATAAGAATGCCATATCGACATGTGATATTCCCGACCGCTAGCATACGAACGCAGGTAGCGCAGGATGCTGCCGGGGGGGAAGGATGGGCATCATCCGCTGACCGGCGGCGGTCCGGCGGTTGGTCTCTCCTGACTGTTTCAAATCAGACTCTACCCAAAACGGATCTTGGGTGTGGTCGTGGCAAGGAAGACGCCGTCTGCAAGAAAGGTGACGACATGAGTACGAAAGTTTTGTTGGACGAGAGCGAAATTCCGCGGCAGTGGTACAACATCGCGGCAGACCTGCCGAGCCCCCTGCAGCCTCCACTGGGACCCGGTGGCAAGCCTATTTCCCCGGACATGCTGGCTCCGGTGTTTCCCATGAACCTGATCGAGCAGGAAGTCACTCAACAACGGTGGGTCGATATTCCTGAAGAGATTTTGGAAATCCTCTATCTGTGGCGACCCAGCCCGCTGTATCGGGCCAAGCGCCTGGAGAAAGCTCTCGGCACGCCGGCCAGGATCTACTACAAGAACGAGGGCGTCAGCCCGGCAGGCAGCCACAAGCCCAATACTGCCGTCCCCCAGGCTTGGTACAACAAACAATTCGGGATCAAACGGCTCACCACTGAGACGGGTGCCGGTCAGTGGGGCTGTGCCCTGGCATTTGCCTGTAGCCTTTTGGGCCTCGAGTGCAAGGTCTACATGGTGAAGGTCAGTTTCGAGCAGAAGCCGTTTCGCCGGCTGATGATGGAAGCATGGGGCGGCAAGTGTTCGGCCAGCCCGAGCAGCGAAACCAAGGCCGGCCGCGATGTTCTGGCCCGAGACCCCAACTGTCCGGGCAGCCTGGGAATCGCCATCAGTGAGGCCGTCGAAGCTGCCGTCACCGATTCCTCAGGCAAGACGCGCTATTCGCTTGGCAGCGTGCTCAACCATGTCATGCTGCACCAGACCATCATCGGCCTGGAGGCCAAGAAGCAACTTGCCAAGATCGNNTGGCGGCAGCAATTTTGCGGGTGTGGCGTTCCCATTCGTCTGCGACAAGATCGCCGGCGCCGACATTGACATCATCCCGGTTGAGCCCTCCAGTTGTCCGACCATGACCCGCGGACCGTTCGCATATGATCATGGTGACATCGCCTGCATGACGCCGCTGCTGCCCATGCACACGCTCGGTCACACATTTGTTCCTCCGGCCATTCACGCCGGCGGTCTTCGTTATCATGGCATGGCTCCGCTGGTCAGTCAAACGATCGTCGAAGGCTTGGTCACCCCGCGGGCCTATCACCAGCTCGAGTGTTATGAGGCTGCCGTGATGTGGGCCCGGACGGAAGGCTTCATTTCGGCCCCTGAGACCAGTCATGCAATCGCCTGCGTTATCGACGAGGCCCGCAAGGCCAAGGAAGAGGGCAAGGAGAAGGTCATTCTCATGAACTGGAGCGGCCACGGCCTGATGGACCTGGTCGGTTATGACAAGTACTTCCGCGGCCAGCTTGAGGATTTCCCGTTGCCCGAGGATGAAATGCAGAAATCCCTGGCGGCCATCAAGGACTTGCCCAAGCCTCGGGTCGCCAAGACCGGAAAGTGGTAATGGACGGCCTCCGAGCCGTTCCGATTGGGAACTTGGGGCTGGGGTCTGGGGAAACGGGACCGGCGCCGTGATTGCCGGTTCCGAAGCCCTGATCCCCAGCCTTTTTGTCTTGCGGAGGGAGCAATGACGGAAATCAACGATCAGTCTCCCGACCACTTGGAGCGTCGTTGCCGTTTGCTCGGGCACGAGATCCGCTTCGGTTACTGCCGCCTTCTGCCCGAGGACCGTCCCTGCCGCCTGATCGTGGAGTGCTGGCAGGGGAGCTTCGACGTCGTCTCATACCTCAAGCAGCACTATACCGACGAGCAGATCGAGGGTTTCCTGGCCCCGCCCAAGCCCAAAATCGCGTCCCTCATCGAGTTGATCGAGCGGGCCAAGCAGGCAGCCGCTGATCCGGGAAGCGAATCTGGTTCCCCAAGCAAGCCGACCGGCTAATACGGTGGGCGACCTGATATCGGACCTCGAGGCCCAAGCGTTTTCCCGACAGATCTCTCCGCGTGGTTTTCTGGAAAAGTAGCTTGAAACCCTGGGTAACGACCGGTACAATACCTAACTGACTGAGCAAATCATTCAAGGCCAAGGTCTGGACGCGCAACTGTTGACCAGTGGGTGTCCATGACGGTGTCAGCAGCCTTCCTCGGGAGAAAGCGGCTCATCGCCCGATGGTCGCGTGGGGAGGCATAGGGAAGGAGAGAGAACCATGCTTCGTACACGGTATGCCCTCGTCATTCTTGTGTTGGTCATGGCGCCCGCGGCCCATGCGAACCTGATCGCCAACCCCAACTTCGGCGCCGGCGGGTCATCCTGGTCCACAAATGCCCTTACCGAGATCGGTTCGTGGGCCGAGTCCGACGGCAACTGCGCCTACGTGTCCAGAATGTCGGACGGTGCCGGGCAGGTCTGGCAGTACATCCCTTCGTGGAAACTGCCTACCACGAACGTCAGCCTGTACTACTGGCATGCGTGCAAAAAGTGGTTTGGCCAGGACAACACGTCCACAGTCATGATCTACGGTCTGAGGACCGCCGCGGCCGTCTCGGGGGGATACACACCCGGCGGGACAAACGAGGTGGACTATGAGATCCTTGCCGGGGCCGGCGGCTTGGTCATGGGCAACGGCTTCTGGTGGTCGAGCGAGGTCTACAAGTGGACGATCGGCCCAACCATGTACGGATACCCCACGCGGCAACGATACCCGTATGGCCTGCTGGTGTATGCCGGCTGGGGCGGCGGGGGCAGCAATGGTGCGGGCATGGATAACTTCGTTCTGCAGGCTGCAGCGGCAAACAAAGGGGCCCTTGCCGGCGACCCATTGATCGGGACGCCCACCGGCCAGCCGTACCAGTCCGCGGTGACCTACGAACTGGCCTACACCGGCGTCGGCATCAACTCGCCTTTGTGGATCGACCCGGAATGGGCGATCGGCTACGAGTATGAGATCACAACCAACGAGTACTGGAATTCGTTCAAAACGATCGAGTTGGTCCCCATTGGTAATAGCCTCTATGACATCGATGTGTGGGACACCGCCACATCGGACTGGCTGGAGGTGGCAACGGACCTCGGACCTGGGCAAGTCAGCTTCTCCACGATCGCCCCAGGCCGATCCGTGAAGAAATTCCGAGTTCGCGGGATTGATCCCGGCGCCGAGATTGACCCCGACGGCTACGGCTTCCCGATCGGCGTGC
>MTKZ01010114.1_pt1 | contig 13697 bp, 13 predicted proteins | sample 1042781 | NCBI WGS metagenome assembly MTKZ01 (sample SAMN06212207, study PRJNA360539) | anaerobic digester metagenome | biome: Wastewater treatment plant; material: sludge; isolation source: anaerobic digester fed with sludge from wastewater treatment plant | place: Denmark: WWTP Viborg ...
GAGCACCCCACCATGCTGACTGAAACAACCCGCGAAGTGCGACATCAAGTCTGCATCACCACACGTCGGGTGTTGTAGCGGGCTGTCCAGGCGAAGATCGCCCGGCGTGCCCCGGCCCGGTCGGCGTAGCCGTATCGGGAGATGACCTCTCGTTTGAGCGACGACCAGAACGCTTCTGCGACCGAGTTGTCCCAGCACACCCCGGTCCGGCCAACGGACTGGACCATGCCCAACTCCGCAACCAGCTGCCTGTAGTCGCCTGACATGTATTGGACGCCGCGATCGCCGTGGAAGATGATCCCGTCGGTGTTCCCGCCCCGGGTGCCAGCGGCCATTCTGAGGGCGTCAGCAACGAGTTCGGTGCGCATGTGGTCGGCCATGGCGTAGCCGATCAGCCGGCGTGAGCCGAGGTCGATCACCGATGCGACATACAGCCAGCCTTCACCGGTCGGGATGTAGGTGATGTCGCCGCACCAGCACACGTCGGGTGCTCCAGGGCGAACCCCCGGCTGACCAGATCGGGCATCGGCGGGTTGTCCTCGGCGGGGATCGTCGTGCGCACCTTCGGCGCTTTGTGATGCCCGACGATCTCGTTGGCCCGCATCAGCCGCTCAACGCGTTTGTGGTTGGCCGGCTGTCCCCGGTTGGCCAGCTCGGCGGTCATCCGCGGAACCCCGTAGGTCCCGTTGGACTCGGCGTGGATCTCTCGCATCTGCTCGACCAACTCGTCGTCAGCGAGTTGTCTCGGGGTGGGCCCTGCGGCCTCACGGGCTTTCCAGTCGTAGAACGCCTGGCGTGATACCTCGGCGACCTTGCAGGCCATGGTGGTCGGGAATCCTTCGGCCTTCCGGGCAGCAACCCACACATAGCGGGTCACTGTCCCGACTCCAACACCGGGAAGGCCGTCGCTCGTTTGAGTAGATCTCGTTCCATCCGCAGGCGGGTGTTCTCACGGCGGAGCTCGGTCAACTCGTCACGTTCGCTCGTGGTCACCCCGACGGTGTCGCCACGGTCGATCCGGTCCTGACGAACCCAGTTCCCCAGCGTGCCAGCGCCGATGCCGAGCTCCTGGCCACATCAACAATGGTCCGGCCCTCGACAAGAACCAACGCCACAGCATCAGCCTTGAACTCCGCGGTGAACGAACGCCGACGCCGTACCGGTCGCTGCTCCTGATTGCTTCCTGTCATGGTCTCCTCCTAATCGAGGTGACCGGTCAACAGGGGGACCCGCACACCTCGACGTGTGCGGCCAACCACTGATCCTGGCCTGTTCGCTGCGCCGTCTCCGGTGCCCGACCCACGGGGTCACCACCGAGCAGGTTCCGTTCGCTCGCCCCGGCGCCCGTGTCACCCACGACTTCGAGAACCTCGTCGTGTGGTGTGTCACCTCAATGGACCGCACCGCAGCCACCGTCCTGTGTCGGGTGGCGCGGCGGACCGTCAACGCGATCATCGAACGGGTCGTGCCATCGACACCGGACCTCACGCGCATCGAAGGGCTCGTCCACATCGGTGTCGACGAGATCTCCTGGAAACGCGGCCACAAATACCTGACGCTCGTCGTCGACCACGACACTGGGGACGTGATCTGGAGTGCCAAAGACCGCACAGCAGCCACCCTCGAGGCGTTCTTCGAACAGCTCGGGCCCAACAAAACCGCCGAGCTGGAGGCGATCTCGATGGACTTCGGTGCCCAGTACGTGAAAGCGGCCTGGCCCCAACTGTTCACAGCGACGTTGATCGTGTGCCAGTCAGCCCCGAGATTGCCATGGCCAAAGGGCGCCGCATGGGAAGAGAATCAGTGTTGGGCCCGGCTGAGCTCGACTGAACTTGGTGCGAACAGTCCGATCCCGAGATTGAAGCCTGGGGCCTTCCCGGCACCGCGTGTTGTTCCTACGAGGACGTCTTACAGACTCGTGATCGGAAGGTCCTGTCGGGTCCCACAACACAACAAGGGGGGCGTGATGGATGTGATCGTGGACCGATGCGCTGGTCTCGATATCGGCAAACGGAAGGTTCAGGCGTGTGTGCGGGGCCCTGACGGTTCGGGTGGTCGGGCGTCTGTGGTTCGAACGTTTGACACGTTCACTGGTGATCTTGAGGACATGGCCGTCTGGTTGGGCTTGGAGGGTGTCACTCAGGTGGTGATGGAGGCGACCGGACCGTATTGGTGGCCGGTGTGGGATGTGTTGGAGGAGGCCGGGTTCGAGTTGATGCTGGTCAACTCGCGTCATGTGAAGATCCTGCCGGGCCGTAAAACTGATGTGGGTGACGCGGCGTGGCTGGCGGAGTTGTTGGAACATGGGCTGTTGCGGGGCAGTTTCGTACCGCCGGAGCGGGTGCGTCGTTTGCGGGACCTGACCCGCTATCGCAAGCGGCTGGTTCAGACCCATACGTCGGAGGCACAGCGGATCCAGAAGACGTTGGAGAAGGCTGGGATCAAGCTGGACTCGGTGGCATCGGATGTTTTGGGTGTGTCGAGCCGGTTGATGTTGCGGGCGTTGTTGGCCGGTGAGCGGGACCCGAAAGTGCTCGCCGATATGGCCAAGAGGCGGTTGCGTTCCAAGATCCCCGATCTGGAACGGGCGTTGACGGGCCGTTTCGATGATCACCATGCGACGCTGATCAGGATCATTCTTGATCACGTCGAACACATCGAAGCAGCAATTGCTGAACTCGACGGTCAGATCGAAGCGGTCATGAGCGAACCCGACAACACCGACGACAGCGACAGCAGCGGCGGCGACGACGACGACGACGACGATGGTGAGGTGGTGTCGTCATTGGTTCGGGCTCGTGAACGGCTCGTCACGATCCCCGGTGTTGGGAAACGGGCCGCGGAGGTGATCATCTCCGAGATCGGGATCGACATGACACAGTTTCCGACCGCCGGTCATCTGGCGTCATGGGCGGGGATGTGTCCGGGCAACAACGTCACCGGTGGCAAACACCGGTCCGGGCGGACCACCAAAGGTGACGTGTGGCTACGAGATGTGCTCTCGCAATGTGCGTGGGCCGCAGCCCGGACCCGTGACACGTACCTGTCGAAGCAGTTCTGGCGGTTGGCTAGACGGATCAGCAAGAAGAAGGCAGCTGTGGCTGTTGGGCACAGCATTCTGGTGTCGATCTGGCACATGCTGAGCAACGACGTCGATTACCAAGACCTCGGCGGCGACTGGTTCACCCGCCATGTCAACGACGACTACCGCCGCGACCAAGCCGTCCGCAACCTCCACGACCTCGGCTACCAAGTCACCCTGGACAAAGCCGCGTGACCACTCACGGTTGATTCTCCTTACAGTTCTCCGGCGTCTTCGGTGACGGTCCGGCCGTGTTGGCCGACCTGGCGACATGCCCACATGCCGGCCCGGCGGGTGAGCCGCTGACGAGGCGACGCAATGTTGTGGTCGATCTCAACCCACGACCCGATACGGACCCAGCCTGGTTGCAGCGCCACCGGCGTTTCCGCCAACACAAAGGTGCGGGACGCCCGAAACACCCCAGGTCGACCAGCTGGGTGGGCTGCCATTCCTTCAACCCGGCCAGCACCCCACAGCTGTGACAGAACACCCGGCTGGTGCGGGCTCGGACCGTCACCTCAACGAACTCAGCGTTGGTGTCGTCGACACCGAGCACGTCAACGTCTCCGAGTCCGACAAGCAGCTCGCACATGCGCGTAGCAGCAGCTTCCACAGGGGCTCCCAATCCGTTTGGCTCAACACCTTCAGATTGTCAGAGCCCCTGTACCGCGTCCGTGGACCCGCTTCACAGTGGCCCCACCCCGCCTATTTCCGATGTGCCTGCAAACGGTCCCACGTGTTCGTCCCAGTCTGGGCGTTCCCACGACGCACCGACAGCGTCGAGACCGTCTGGCAGGCGCTCAAGGCGGCAGCACACGGGCAAGGCCACCGGCCGATCGCCCAACAACTCGGTCTGCCTCCCACCACCGTCCGCGACTGGCTACGGCGGGCCCGAGCGAACTCCGACATCATCAGGAACCGGGCGAACATCATCCGCATGGACATGGACCATCTCGCCCCATCGAACCGTCCCCGTTTCGGCGATCCGTTGGCGATGATGGTCCACATGGTCGGCGCCGCGACCTCAGCCACCAAACGACGCTTCTGGTTCCCGGCACCAACTTCGGGGCCGGACTACACCCCACGCCAGGTCGCGTCGTTCCTCACAGGCGGCTGGTTGCTGATCGCCAACCCGCCAGACTCAGCCCAGTTCTGGAACCCCGACTGAACAACCCTCGGGGTCTGCTTTGGTGCGCCCGGAAACACCCCGGCGACACCCAACATGAGGACGAACACCCCAAATCGGTCCTCACCAAACGTGTCCGCCCCGTCCTCATCGAGCGTGGAGGTCAACACCTCCAGTCGGAGTCATGCGACAGGCTCAAATCTCGGGTAACCTTAGGGATCATGGTTGATGCTGTGAAGCGAACGGGATCTTGAACTCGAAGTCTGGCTCCGCTCAGACGTCGGTGGAACACCTTTGGGTGGTGCTTACGCCCGAAGGGGCATTCCTGGGTGGCGACGTTGACGTGCTTCCATGTCCCGTGTCATCGAATGAGATGCTTCAGCTCGCCCGGTGCTCCGTCGGTGCTGAATCGCTGACCGCTCTGCGGGCGGACTTGGCGACAGCTGTCGAGGCACACGGTCTGCGGCTCCATGCAACTCCGACTGACAATATGGTGTCGCCGCTACCGCAGAGCCAGCGGCCGGTTGCCGATGGGCATGGCCTGTCCATCCAGAACCTCCGCCTGTTGCGCGTTGAGAAGGGGCAGGTCTTGGTTTGGGTTGATGCCTGTTCCCACTATCACGCGCTGGAGAATGATCATCTGTACGTCCTAGGGCACCTCGGCGCCACGGTGGTACCTCCGGAGAATCTTGCAGCCACCTTCCCCGAGATTCCTCCCCGGATCGTGTCTGATCTGCTGGCTGTTGGGTTGATCGACGAGGTCTCGATAGAGCCCGCAGAGACAGCACCCCGGCCGTTGACTTTCGGTGAGGTGGCCCCTGAGGTTGACCAATGGGGAGGAGCGGTGAAGCCTGACCCTGGAGACGGCCGGGTACCAGTTTGGCCTGTGTGGTGCAGGGGGCTGCTCCATGGCGGGTATGCAGATGCTGCGCCTTTGGGGCTCGGTCTTGTGGTGTCGGCGATCATCCACCACGAAGGTGGGCGTTTGATTGAGTCGTACCGTGTGGAGCCGATTCGGCGGAATCTCCCGACGGCACTCGCCGATGTTGCCGCTGCTGGACGCCCGGGAGTGATGATGCTCTCAACGTTGCTGTGGACCATTGACGGCAATCTTGCGCTGGCGGCGGCACTCAAGGAACGGTCGCCGGGCTCGGTCACCGTTTTCGGGGGTCCGAGCGCACCCAAGTATGAGGGCGACGCAGCGCGCTTTTTCGAGGATCACCCCCAAGTGGACGTCGTCGTGCGCGGCGAGGGAGAGATGACGGCAGTAGACATTCTAGCGGCGTTGGACGGCGACCTCTCGGACCTCACTCCGCTTACGGAGGTCGAGGGGTTGACAGTGCGCGTCGGCGCTCGCATCGTAAGGACTCCCGACCGGCCCCGGATGCAGGACCTGAATCAGGTGCCCTCCCCGTACCTCACCGGCCTATTCGATATCTTCCCGGCAAACCCGGGTTTTTGGGTGATTGAAACCAACCGGGGCTGCCCGTATGGCTGCACCTTCTGCGATTGGGGATCAGCGACCTTGTCGCGAGTCCGGAAGTTCGACCTTGAGCGCGTGAAAGGCGAGTTTGAATGGCTTGCTCGTCGAGGGGCGCACCAAGTGTTCATGGCCGATGCCAACTGGGGCATTTTTGAGCGAGATATTGAGATCACTGAGTATGTCTGTGAACTACGTCGGACCTATGGCGCTCCCACCTCTTTCGTCGCTTCCAACACGAAAAACTCGACGAAACACATCCTTCCGATTGCTGCGCTTCTTCAAGATGCCGGGATGTATTCGGAAGCGACCGTCTCTTTCCAGTCGACAGATGAGACCACCTTGCAGATTGTCCGTCGAAAGAATATCAAGCAAGAGGTGTTTGAAAAGCTGGGGCGGGATGCTGCGGACCGAGGCATACCAGTTCTCGCCGACGTGATGCTTGGTTTGCCTGGTGCTACTATGAATTCACTGAAGCTCGACCTCCAATATTGCATTGATCAAGAGATCAGCGCGAGAGTATTTGGCACTATTATGTTGCCCAATAGCCCAATGAACGAACCCGAATATCGAACAGAGCACCAAATAGAGGTGGATTCCCTGGGTCAGGTTGTCGCTACGAGTTCTTACACCCGCCAAGAACGCGACGAGATGCTTGGCTTCTTGGACTTTTTTCGCATAGGTGAGCATTTCGGTCTTCTTCGGCAAGTGTCGCGCTACGTCGCTACCGAAACTGATATTCGAGAGATCGAGGTGTTTACCGCCCTCCACGAGATCGCCCTTGCTGAGCCGACGGTCTTCCCGCTGCTGAACTTCGCAGCGCGCTCGATGCGACGATATTTGATCGAACCAAGCTCATGGGGACTCTTCTACGAGGAGGTACGGGTAGTTCTCGTCACTCAGCTTGGCATTCAAGATGATTCCGGCCTACAAACTGCGCTCCGAGTCCAGCGTGCGTTAGTGCCCACTCTTGGTCGTGTTATGCCCGAGGAAATCGACCTGGATCATGATTATGTCGAATATTACTGGAAGGAAGTCCGGCCGACGTCTGGTGTTCGGACTGGGCGTTCCCTTAACCAGTATGGACCAGGGAAATTGTGGGTCGAGGACCCGCTAGGTATTTGTCGTAATCCCAGTATGCACTTCGACGACCTCTACCGCACCCCTGAAGGGACGCGTGCTTTCGTGACGGAAAGCCGTTTTTATGTGGGCGACCCTAAATGGGAGCTTCGGAGTGCCTTGGCCCGACCTATGCGGGTCGCTTACGGCTACCCCAGTGATGGTGAGCGTCCAGGCCGGCTAGCCGCAGAGGTTTAGAGAGCCATGGGGCACCGGCGTTCCCTAGATGAAGTTGTGCCCGTACTTGAGGTTCGGGATGTAGCGAAGCGCTATACGTCTTCGCTTCGTCCTTCGATGCGTCACGGACTGCAAGACTTTCGTGACGAGCTCAGACTTCAGGGCCGACAGTTGCAACGTGACTTGCGCGATACCGAGTTCTTCGCCGTTAAGGACGTCACGTTCACGTTACGTCCGGGAGGGTCCATGGGCGTTTTGGGCCGCAACGGCGCTGGCAAGAGCACGCTGCTCCGAATCCTGGCCGGCATATCCAAGCCAGATCATGGGGAGGTCGTCGTCCGCGGCCGTGTGGGTTCCCTGCTCGATACGTCGGGTGGGTTTAACCCCGTCCTGACTGGGCGTGAGAACGTGCAGGCAAGTTGCCATCTTTGGGGAGTACCTCGGGATGTCTACCCCCAAGTCGAGCAACACATCTTGGACTTTGCTGACCTCGGCGACTTTGTTGATGCACCTCTGCGCACCTATTCGAAAGGCATGCGGATGCGCCTCGGGTTCGCGGCTGCAGTGGGACTCACACCAGATCTCCTTCTGGTTGACGAGGTTCTTGCCGTTGGCGACATGGCCTTCCAAAGAAAATGTGCCAACCATATCCGGCGCTTCCTGGACAATGGGGGTGCGCTGGTTCTGGTCACTCATAGCATCCTCGCAGTCCAGGCGATCTGTCGCGAGGGGTTGGTACTGGAGGACGGAATGGTGATCGAGTGCAGCGATGCCTCGTCAGCGGTGCGGACCTACGCGCAATTGATCGCCGACCACGAGAGCCTGATGGCAATCGAGGCAGCACAGGCTGTCGCGGCGGCGCGATTCCCTGAGGATCAGGTGCTTGGCGAGGAGTCGACGTCGGATGAAGACTGCTTGGACACGCAATCTACAGGGGGTGTCGCCGAGCTGCCGGTTGACGGTTCCGACCCGTACGATCCCGATGGGTCCGCCGTGGACAGTTTTGACCCGTTCCTCGACCGTCCGGCAACCTTCGGGCATGTCGTAGTCTCGGATGGGCAGGGTGGATGCCCCCAACGCGGTGGCCGCCTGGTAGTTGAAGTATTAGTGAAGAGCAACCAGGCAGCTACGGGTTTGACGTGGACGGTTCTTCTCTATTCGGCAGACGGCGCTCTATGTATCGCAGGCGACCAGATGGACCCGGATGTGTTGACCGTCTCACTCGACATTGGGCTAACGATCCTAACCGCCCATCTTGAGAACCTGATGGTTGCGCCGGGGATGTACGCCCTGAGAATGGTGCTGCAAGAGCCGCTGTCAGGGTCGTTCTTCGCTATGAAGGGCATGGATACCCCGGCTACTTCTTTCGAGATCGTGGGACCGCCGCCCGTTCACGAGTTGGTGAACGACTTTCTCGGGAGCCCGCTGATGGGCCTTGAAGTGCATGGATGGCGGGTCGAGTGAGAGCGCGGTGTGAGATGGCCTTGAGTCCAAGACACGCTGGTAGGGTCCGGCTTGATGCGCGACCCTCTCCTTAACTCCAATGCAGCGCTGGAGCTGTTCAACTCCGGGTATGTGGTGCTTCCCATGCTGGGTCCTGAAGAGACCGAAGAGCTCGCTGAAAGGTTCTCGACGTTAAGGCCCGATGACCGGTTCGCCCCCGCTTGCGACGAAGGTGGGCGGACCTACCACTGCACGTTCTTGGATAAAAGCGCCTTGTACCGGCGGGCGGCGAACGAACTGGTTCGGCAAGTGTTCTCGCCTCACCTGGATCGACACCTGGATGGTTATCGGATCCTCACATCAAATCTCTATGTCAAGCCGCCCGGATCCGGGAAAATTGAGATTCACCAGAACTGGCCGACGCAGTCAGATCCTGCCCGCACTACCCTGACGGTCTGGTGCCCGCTGCAAGACACCGACTTGGTCAATGGCACCCTTCATGTTGTGCCGGGCTCCCACAAGATCGTCCCCGATATTGCGACGCCTCTCGATCCTCCATTCTTTAGAGACTTCGAGAACGAACTCATTGACCGATTCCTCATTCCGGTCGATGTACGTGCAGGTGACGCTGTGGTGTTCGACGATTCGCTGCTTCACTGGTCGCCTGAGAACCGAAGCGAGAAGCCTAGGTGGGCAATCCAGCTTATACTCGTCCCTAAAGAATATAATCCCGTGATCTACTACTTCGATGGGTCCACCAGTCCCCGAGCCTGGGAGCTCTACGCAGTGGACTGCGACTTCTTCATTGAGAACTCCATTGACGCGGTGCTCACACGGCCGACGGAGCTGCAGCTGATCGAACGCGTTCCAGCACGCAATCGGCCGATTGACCTTGTTGAGTTTCAAGAACTCTTGTCCCGAGGTCAAGCAATCCGTGAACATGTGAGAGATACTGGGGACTGGCCAAGCACCAGTCCATCCTGTTGTCCTCGCTCTCCTGGGTATGTGGCCCGTCTCATTGCCGACTTCAACGATGGCACTAGTAGCCGTTTCCTCCATCTTGGGCATTGGGACCAGCCAGCGTCGGCGGTGGAAGACCGCGTGGCGGCTGAGGCTCGGTTGAACGATGTGGTGCTCGGACTGACTAGGGTTCAGAATGGCACAACTCTGGTTGATGTTGGCTGCGGGCTCGGTGGAACGCTTGACGTGATTAATAGCCGATACAAGGGCATGAATCTCATCGGCGTCGACGTCGGGTTGGCCGGGTTGGAGATTTGTGGCCAACTCCGCCATGAACGTGGTAACGCCCTCAGTTTCCTGCAAGGCGACGCCACAGCGATGCCGTTGGCGGATGCATCCGTGGATGCGATCATCTCAATCGAGGCGATGTTGCACATGCCGTCACGTCGCGCATTTCTGTCCGAGTGCGGCCGGATGCTGGTTGATGGAGGCATCCTGACCGTAGTGGACATCTACCTCGCTGCCGACGCAGCCGATTCGCTCGGGATGTCGTTGCAGGAATTACGCAACACGCTCGACCCTGTGTTCGGCCCCTGGCCCGAGTTGGGAGCCAACATCGGGACCACATTGAGGCTCGCGGAGGACTTGGGCCTAACCGCGGAAACGACTATCGATGCCACTGAGAATACGAAACCCACCTACTACCGTCGCCCGTCCGATCCTCACCGTCGGGCCGCCAGCACGCTCAATGAGGAGCAGGCAGTTCAATCCTTCGTTGAGCTTCACCTAGACGACCGCGTTCAAATCATCTACCAAACTCTGCGGCGAGATCCTAGGTGACGGCTGAGACCGTGAGTGAGGATGCCCTAAAGTCAACACTGCAAATCTCAATGGAGAAGACGTGGAATCACGCCAGGTGATGGTCGGAGAGTATGCATCGGTTCGGGCGGTACTCGTGAATGACGACCAGTTCGGAACCGGAGGTGCGACGATCGACTGTGGTCAACCACGGCGTTTACTGCCGCTCCAGGCCGATGGGGAAGAGCATGATGTCTATCGGGCTCCTCTGGCGAGGTTGCTGTCAGCCGGTGCCGTGGAGCGCTGGGAGCCAGCCATTCGCCGGATTACCACGGAACTCGTCGAGGCATTGCTTGTCTCCAAGCGGGACCCTGCTTCATTAGTCGATGTCAACGCCGGCTTCTCGTCCCCGCTCCCGATGCAGGTCTTTGGCTGGATGATGGGAATCGGCGACATCGACGTCGCCCGCCTCCTGATCCTGCACGATCAGATCATGGTGCCAACTCCTTCCACGCCTCCGGCAGTGAAGCGATCTGCGGGGGCGGAGGTCGGCCGATACTTCGATAGACTGGTTTCGGAGTGTCGGCAGCACCCACGTGGTGACGTGCTGGGAGCCTTGGTGATCGAACAAGCGGGTCGGCGGTCGTTGACCGACGAGGAGATCTCGGATATTTGCTTCCTCCTACTCCTGGCCTCAGTCGATACGGTTTCGCAGGCGCTTAGCAGCATGTTCTTTCTCTTTGCTAACTATCCGCGCCAACGAGATCTGGCAATGGTGGGAGGCAAGGCCAATCCACAGTTTATCGAAGAACTGCTTCGCTGGGAACCACCAGCGATGATCTTGCCGCGGACCTCGCAGGAGCGCTGCACGATCAATGGCGAGGAGATCGAGAAGAACGACCTCGTGTTGTGCGATCTCCGATCGGCCAATCGTGATAGCTCCCGGTTCGAGGCCCCGGAGCGTTTCGATCCGATGCGTTCGCCCCGACCTCATCTGGCATTCGGTGCTGGTAGTCACCGTTGTGTCGGGGTGCACCTCGCCCGGATGGAACTTGCAATTGCTGTCGAGGAAATCGATCGCGCGATCGAGGTCATTGCAGGTCCTGATGGTGAGGCTCCCGAACTGGGAGTGCTCACTCCTCGGCGGACGGCGCCAAACCTGCTTGAGTTGCGGCCACGAGCATCGCTTATCGATGGCTCGCAAGCGGGGTAGACCGTGGCGGACGAGCGCGAACAATTTGCGACGCGTTACACTCCGGAGCCGCAGCTTCTTCGCCCGAGGCAGTTCCTGAGGTCGACCATGTCGAGCCTCCGGTCCTCCCGGGTGATTGCGACGCGGTTCGTAGTCCGCGACCTTCGAGCGCAATACCGACAATCTGTCTTGGGGTACCTCTGGCTCTTGGCGCCACCTACCGCCACAACGCTGCTATGGGTGTTACTGAGCACTAGTGGGATCGTGAATGTCGGAGAGACCCGAGTGCCCTACCCAGTGTTTGCGCTGGTCGGCACCCTTTTGTTTCAGGGGTTCCTTGACGGGCTCGATGCTCCGCTCCAGAAACTCGACGCTGGTGCCAACCTTTTGGGAAAAGTGAACTTTCCGGTGGAGGCATTGCTGCTGTCAGGGGCCCTTTCAGCGCTGATCAATGTTGTTATCAGGCTGGTGGTTGCCCTGCCGGTCATCCTGGCGTTCGGTGTGCGGCCAGGATGGGGCCTCCTCCTCGCCCCCTTCGGAGCGCTTTCCTTGGTGATTCTGGGTTTCGGGGTTGGCCTAGTGCTCACACCGGTGGGTGCCCTGTATCGAGACGTGCCTCATGGAGTTGCCTTTCTTCGGACGTTCCTCTTCTTGATCACGCCGGCCGTGTATGCGCCGATCGAGACGGGTATTGGAAATCTCCTTTATCGTCTGAACCCGATTGCCCAACTCCTGGTAGTGGCGAGGGATTGGGTGACTGGCGGTCCGATTCTGCCTACCCCTGCTTGGTACTTCGTGGTCGTCTCCAGTTTGGTGCTCGTCGCAGCAGCATGGCTGTTGTTTCGGCTCGCCCTACCTCATCTCGTTGATCGCCTGTCGACATGACGGATCCAATAATCACGGTGGAGGGCCTCTCGAAGCTCTTCGCTCGTGACTTGAGAACGGCGAGGCGGCGGGGGATATACAACATTCTCGGGGAGTTGTCTCCTCGCCTTCTCACCCGGAAGACCGAACTGGCGCCAGACGAGTTCTGGTCGCTGGATGACGTGTCGTTCACGCTCGCGAGAGGAGAGACGCTTGGGATCGTTGGATCAAACGGCGCCGGTAAGAGCACACTGCTGCGTATCCTCCATGGTCTTTCGAAACCGGATCGTGGACTGGTCGAGGTGGGCGGCAAGACGGCAGCGGTGCTCCAGCTAGGTGCCTCGTTCGACATGCAGTTGACTGGTAGGGAATCGATTGCGTTGGAAGCTCCACTTCACGGGCTTGATGCTGGCTTTACGTCCGAGCAGCTCGAGCAGATCCTCGACTTTGCGGAGATCGGCGACTTCATCGACGCTCCCGTCCGTACGTACAGCATGGGGATGCGGCTGCGGCTAGCCTACGCAATCACCGCCGCGCTCGATGCCGATATCCTGCTGCTCGATGAAGACTTGGCCGTCGGCGACTTCGGGTTTCAACGCAAATGCGTCAGATTCCTTAAACGTTTCGTGGCAGGTGGTGGGTCGATTATCGTCGTTTCGCACCAGCTCTGGGAGCTCTCCAATATTTGTGATACCTGCCTAGTGCTTGACCATGGCAGGGTGATCTCCGACGGAGATCTGAATGAGTCGCTCCAGGTCTACATTTCAATGAGCGAAGAACGTGAGTACGAACGCCTCGCTCGGGAGGCTGCGTTTCATCAGGAACTCAAGCGTGCCGATGAAGCGATGAGCGACAGAGCCCGTCAATCCAAGAATAGTATCGACGGGTCTGATTTGATGGACGCTCAGTACCCGGTGACTGTTGTGGATGCCACCCTGAGGTCTCAAAGTGGTGGCCCAGCAATCCAGCACCAGCCAGCGATAGTCACCGTTGAGGTGGATGTGCAAGAGAGGCTTGATCATTTCAGTTGGGGCTTCGCAATCACGCAACCTGGCCAATTGGCCGTCATCGTAAGTGGGGAGGCGCCGACCCAGACGGGAATCGGTTGCGGCCGGCATTATCTGACGGCAGACATTGTCTCCTGGCCTCTGTATGCACAGAGCTACGAACTGCGGGTCGTCGTCGTTGACCCCGATGGGGCCCTGATCGGCCAGGGCGGACTATTCGGTGCCCCCTTTCGGGTGGAGCCCGCCAACCTCGGAACCAAGCGCGAGACCCATGCCCGGATGGTGCGCGCCATGGCTGATCTCAGTCTCGACTGGACAAGCGTGGAGCCGTCATCTACGCCAGAAGTCTCGACTGATCCTTGAGAACCTGAGGCGCCGCTGTCTCGTGCGTGAACGCAGCTAGTGGCTCTGTCAGTTCACGTAGTGAAGGCACGACTAATCGCACCGGT
>MTKZ01022413.1_pt3 | contig 13697 bp, 13 predicted proteins | sample 1042781 | NCBI WGS metagenome assembly MTKZ01 (sample SAMN06212207, study PRJNA360539) | anaerobic digester metagenome | biome: Wastewater treatment plant; material: sludge; isolation source: anaerobic digester fed with sludge from wastewater treatment plant | place: Denmark: WWTP Viborg ...
GTATTTGCCGTGCCGGATGGCGAAGAAGCTTTGCGCGTGGCCCGCGCCGAGAAACCCGATTTGTGCATTTTTGATGTCATGCTTCCCGGCATGGATGGCCTCTCGTTGTGCCGCATTTTGCGCAAAGAGACCGAAGCGCCAATTATTTTGCTCACCGCGCGCGGGTCTGAGCCAGATAAAGTGATTGGGCTGGAGAGCGGCGCGGATGACTACGTGGTCAAACCCTTTGGCTTGAACGAGTTGATGGCCCGCGCCCGCGCCGCGCTGCGCCGCTCCAGCCGCGCGGCCAACCCGCGCTTGCAGGCCGGGCAGGTGGCGATGGATCTCACGGCGCACCGTGTTTTCGTGAATGGTGAAGAGGTCAAACTGAGTTACAAAGAATTTGAACTTCTGGCGACGCTCATGCGCAACAAGGGGGCCGTGCTCACCCGCCAGTTTCTCATCACCCAGGTGTGGGGTTACGATTTTGAGGGCGACATGCGCACGCTGGATGTTCACATCCGCTGGCTGCGCGAGAAGATTGAGCGCGACCCATCTCAGCCCGCCGTTTTGCAAACTGTGCGCGGGGTGGGCTACCGTGTGGAAGGGTGAGATGTAACAGGATGAGATTCTGGCAGCAGTTGCGCTAAAGCCTGAACCGGGCGATAATCGGCGGCAGAAATCATGCTGACCACCATTGAAAAAATCCTGTTTGTGTTTGTTGTGGCCGCCTCGCTGTATGGCGCGTATATCACCTTTGGGCAGATGATAAAAGTGATTGAGCGCGGCACGGGCAAGCTGGCCTTTGACAACCCATCGCGCCGGATATGGCAGGGCATCAAAGCGTTGTTTACCCAAGGCGGCATTTTGCGCCACCGCAAAATTGTGTCCATCTTTCACAACGGCGTGGCGCTGGGTTTTATTTTTTATTTGCTGGTCAACGTGTTTGATGTGATTGAGGGCTACTTTGACCTGCACGGCCTTGCGGGTTTTCCGGGCATGGCCGTCCTCAGCCCCATCTACCGGCTGGTGACCGACCTGCTGACCGCCAGCGTGTTGATTGGCGTGATTTACTTTTTAGTCCGCCGGTTTGTGAAGAAAGACAAGGCGCTCACCATTCGCGAGAATGTCAAAATGCTGGATGGCGCGCGCGAGGGCATCCGCCGTGATTCGCTGATTGTGGCCACATTTATCTTGCTGCACGTCGGCTTCCGCTTGCTGGGGTCGGCGTTTGCGGTGGCGCAAGAAGGTCCGGATGTATTCAGACCCTTTGCCACACTTTTCTCTTTGCCGTTGGCCGGGTTATCTGCAAGTGCGCTAGAAATTGGCCGTCATGTGAGCTGGTGGCTGGCGCTGGGGCTGATTCTTGGCTTTTTGCCGTATTTCCCCTACACAAAACACGCCCACTTGTTTATGGGGCCGTTTAACATCGCCACAAAGCCAGAGCGCAAGGCCTTGGGCGCGCTTGAACCCATCAACTTTGACGACCAGAGCATTGAAAAATTTGGCGTAAAGACGCTGACCGAATTGCCAAAAAAGCACCTGGTGGATGCGTTCTCGTGCATCATGTGCAACCGCTGCGCCGAGGCTTGCCCGGCCTATACCACCGGCAAAGAGCTTTCGCCCGCCGCGCTGGAGATTAACAAGCGGTATTACATCCGCGACAACTTTAAGGCGCTGGCGACCGGCGGCGAATCTGCGCCGCTGATGGATTTTGCGATTAGCGAAAGCGCGGTGTGGGCCTGCACCACCTGCGGCGCGTGCGTGGAAGTATGCCCGGTGGGCAACGAGCCAATGTTTGACATCATGAATCTTCGGCGCGACCAGGTGTTGATGGACAGCCAGTTCCCGGCGCAGCTCAAGGGCGCCTTCACCGGCATGGAGCGCAACGCCAACCCGTGGCAAATGAGCGAGGATCGCATGGCGTGGACGCAAACGTTGGATTTTGAGGTGCCAACCGTTGAGCAAAACCCAGATTTTGAGGTGTTGTATTGGGTGGGGTGCGCAGGCGCGTTTGACCCCAACGCCCAGGCGATTGCGCGGGCCATCGCCACAATTTTGCACAAGGCGGGGGTGAATTACGCCGTGCTGGGCAACATGGAAACCTGCACGGGTGATGTGGCCCGCCGCGCTGGCAACGAATACCTCTTTTTTGAAATGGCGAAGATGGTGATTGAAACGCTGAACGGCGTGGGCGCGGACAAAAAGACGATCATCGCAGGGTGCCCGCACTGCCTGCACACCATCGGTAAGGAATACCAGGATTTTGGCGCGCACTTTAACGTAATGCACCACACCCAGTTCATCAACAAGCTGGTGGGCGAGGGCAAGCTGAAGATTGACAGCAAGAAAATGCTGGACAGCGTGACCTTCCACGACCCGTGCTATTTGGGCCGGCATAACAAGATATACGATGCGCCGCGCGAGGCGCTGGCCGACACAGGCGCAACCCTTGTTGAGATGAAGCGCAGCAANNCGATTCGTTTTGCTGCGGCGCGGGTGGGGCGCAGGTGTGGAAAGAAGAAGAGCACGGCACGGCGGCGGTCAACCTGGTGCGGTTTGATGAGGCCAGGGCCACCGGCGCGAAGACACTCGCCATTGGCTGCCCGTTCTGCGCCCGCATGTTGAACGACGCCAACGCCGCCGCTGGCGCGCCCATGCAGGTGAAAGATGTGGCCGAGCTGGTGGTGGAGGCCCTCTAGTTTTACAAGTGGCTGTTGGTTGATGGGTGATTGGTTTATTCCACGCTCATCAACCATTAACCATTAACTAAAAACCCGCATCCCCTGCGGTATAATCCAGCGTTCAAAATAACAGAAAATCTAGCAGTTCTGCCGTAATGCGGCAGAGGAGGAAGACTTATACCGCCGCCAAGACAGCAATATAACAATACGCCGCAATATCGGATCAACAATCAAATTCGCGTGCCAACCGTGCGCTTAATTGATGCCGATGGGTCGAACAAAGGCGTGGTTGACACTCGCGATGCCATTGACATGGCCCGGCGCAAGCACCTTGACCTGATTGAGGTTGCGCCCAACTCCGATCCCCCTGTGTGCAGAATCTTTGACTTTGGAAGGTTCCAGTACGAGCGGGAGAAGAAGGAGCGCGAGGCGAAGAAAATGCAAAAGCAGTTCGAGCTTAAGGGGGTGCGGATTCGCCCGAAGACGAGCGACCATCACCTGACCTTTAAGATTCGCGCAGCGCGGCGTTTTCTGGCGGCAGGCAACAAAGTCAAAATACAGTTGAAGTTCAAGGGCAGAGAGGATCGCCTTTTGCATGTGGCCGAAAGAATGATGCGCCGCGTGGTTGCAGAGACGGCAGACCTTGCGCTTGTGGAGGTTCCGCCCAGCATGGAAGCAAAAACCATGAACCTGGTGCTGGCCCCAACCGCCGCAACGCTGGCCGCCGCCAACCTGAAATCTACGCAGGATCGCATTCAGGCGGAGCGCGCAGAAGACGAAGCGCAGGGCTTTGCGGAAGAAGCGGTTGATTTGGACGCCGACACCGAAGAGGATGACGACGATGACGATGAGACCACATCTGCCGAGCAGCCCGCGCCCATCCCAGTTGAGCGCTTGCAAGAGCACAAAGAGCGTGAGAAGAAGCTCGCCAACCGGGAAAAGACGCGCAACAAGCGCGCCGAGGAGCAATACGGCCTGCCCTGAATGAGTGTGATGCGAGCCAGACCGGTCATCGGTTTTTAGCGGAGCCTCGATGACTGACAGGCCGCATCTTTTGGAGAGAAATGCCTAAAATCAAAACACACAAATCCACAAGCAAGCGCTTCCGCGTGACAGGCACCGGCAAGGTGATGCGAACCCGTCTGGGTAAGAGTCACTTGCGCCGCAAGAAGCCATCCCGCGTGAAGAGCGAATTTCCAGAGATGTTCCCTGTGCAGGGCAAGGCGCAGATCAAGCGTATCAAAATGCTTGCGCCATATCTCAAGGATAAATAAACGAGGGACAATATGGCAAGAGTAAAAGGTGGCGTAAAAGCCCGACGCAGGCACAACCGGCTTCTTGAAGTAACCAAGGGCCATTTTGGCGCAAAGCACAAGCATGTGCGCAAGGCAACCGAGTCTAAATTGCACTCGCTGTCTTACGCGACGATTGACCGCCGTCTGGAGCGCAGAGAGATCCGCAAGTTGTGGATTTTGCGCATCAACGCGGCTGCGCGCTTGAATGGCACAACGTATAGCAAGCTGATCGCCGGCCTCAAGGCCAAGGGAATTGAGCTGAATCGCAAGTCGTTGGCCGAGCTGGCTGCGCGTGAGCCAGATGCGTTCGCGACAATTGTGAAGCAGATCGCCTGAGCGGTTTCCATCCGCCAAAACAGACGGAACAAATAAAGAGCGACCGAGGGGCAGGTCGCTCTTTTTATTTTTCACATCGCGTAAAATTCTGTGTGTCCTGTTCAACCAAGTTGGATATTTAAGCAAAATGAGCGAAACACAAACTGGCGAACCCATCATCATCTGCCGTAATGTGCACAAATGGTATGGCAATTTTGAAGCCCTGCGCGGAATTGATCTTGACGTGTACAAAGGCGAGGTGCTGGTCATCATGGGGCCGTCTGGCTCTGGCAAGTCCACCTTCATCCGCACGCTCAACCGGCTGGAGGCGCACGAGCAGGGCAGCATTGTGGTGGATGGGACTGAGCTGACCCGCGATATTCGCAACATTGAGAAAATTCGCATGGAGACCGGGATGGTCTTTCAGCAGTTCAATTTGTTCCCGCACATCACAGTGCTGGAAAACATCATGCTGGCCCCGCGCCAGGTGCGCAAATGGCCGCGCGAAAAAGCCGAGCAAATTGCCCGCGAGCTTCTTACACGGGTGGGCATACCAGAGCAGGCAGATAAATTTCCCAGCCAGCTTTCTGGCGGGCAGCAGCAGCGCGTGGCCATTGCCCGCGCCCTCGCCATGCAGCCGCGCATCATGTTGTTTGACGAGCCAACGTCTGCGTTGGACCCGGAGATGATCAAGGAAGTGCTGGACGTGATGACCGACCTTGCCCAGTCTGGCATGACGATGGTGTGTGTGACCCACGAGATGGGCTTTGCCCGCAATGTGGCGCATCGCGTAGCGTTATTTGACCAGGGGCAACTGGTGGAGATGGGCCCCCCGGACAAAATCTTTAAAAACCCGGAGATGGAGCGCACGAAACTTTTTCTATCGCAAATCTTGCATTGATACCGCAACATTTTTGCGGAGTGATTCGTAAAAATATAGACGGAAGAGCGAAGACGGAGGACGGCCGCTGGCCGGGTTTCCATCTTTCGTCATAATTCCATTTTTGGAGGAATTTTTTAGATGGATATTTCTCAAGTTATTACTGCCTTTGGTCTGGCTGGTTCCGCCGGGTTGAATGCCTAGATCCCCTTGCTGCTGGTCTCGGTGCTGGGCAAGCTGGGTGTGATTCACCTGAACGCGCCGTTTGACGTTTTGTCTAACCCGCTGGTTATGGTTGCGCTGGTGGTGTTGCTGGTGATTGAGGTCGCGGTAGACAAGGTGCCTGGCGCGGATCACGTAAATGACGTGGTGCAAACGCTGGTGCGCCCGGCTGCTGGCGCGATTTTGTTCGCGGGCAACTCTGGCGCCATTGGCAACATGTCGCCAGAGCTTTCGCTGGCGCTGGGTCTGGTGATGGCCTTTGGCGTACACGCGGCCAAGGCAGCGGCTCGCCCGGTGGTGAACGCCACCACGCTCGGGATTGGCGCGCCCGTCATCAGCGTGGCCGAGGATGTCACCTCGCTGGTTGGCTCGCTCCTCGCCATCTTCCTGCCACTCGTCTTCTTGATTTTTGTGGGCGTGATTGCGTTTTTGATTTACCGTGTGAGCGACAAGTTCAAGCGGGCATTTGCAAAGTAAATGTGAGCGGTGGACTCCATCCGCGGGGTGGAGTCCACCGGCCTGCGCGGCCCCTCTTTGCTGATGGGATAATGGCCGCCGCATGAACCTGATTGGCAACGCATGGGCGGCAAAAAAATTGCGCGCGGCAATTGAGCGTGACACGCTGGCGCAATCGCATTTATTTGTTGGCCCGGCCTCGGTTGGCAAAGCCACTTTGGCGAGAGAACTCGCGACCGAGCTTCTTTCGCGCGGCGCCGCAGACCCCGCCCGTGCGCGGCGGCTGGCCCTGCAAAACAAACACCCAGATTTATCGTGGGTGGAGCAGCAAGCCGAGAAATCCAAAATTTCCATTGAACAAATACGCGAGTTGATGCAAACGCTCAGCCGGGCGCCGGGCGAGGGCGCGTGGCGGGTGGGCGTGATCAACGACGCGCATTTGCTCAGCGTGGAAGGCCAAAACGCCATCCTCAAAACGCTGGAGGAGCCGGCGCCCGCGGTGGTTCTGGTTCTCATCACCCCCAACCAAGACAGCCTTTTGCCCACCATTATTTCGCGCTGCCAGGTGATGGCGCTGAGGCCGGTTGCGGAAAAAGAAATTGCCCAGGCGCTGGTTGGGCGCGGCGCAGACCCCGCCCGCGCGGATGAGCTGGCGCATTACGCGCGTGGGCGGGTGGGCTGGGCCATCCGTGCGCTGGAAGACCCATCCCTGCTGGAACAACGCAAGAAATGGCGTGATGATTTGCGCGCGCTGGCCGCGGCAAACCGCACCGCGCGTTTTGCCTACTCCGAAAAACTGGCCCGTGATGATATGCCGGATATTGAGGCGCGGCTGGATGAATGGATGGCCCAGGTGCGCGAGGCTGTTCAATTTGACCAGAGCGACGCGCTGAGCCGCCCGCATATTTTGCGCGAGCTGATGCTGGCCCGCAAACATTTGCGCCAAAATGCCAACGCGCGGTTGGTTTTAGATGCGCTCTTTCTTGGAATTACGAATTAATTTTTTTTACCCCTAACTTTTATTTTTTATCATGACAAACATAGACTGGACTCAACGATTCTCAACGGGCGCAAACGAGATGCGCGGCTCTGCCCTGCGTATCATTTTCAAAGAGACCCGCAAGCCGGGCATGATTTCTTTGGCGGGCGGCACACCCGCGCCAGAAGTGTTCCCGGTGGAGGACATCGCCGCCGCCTCTGAGCGAGCCATCATTCAAAAAACAATTGACTCTTTGCAATACGGCCTGACCGAGGGTTACACGCCCTTGCGTGAGTATTTGGCCGAGCGCATGAACGGCAACGGTTTCAAGATTGGCGCGGATCAAGTTCAGATCACTGTTGGCTCGCAGCAGGCCATTGACATTGTTGGGCGGTTGTTTTTGGACCCAGGCACACAGGTGGCGATTGAAGACCCGACTTACATGAGCGTCATCACCGCCTGGGCGCCGCTGCGCCCGGCTTATCTGCCCATCAAGATGGAAGAAGATGGGCTGGATGTGGATGCGCTCGATGCCATGCTCAAAAGCGGCGTGAAACCCGCGTTTTTGTACACCATCAGCGCGTTCCAAAACCCAATGGGTGTGACGATCAGCATGGAAAAACGGCGCCGCCTGATTGAAATTGCCGCGAAATATGGGATGCCCATCGTGGAAGATGACCCGTATGGCGAGCTGGTGTTTGAGGGCAAACCCATGCCGCCGCTGGCCGCGCTAGATTGCCAAATGCATGGCGAATTGCGCCATGTAATTTACATGAGCACGTTTAGCAAGCTGGTTTCGCCGGGCTTGCGCACGGCATGGGCGGTTGGGCCAAAAGAAGTTGTTGCCAAAATGACGCTGGCAAAACAGGGGATGGACCTGCACGCTTCTGCGCTTTCGCAGGTGATTGTGCATGAGGTGTGCGTGGATGGCTTGCTGGAACGCCACGTGCCGCTGATTCGGCAAACGTATAAGACACGGCGCGATGCGCTTTTGTCGGCGTTGGAAGAGCAAATGCCAGATGGATTCCACTGGACAAAACCGGCGGGCGGCATGTTTGTGTGGCTCACCATGCCAGACAACTTTGACTCACAAAAACTGGTTCGCCTGGCGCTGGATCGGTTGGTGGCGTTTGTGCCCGGTTTCTCGTTCTATGCCAATGGGGGGCCAGCCAACACCGCGCGGCTCAGCTTTGCCAATCCTTCCCCAGAAATGCTTCACGAGGGCGTGCGGCGGCTGGTGGAAGCGATTAAAGCCTATTAGGAATGCAGAGTGCAGAAGTCAGAATACTTTTTCTGACTTCTGCACTCCGATTTCTTTACGTCCCGGGCGTGGGCACTGGCGGCGGCAGGGCGGGCAAGCCCATAATCTCGCGGAACTCTACCGAGTCCAGAGATTCGCGCTCTAAAAGCGCTTGCGCCACAGCCACAAACTTCTCTTTGTTATCCAGCAGCAACTGCTTGGAACGCTGGTAGGCCGTGCGCAAAATCTTGATAACTTCGTTGTCAATGGTCTCGGCCACTTTCTCGGAATAATTGCGGCCTTCGCTCAGCTCGCGGCCCAGGAACACCAGCTCCTGGCGGTCGCCAAAGGAAACCGGGCCAATCTCATCGCTCATGCCGTAGCGGCGCACCATTGCCCGCGCCTGAGATGACGCGCTGTCAATATCTGCCACTGCGCCAGCGGTCACATCGCCAAACATGATTTCCTCTGCCGCGCGCCCGGCCATGCTCACCACCAGCCGCGCCTCAATGCTCTTGCGCGTGGTGTTGGTCAGCATATCCTCTTCTTCGGGGGCATACCAGGCCGCGCCGCCGGTTTGACCGCGCGGAATGATGGACACTTTTTGCAGCGAGAGATTTGACTCTGGCAGCATGGCCGCAGAAACGGCGTGTCCTGCCTCGTGGTAGGCGATGATCTCTTTCGACTTGGGCGGAATCAGGCGGCTCTTGCGCTCTGGCCCCAGCGCCACTTTTTCGATGGCTTCCTGCAATTCCTTTTGCGTTATTTCCTTGCGGTTGGCGCGGGCGGTCAAAATGGCCGCCTCGTTGACAAGGTTCTCAATATCCGCGCCGGTAAAGCCCGGTGTTTGGCGGGCAATCGCCTTCATATCCACATTTGCCGCGATGGGTTTTCCGCGCGAGTGAACCTTCAAAATCTGCTCGCGGCCCAGAACGTCTGGGGCATCCACCGTCACGCGGCGGTCAAACCGGCCGGGGCGGAGCAGGGCGGGGTCAAGAATATCCGGGCGGTTGGTGGCCGCAATCACAATCACGTTGGTCTCGGTGTTAAAACCGTCCATCTCCACCAGCATTTGGTTGAGCGTTTGTTCGCGCTCGTCGTTGCCGCCGCCCAAGCCAGCGCCGCGCTGGCGGCCCACCGCGTCAATCTCGTCAATAAAGATGATGCACGGAGAGGCTTTTTTGGCCTGCTCGAACAAATCGCGCACGCGGCTTGCGCCCACGCCCACGAACAACTCCACAAACTCCGAGCCAGACAGGCTGAAGAACGGCACACCGGCCTCGCCGGCAACCGCTTTGGCCAGTAGGGTTTTGCCAGAGCCAGGAGGCCCAACCAGCAAAACACCCTTCGGAATGCGCGCCCCAAGTTGAATAAACTTTTCTGGAGATTTGAGAAACTCCACCACCTCAACAAGCTCGGCCTTGGCCTCATCGCACCCAGCCACATCCGCAAACGTGACCACCGGGGTCTCGCTGCTCATTCGCCGCGCCTTGCTGCGCCCAAACGAGAACGCCTGATCTGCGCCTGTCTGCGCCCGGCGCATGGTCATAAAGAAAAACAGGCCGATCATAAGCAACGGCAACAGGTAAAACAGAGCCGATGAGAAAAACTGGCTGAGCAGCGGCACGGTTTCCACCCGGTAATCAAAACTCGCCAATTGGTCGGCGGTGATGCCATACGAACCGCGCAGCATTTCTGGCGCGTTTTGGTTGGATGGCTTTGTGACGACAAATTCGCTGCCGGTTTTACGCACTACGCGCACACTGGAATAATCGGCTGCTTCCAGCAAGGTCTTTACATTGTTTTGCTTGACCTCGTTGACCAGCATGTTGATGTTGGTCTCTTCTGTGCGAGACGTGCCAGTGCGGGCAAAGGCCAGCATGGCGTATCCGATCACCAGCGCGATCAGAATCATTGGGATGATGTTATTACGAACGCTTTTGGGCATGTTCTATGCAACCTTGTTTGAAATACGATCTAAGTCTGCGTGATTATAAGTCCACGACAAAAAGTACGTGTTCCAGAAAGACTTATTATCACCCACTCATTAGATTTGCATGTGATAATTTGCTAATTGCAGAGCCAGGGATTTCCAAGACCTTTTGGCCCTCTTAACCAACATGCGAAAACACATCGAAATTGACCTGTCTGACCGGAGCATTAAGACACGCGAGCTTCATCAAGAGGATGCGGTGAAAGTGGGGCGGTATCTCATCGCCAAAACGCTGCTGGCAAAAAATGCCGCTCAGGTGGATGGCCTCTCGCCAGACAACCCGCTGCTTTTTTCGGCGGGGCCGTTTGCGGGCACAACATACAGCAACGCCAACCGCACCAGCGTGGGTTGCAAAAGCCCGCTCACGGGGGGCATCAAAGAAGCCAACGGCGGCGGCAATTTTGCGTATGCGATGGGTCAGCTTGGCATTGCCGCGATTGACCTGTATGGCGCGGGCGCCGAGTGGGTGGTGATTCATTTTGCCAAAGATGGCGCCATCCGCTTTGAGGACGCCAGCGAGCTGCTGGGCAAAGGCAATTTTGAAGCCGCCGAAATTTTGCATGCCAAATTTGGTAAAAAGGCCGCCATCGCCCTGTGCGGGCCGGTGGGCGAGTATCAAGGGTTGCTCGGTGGGATTGCCTTCAGCGACAAAGACGGGCGCCCCGCACGANNTAGTATGAAGGTTTGCTCGGTGGGATTGCCTTCAGCGACAAAGACGGGCGCCCCGCACGAATTGCGGCGCGGGGCGGCGTGGGCGCGGTGATGGGCAGCAAAAAAGTGAAGGCGATTGTGGTGGACATGGATCGCGCCCCCAGCTTTCATGACCCCAAGGCCGCGCGTGAATCCATTGTGAATTACTCCAAGATGTTGTTGGCTGATTCGGTGGTGAACAATTTTTACAAGGCCGTTGGCACGATGGGCATGGGCGATTACACCAACTTGATTGGCGGTTTGCCCACGCGCAACTTCACCAGCGGGCAAATTGCCGATGCCAGCAAAGGTGAAAAATTTAAGATGGGCGGCGATTTTATTGGCCCAATGAACACCGCGCGCGGCGGGGAGCAAGTGCATGCCTGTATGCCCGGCTGCGTCATTCAGTGCAGCAACGTGTATGCGGATGACAAGGGCAAGGAAGTGGTCTCGCCGGTGGAATACGAGACGCTGGGTCTGCTGGGCACCAACTGCGGCATCACCGACCCCGATGAATTGGCCGGGCTGAATTACATTTGCAACGACCTGGGGATTGACACGATTGAAACCGGAGCCATGCTGGCTGTGTTGATGGATGCCGGGCTGGCGCAGTTTGGCGACACAAAGTTTATGGCGAATGCGCTGGCAGAAGTGCGCGCGGGCACAGAAGCGGGAAAGCTCTACGCGCAAGGCACGGCGCGGGTGGCCGATCATTTTGGCGTCAAGCGTTCGCCAGTCATCAAACGGCAGGCCATCAGCGCCTACGACCCGCGCGTGATTGAGGTGACGGGCATCACGATGATGACCACCGCCCAGGGCGCGGATCACACCGCGGGCAACGCGCCGCGCATCAAGAGGCGCGATAAAGAGATTGGCGAATTGCGCGATCTGAGCATCGCCGCGCAAATCAAAGTGGCCGCGATTGATTCGCTGGGGTTGTGCATTTTTAGCGGCACGGTGACCAACACCAATGTGCCGTTTGTGATGAACAGCATCAACGCCATGCACGGCACAAACCTGAGCGAGGATTGGTATTTCCGGCTTGGCAAAGACACCTTGCGGATGGAGCATGAGTTCAACAAACAGGCCGGGTTTGATGTGGCCGATGACGATCTGCCCGCCTTCTTTTACGATGAACCCCTCGCGCCCACAAACCAAACTGCCCGCTTTCATGGCGCGGATGTGCAGGGGATGTATGAGTTTGCGGTCTGAAATTGGATGAAAGACGGAGGACGGAGGACGGAAGACGGAAAATTTCCCTGTCTTCCGTCTTCCGTCTTGTTTGTAATGCACATCTCCCAACTCGACTACCACCTCCCGCCGGAATTGATCGCGCAGAGGCCGGTGGAGCCGCGCGACTCTTCGCGGTTGATGGTGATTGACCGCGCCGCGGGTTCCATCACCCACAAGCATTTTTACGACCTGCGCGAGTATGTGCGCCCCGGCGATGTGCTGGTGGCGAATAACAGCCGCGTGATTCCCGCGCGGTTGTTTGGGCGCAAACCCAGCGGCGGCAAAGTGGAAATTTTGCTGCTGGAAAAACAAACCGACACGCGCTGGAAGGCGCTGGTGGGCGGGCGCAACGTGAGCCGCGTGATCTTTGACGCGGGCGTTTTTGCGGATGTGGCCCCGCATGAGGGCGAGCCGAGCGAAGGCAGCGCCGCGCGGATGGTGACGTTTAACGCGCCGGTGGAGCCGTTTTTGGAGAGCATTGGACATGTGNNTGCCGCTGCCGCCGTATATTCACGAGACGCTGCAAGACAAGGCTCGCTACCAGACGGTGTATGCCCAGCCACCGGGCAGCGCCGCCGCGCCCACCGCCGGGCTGCACTTCACGCCGGGGTTGATGGCCGACCTGGCGCAACGCGGCGCGGCATTTGCGTATGTCACGCTGCACGTGGGTCTGGATACCTTCAAACCCATCGGCGAGGAGACGGTAGAGGCGCACAAGATTCATGGCGAGTGGTGTTCGGTCTCGCCACAAACCGCCCAGGCGGTGAACAACGCCGCCGGGCGCGTGTTCGCCATCGGCACAACCAGCGCCAGAACGCTGGAATCAAGCGCCCGGAGTGGTCAGCCGAACTTGTTCGGACGCGCTCCGGGTGCTTCGCGGATTTCCCCGTTTGAAGGCGTGACCAGCATTTACATCACGCCGGGCTACGCGTTTAAGGCGGTAGATGTGCTGGTGACCAATTTTCATTTGCCAAAGAGCACCTTGCTTGCCATGATCGGCGCGTTCATGGGCATGGATCTCATGCGCGAGGCGTATCGCGTGGCGGTGGCGGAGAAGTATCGCTTTTTCTCGTTTGGCGATGCGATGCTGATTGTGTGAGTGCAAGGTGTAAAGTAATTTTGAGTGGCGCATACTTTGCACTTAAAATAAGATTGAATGGCAGTTCCAGAGCATCTTGAAGCGGCGGTAAAAAATTTGCCCACCTCGCCGGGTTGTTATATTTATTACAACGCCAAAGACGAGGTAATTTACGTTGGCAAAGCCGTTAACCTGCGCAACCGCGTGCGCAGTTACTTTAACCCCACCACATGGGTCACCTACCCAAAAACTGGGCGGCTGGTGAAGGATATTGCGCGGTTGGAGTTTGTGGTGCGCGGGAGCGAACTTGAAGCGCTCATTCAAGAAGCCGAGCTGATCAAACAATATCGCCCGCGTTACAACATCCGCCTGAAAGACGACAAGCGCTACCCGTATTTGCGGGTGACATGGAAGGATGATTTTCCGACCGTGATGGTGACGCGCCGCGTGGAGCGGGATGGCTCGCGGTATTACGGCCCGTATACCGATGCCCGCGCGGTGTATGCCACGCGCGATGTGCTGCGGCGCATCTTTCCGTTTTTGAATTGCGACCGCGTGATTACTGGACAGGACAAACGCGCCTGCATGTATTACGACATCAAGATGTGCACCGGGCCGTGCATTGGGGCCATCAACCGCGTGGAATACCGCAA
>MTKZ01031615.1_pt1 | contig 13697 bp, 8 predicted proteins | sample 1042781 | NCBI WGS metagenome assembly MTKZ01 (sample SAMN06212207, study PRJNA360539) | anaerobic digester metagenome | biome: Wastewater treatment plant; material: sludge; isolation source: anaerobic digester fed with sludge from wastewater treatment plant | place: Denmark: WWTP Viborg ...
TGATTCCCAAGCTCAAACACCCGTCCAAAACGGAGCTTCCTGAGCTATCTTGGACAGCAGTGAAGGGTACTGACGGACCTCCGTGATTGACCAAAACGGGGGAAGGTCACATATCCCGAAACACCACCATACTGCGGCTAGTGGCTTTCACACCAGTCCAATCCCTTTGTCACTTCATCAGGCTCCTTCAGCATTACCGAGTTGCCGTCGGCGGCCGATATAGCCAAAAGACCGACCCGCGAGTTGGCTCGCACATTCACTACTAGCCAGTGACCACTGTTAGACCAAGCCATGCTGGTAACGAGCTCTTTCAGTGTAGCAACAGCCCTGCCTTTTCCGATGACTGCATCGTAGACGTGCAGCTTGGTTGTGATTGTGGCACCGCTACTAGATAACTCACATGCCGCCAGCTTCTTACCGTCTCTTGCCCACTGTGGCCTCGGCCAAGGTGGAGCATCCTTACTCCGAAACAGCTTGACAACCGCTGTGGCACTACTACCGCTCGCATTAGCTACATAGACGGCATCGGTGTCCACGTACGCCACTTTTCGTGAATCGGGTGAGAAGCTGTAACCAAATCGTCCGGCTTTCCCCCGAAGCAGCATTGTTGATTTGCCGCCTTGACGGGGAACCGAGTATAGGTTTGCGCTAGGTCCGCTTTGGTAGATGACACTGCTACCATTGCGCGACCAAAACAGGTCGTCAACCCCGTAGGGAACACGAGCGAGTCTGTGCCCCTTTCGTGTATGTGTATTCCACACATAGATGTCGTCTGGTATGGGAACGTCCTGGTCCAGAACCCCTGCGCGACTGGGGTAAACAGCGCAGAAGAAGTGGCCGCTCGGGGACCACCTCGCATGGTGCCACCCGAGTCCGCCCTTAGTGTATGGGCGGACAGTCGGCGTCCGGGTTTCCAACCCCCAGACATTGAGCAGAGTGTAGGGGTACGGGGCCGCCCCAGTCATCGTCTTCCGGACGTCTTCGTCCGAGTTGGCATCATCCGCCAGGAACAGCACACGTTTGCCGTCAGCGGAAAACGAAGGCTCGCGGATCGCGCCTCCCAGCTTCCTCTCTGGGTGCGCCCGGTGGTTGGTTAATCGGGTTACCTTGCCGTTCGGAACCATGCGCAAGAACAGATCGTAGCGCCCGCCATCGTGCGTGTATTCCTCCTGGCTGACCTGTGCGCTGTACACAATCTGTCCATGTGGAGGCACATTCCCGGGGGCGCCTGCGCTGCGCGCCAGCGAGAGTCCTAGCGATGATAGAAGCAAGAAGTATGGTATTCGGTTCTGCAACTCACTGCCCGTTTGCGGCATAGGGCGTCTCTTGCTATGGCATCAGGGGCCGCCCCATACGCTCCTCGGCTCACAGACAATCATAAAGATATCAACGCAGGTCGATCTTAATGTTATCCTCCGCTATGTAAGGCGAAGTCTCAAACCAATTCACGACAGCCCCTTTGGCCGGGTTCGAGCCGTTTTCGTTGGTGATCGAGTCGGTCCAACTGGTCCACGTCCCAGCGATCGTTCTGACTTCCCCCGATCGCCAGGCCACTCCCTGAATGTAGGAATCTGTGCGTCGATAGCCGCGTCTTCCCTGCGCAATAGAGTGCATCCTCTTCATCCGCACAGGCTCGTTAGGTGTGTAAACTGAGTAAGCCCCATAGTTGCGAGTCAGGGATTGGTCGTCGCTGAGTACTGTTATCAAGGAAACCGCCTTGCTGTGCCGGGGGTACGTAGTACGGGGACGGTACGTTAGTTCAACAAACTGATCGAAGGTGAATCGAGGGCTTGTGGGAACGTTGATAATCGGCTTTTGCCGTGGATACGTCAGCATGTAAGGATTCCATCCATTCTTCTGGCCCTGAAGGCTTTGACTCCACTGCAACCCGGCGTCAACCTCCCCTGTGCCGCTACTGCCCAGGAGTATGTAGATGTCGTCTTCTACCGACGCCTTGTTCGCGTCACCGGCCACTGGGAGATAGAACGACCCGCGCGCTCCCGTATAAGATGCGGTGGTTCGGACCCGCCTGTATGGGCCAAGATGCTGAGGCAGCGTTGTGGCAGGTTTGAGCGGCCCCAGCCCGCCGCCCGACATCAGAGATTCACCGGGCGATTCTGGAGTCTCAGGCAGGGACATCTGTGTTCCATCGGACAGGCGTATCTGATTGGTCCCAGCAATCCATTCGCCGTCCGGCGGCAGAACAGTCGTCTGCCCGTCTTCGTATATCCGGCCATCCGGACCGGCAACCCGAAGGAGGCCCTCAGGAGGGTCATCGGCATACGCGGCACGGACGGCTTGGAGAACATCAGCGGGATTGGTGCCATCCCATGGGATACCGGCGGGGTCAGCTACATCGCTATCCTCATTGGACGGCTGGCTCGCCCCACATCCGGCTATGGCCTTGACTGTGTAGAAATACTCCGTTTCATCGGTTAGGCCCGTTTCTGTGAAGGCGTACACTTTGCTGCCAGGATAACTGGGCGTGCTGACCGGTGTCCCGCCATTTACAGGACTCGCGTAGTTCTCCCCACCAGAGCTCAGCCCACGATAGATGTTGTAACCTTGTGCCTCTTCGACCTCGTCCCAATACAGGGTAATCTTACCGCTGCCCGTGCTTACGACAGTCAGGTTTTCAGGCGGATTTGGCGGGCATATGGAGTGAAGGTCCGACACCTTTTCCAGCTTCAACAGGCGTGCTGGCGGCTCCGTAGTCCCTTGATCCGTCAGCGACGAGACCCCTGTCACACTTGCGAAGTCGCCGACTGCTGGCGTGTGCCCTGTCGGGTTGTCGACCCGGATTCTCCGCGGCTGGCCGACACCTTCCGCTGGCGACCCGTCATCAATGCAGAAGTACCCTGCTCCTACTTCCGTCACCCTGCCTGCAGTGCGGACCAATAACCCGATGTTGTTCAGGCCGGTCGCGTTCACCGCACCGATCTGCCCGGCCCCTGTGCCCGCATTGTCGAATCTTCCGGCGCCGCCCACGGAGCGGTTGACCATGGTGAGGGGGACTGGCGGATCGGTCGAACCAGTCACATCCGTCGCCGATGCTTCGACATAGCGCTCGCCTGCTGCATCTGTCTTCATAATGCCTGTGACGCCCACCAGATCGCCCGGGGCGACGGCCGCTGCATCGGCTGAATCGAGCACCTTTATGCCGCATGCGCGGTCTGGCTCCTGGATGTAGAACACGTCCTCGCTCGGGAAGGCACGGCTCACCACCTTTCCCTGCAGTTGCACCTCCATGTCGTCCGGTTTCGTCTTTGCTCCGAACACGTCTACGGTAACGGCCAGTTGCGCAAGACCGTGGAAGCCCTGTGGCGGATTGCCCGGGCCGGTGTCGGTGCTGAGGACTTTGCCGACTCCCGGCAGATTCGCTATGGTACCGGTAAGGCCGGCGGCCCGCATTTCGGTCGAGGCTGCGGCAGAGCTGAAGGTCTTGAGAGTGTCAGTACCGCCGTCTTCGCCGGCGATGAAGTAAGCGCCGTACGTCGGGTCGTCGCCTGTTGACGCTATGGGCTTGCCGTTGATCCTGACCGTACTGCCCTCACCAAGCGCGAGAGCCTCACTGATGGTGCCAACGATATACTGGGGTTCCACAGCCGGCGGTGTGGGGTCGGGGACTGGCGGCGTCTCATCCTCCGCGAGCATCGCGAGTTCATCAAGCTTGATGGCTGCCGCTGCGGTAGAAAAGGATGCGGCAATGGCGCCTTTGGTCATGGGTGGAGGAATCGGACAAATGACCGGCGCTCCCTCTGCGTCGGTGTAGACCAGGACCTCGTCCGCCCGGATAGCCCTGCTGCCATTGACGAGGGTGGTGAGGGTGCCCTTCACAGCCACGGGCTGCCACCGCTTCACGTTGACGGCCGCGACCACCGCCACGCGCTCGTCTGCCGACCACGGTGCCCTGACGACGATGTATCCGCGTGCGGCCTTATCCACGAGGACCGTCTGCAGTGACACAGCGGACCCGTCCGGCGCCGCAAGCGCATCGGCGATGTTGCTGGCGGTCGCGACAGGCGCAGCGACGCCTGCGCGTGCAGCAGCGAACAGGAAGAGCGGAAGAGCAGCGACAAAGCAAGACCGGACGCGCATAGTTGACCTCCCGATCACGCCAACAACCTGCGGGCTGTGCATATCCGGCCTCTGCCGCGGCGAGGACCGGACCGCCCAGCCTGCGTCTGACCACTACTATAGCCGGTTCCTGTGAATACCGCTCGTGGAAGCGGCCGCCTTTCCTATCGCGCTGCCGATCGACCGGCAGATGCTCTGCCGGTTGGGGTCCGGGGACATCCGTCCCCTCTCCGGTGTCTCCGGAATCTCGTTCCCCTGACTGCTGCGGCGCCAGTATCGGGAATGAAGTTCTCGATACACCGGGCACCGGGTCCACGGGCGGCTGGCGACATCGGCTATCATCCCTGCGATATGATACAAGCAAACACCCCACGGAAACCTGCGCTATGAAGCTGCTGCTCGTGCGGCACGGACAGTGCGAAACGAATCTCGGCAGCCGCTTTCAGGGGCAGGTGGACTCGCCCCTCACGGAACTTGGGCGCAAGCAGGCGCGGGCGGCGGCCGAGAAGCTGAAACACGAACCCATCGCCGCGGTCTACTCCAGCGACCTCAGCCGGGCACGGGACACCGCCGCGCCGATTGCCGAGGCGCTCGGCCTGCCCGTGCACGCGACGCCGCTGCTGCGTGAGTGCCACATCGGCGACATACAGGGCTGGACGCGCGACGAGTTCCGCGAGCGCTACCCGGACCTGTGCGCCCGATGGGAGGCTGACCCGATTGCCCACCGCCCGCCCGGGGCGGAGCGATTCGAAGAGGTGATCGAGCGCTGCGGCGAGTTCATCCGCCATGTTACCGAAGCTCACGGCCCCGGCGATACCGTCCTGGCGGCCGTGCACTACGGATCGCTCAGCGGTCTCATCTGCGCCGCCCTCGAGCTTCCTGTCCCGGCCATCCTCAAGTTCCACGCCGCCAACGCCAGCCTGAGCATCCTCGAAACCGGCGCCGCAACCGCCCTGCACGTCCTGAACGACACCTCGCACCTGCGGGGTCTCTGACCCCGTAAGCAAAAAACATCCCTCCGGCCGAAATCGGCCGGAGGGATGCCCGGAGCTTGCAGCCCGGAGGCGGCAAGGAGGAAAGCTCCGGCTAGTTGACCAGTAAGATCGGGTTTGGCAGATCGGCCTTCGGCCAGATCGTGCGGTAGGGCTTCCAGGTGGGCGTGGTGCCGTTCAACTCGCTCTCGGCCATGACAAAACCAGTCACGCGGACGTGCTTGCCCACGTTCCCGGCCACCGCCGTCGTTGCCGTCCAGTCATAGACTTTCAGGCCCACCGCGCCGTTATCGGCCGCCACCGCCGACCCATCGTCAATGTACATGTAGGTGCGGCCCAGCACATCCGTGCCCACGCCCAGAATCTTGCCCGTCACCTCCGCCAGCATGCCGGTCGTATCGGCCCCGGCGAATCCCGGAATGGGCTGGTCAATGCCGATGGCCTCCGCTCCGGCGTTCTTGTTGATCAGAACCACCGGGTCGGCAATCGGGAAGCCCGGCACGGGCGTGCTGATGCTGGTCGCATAGATGTAGCGCAGTCCGGGACCAGCGGTCAGGATGCCCGTGATGTCCACCTTCGAGCCCGCCGGAACGTCGGTGACCCCGGTCACAGCCGCGCCGATGACAACCGGGATCGCCGAGCTGCGGTCGATGTCCTCAACGAAGAAGATCGTCCTGAGCGTCGCGGGGGCGTTCTTGTCCGGCGCCATGTTCTGGAAGCTGCCCGTGCTGACCGCGCCGGTCAGAGTAACGATCGTGCCCGTGTCGGCGCTCTTGACCCCTCCGGCTGTCTCAAACGACGTCGTGATCGGGTCGTCGTTCGTGAGCCGGATGTTGTCGAGATACAGCTTCTGCGCGCCGTCCTGCTCGGAACCCCAGCCGGTGATCTGGTTCACGTAGAACAGGAGGCTGATCACCTCGGCGCGGGCATCGACGGTACCAGTGCCCACCTTGTCCTTCGATATGTCAACCCTGAAGGTCTGCCACTCGTTGGTCGGGTAGAACTCGTGCCGGTTGGCGGCATAGCCGGAGATGTGTCTCAGCAGTACCGAGAATCCCTGGCTCGTGCGCGAGTCCGCTACCTTCGCGTCGAACTCGAGCGTGCTGTAGTCTCTCCAGTCGGCGTGCAGAGTCTTGCGCGTGTAGGCTGAAGTGCTGCCCGGAGGCGTGTTGCAGGTGATGACGAGCGCCTTGCTTCCGCTCGCCGCATCGCTGGTCAACTCCCGCGAGACTCCGGGCAAGACCTCGCCGGTGTCGGGGTTGGTGGACTGCTGCACGTGGTACCAGTCCGCGATGTCCCCGTCCTCGAAGTCGTCAATGTCCGGGTTGCTGACGTTATACTCCGGCGCGGGCTCCTTCGAGATGCGGATGTTGTCCAGCCGCAGAATCTGGCCGGTGCCGGTTGTCATGCTGTAGTCCCCCCGGCTGCAGCGGTTGACGTACCATCGGAGCGCCGACACCTGATCCACGTCGCTCATCACGTTGGGCGCTTTGAGATCAAGCGTGAATGTCTCCCAGACGTCATAGCCTGACGGATAGAACCAGAGATTGCCGCCGCCCGGCCCGGCCGTGCCGCTTCCGGTCTGGAAGGTTCCGCCGTTCACGACGTTGGCGCTGAAGCCGATGGGGTAGTTCGGCTGGATCGGCCCGGGGAGCACCTTGGCCTCGAACATCAGCGACTTGTAGTCTTCCCAGTCCTGCGTCGGGGCGTTGTTGAACACCAGTGTCTCCCTGCAGTAGGCCGATGTTGACGTCGAGCTGGTCAGCGTCAGGTCGAGCGCCCAGGGGGCCGTGACCGCGTCCGCGTTGAGCGACGGGTAGGCATAGTATGGCCAGTTCCACTCGTCGAAGAGGCCCAGATCGAAGTCCTGCAGGTATACGACGTTGGGACCGGCCGGGACGGTGTTCTTCGTGAGGCGCAGGTTGTCAATGCGCAGCGTGCAGTTGCGCGCGGGAGAAGCGGTGGTGTCGTAGGCAAGTGTGCGGTTCAGATAGAACAGAACCTCGTTGATCTGATCGCGCTCGATGCCCGTGACGTCAACCTGCCAGGTCGCGTAACTGCCCGTGCCGGGCACGAGCTTCTTCAGGCGCGCGGGAAGAAGAGCGTTGTAGATCCGCACCGAGAAGCCGTCGGTCGCCGTGCCCTCCGCCAGCTTCGCCTCGAACTCCAGCGTCTTGTAGTCCGTCCAGTCCATAGTCTTCGCCGGCCGCCAGCGGAACAGCGACGAACTGGACTTCCCGATGAGGGTGGCCGCAATCGCTCCCGCGGGCGTCGAAGCATCGCCCGGCGCGTTCTCAGACACCAAAGCCAGGCTGCACTGGAAGTTCGGTGATGCCCCGCCGGGAGTCCATGTCGAGATGTCACCCGAAGCGAAGTTCTCGATGACGCGCACCGGGTCTGTCGTGACGGGGTTGTTCGTCAGCCGGATATTGTCGAGCCTCAGCGTCTGCCCCGCGTCCTGCGACGTCCGGTTAACGTAGATCAGGAAGCTCGTAACCTGGTCGCGGGTGATTCCGGATATGTCAAACTTCAGGGTGCGGAAGCCCGGAACCGCCGAGTCGCTCTGCAGCCCATGCACCCACACACTCGTGTTGTGGTTGTATACCCGAATCGAGTAGCCGTTCCACTCGCCCGCGCTGATGGCGGCGTCCATCTCGAGCGTGGTATAGCCGCTCCAGTTTGCGGCGGGCGAGAACTCCCGGGCGGCGTAGGCATAGGCGCTGTGACCGCCAAGCGATCCGGCGATTTCCTGGATGGCTATGGCGTTCGCGGAGCCGCCCGCGCCCGGCGACACCAGGCTGATTGCGGTGTAGGGCAGGTCCTGCACACGCCAGCCGCTTGTCGTGCCGCTTTCGAAGTCGTCAATGGTCATCTGGGCGCCCGCGGCGGACGGGAGCCCTGCAATGGCAAGAGCCAGTGTCAGCAGATAGAAGCGTCGCATTTTGCGCGGTCTCCTTTCACATTCCAGTCAAAGCGTGTTTTCAGCGCGTGCCGCGCTTCCACCCCAGAGCGCGTCCTTTCGGCTGAATATCTCCGAGGGTTACCATTACTACCACGAATCATTCGCGAAATCAAGCGCTGCTGTGCCTCTTCGGACAACTGACACGGGCGCTTTTGTGCGCACAGTTTTGCCGGAAAGACCGAGTTGGCACGATTCTTGCACCTTACAGAGATGATGTACTCCTCAAGAACCTGGTTTTTGAGTTTCCCGGCCCCTTTTTCGGGGGGAAAGGGAAGTGTTCGTCTCCTCTGGAGACGGGAAAGGAGAACGAGAAAAGGATGAGAACAGTCTTTGTGCTCATAGCGCTTCTGGCAGTTGCGTTGCCGGCCGGCGCGAACTTCGCCACCGGCTTCGAGGCGCCGGAGTATGTTGCCGGCGGGCTGACGGGCCAGAACGACTGGGTCGTTGACCCGGCCAGCAGCAACTATCGCGTGACCGACGACCCGACCTACGTGATTGCGGGATCGCAGTCGTACATGGTGTCCGGCAACGCGGGCCGCTCGGCCAGGCATTCCATCGGTCAGGTCGGCGACCTCGTGACCGTCGAGGTCAAGCTGGCGAAGGCGATGTACAACGCTGCGCAGTGGTGGGTCTCGCTTCAGGCCGCGGGCTCGGCCGACCGCAGTCTGGCGTTCGGCTTCAACGGCGGAGGCATCCAGTACTACTCGGGCGGAGCGTGGCAGACGTATGCCACGAGTTTCAACGGCGCTCAGGTCTATCAGTTCAAGGCCGTGCTCGACTGGGCAGCGCAGACCTGGTCGTTGTGGGTGGACGGGGCCCCTGCCGCGACGGATGTGGCGCTCTACAGCGCTAATGCCGCAAGACCGACCACGATCAACTTCTACAGGGGCTACTTGAGCCTGACAGACCTTCCCACGTATGCCAACTACGGCATAGCGGACGACCTCAACATCGTCCCCGAACCCGCGTCGCTGGCTGCGCTGGCAATGGGCCTCGCCGGGTTCGCCGGCGTGCTTCGCCGCAGGTAAACACCTGCTTCGCTTCTGACTGCCGCCCTGCCACCCGGCGGGCGGCAGTCTTGCATGTTTTGTTCCTGTCCGCAATGCGCAAACTTCATCACTGGTCAATCTGCGCTGCTCTTCTTGCGCTCTCGGTTGTCGTCCCTGCATGCGCCGGAACCATCACCGTCTGCCAGTGCAACATCTACGTCGGGGGGCGCTACACCGAGCAGGACACCTCCGCCGTCACCTACGACACCGCGAAGCGTTTCGCGCAGTGGGTGGCCAGCATCAACCCTTCGGGCGGAACAAACCCGCCCATCGCCGTCATCGGGATGCAGGAACTCATCAGCGAGACCGACCGCGCGAAGATCGAACAGCTCCTCGAGCAGTACACCGGCGCGGACTGGGCAGGCTCGCGCACCCCGCAGGGCGTGAACAACGCAAGCGGCATCGGTTTCTTCTGGAGAACGGACCTCGTGGAGCACCGGCTCAGCGAGTGGTATCTCGGCGAGAAGGTGCTGGAGACGATAGACAACGGCTACGTGCTCAAGTACGCAGGCAGGCTATTCCGGAAGCTCGGCACGGACGAAGCGTTCGGGCTGTTTACGGGCAAGCTGCTCTGGGGCGGGGCGATCCTCAACGGACACGAAGTGACCGAGGAAGAACGCCGGCAGGAAGCCATCCGGCTGAAGGAGTGGATCGTCAACGGACAGGCGGGCTCGCCCGGCATGTCGGGATTCCCCGGAACCGCGCGCGTCATCACCAACGATCTCAACACCGATACGGGCACGTCCACCTGGAACGAGATGGACCTCGAGTTCACCGACCCCAGCAGCCAGCACACGCACAACTCGTTCAGCGGGCAGACGATGATGGACTGGTTCGGCAAGCGCCTGGACTATGTCTGGTGGGACTATGACTCGGGCGTGAAGCAGTCCGGCGGGTTCGCCGCCAATCCCGCGCGCAGCTCGCACTTCGGCAGCGATCACCGCGCCGTCTATGCCACCATCAATCTCCACGCCGTGGACCTGACTCCGCCCGCCGTTTCGATCACCGCGCCGGCCGTGGGCGCGCTCGTCACGGGGCCCGTCACGGTGACGGCGGACGCAACGGACGCGAGCGGCATTCACAATGTGGAGTTCTACGTAGACGGGCAGCTTCTCTGGACGGATACCGCCGCGCCATATAGCTTCACCTGCAACCCCGCGGGGCTGGCCATCGGCGTCCACACGATCACAGCGCGGGCCACCGATGCCTCCAGCAACCGCCTCAAGTCGGTTTCGCCGCCGGTGGCCGTTTATTACGGCCCGGACGGATCGTCTCCAACGATAGGCGAGGCGCGCCTCAATCCGAACGGGACGGCCGTTATCCTGTCCGGCAAGGTGGTTACGGCCGTGTTCTCCGGCGCTTTCTACGTGGCCGAAGGCGACCGGTCGTCGGCGATCAAAGTCAACAGCGGCGCGATTGTTGCGGTTGGCGACAGGGTGAACATCGCCGGCACGCTCAGCACACTCAACGGCGAGAGGGATATCTCCTCAGCGAGTGTGACTGTCACCGGGACATCCAGTGTGCCCCTGCCTCTCGGGCTCTCGAATGAGCGGCTGGGCGGCGAGGCGTTCGGCGGTTACACTCCGGGCGTGCAGGGGGGCGTGGGACTCAACAACATCGGGCATCTCGTGCGAACCTGGGGCAGGGTGAAGGCTTCGATCAGCGGCTTCTACCTGTACATTGACGACGGGAGCGCGCTCGTTGACGGCTACGGCTACACGGGGCTGCGGGTGGACGTGTCCGGGCTGTCCGGCTGGAGCGCTCCGGCTGTGGGCCGCGCTGTGCAGGTGACGGGCGTCATCTCCACCGCCACCATCGCGGGCAAGGTGCAGAGGCGGCTCAGGGTGCGCTCCGCGGCCGACATTGTCACGCTCGACTAGCGCCCGCGCGCCGGTTGACAGGCGCTCTTCGGAAGGCGCAAAATGCCGCGTAAGGGTGCTTTCGCGAATCATTATTCGGGAGACATTACAATGGTTATGAGACGGCTCGCGGACAGGTCCAACCGCGTGGGCTTCACTCTTATCGAACTGCTTGTGGTGATTGCGATCATCGCCATTCTGGGAGCAATCCTGTTCCCTGTTTTCGCGCGTGCCAGGCGCAAGGCTAAGACAACTCAGTGCATCAACAATCTCAAGCAGATCGCCACGGCCGTGCGGATGTATGTGGATGACCACAACGGCTACGGCCCGCGGGTCTGCAACGTGTACGGCAACGGCAACCCCAACATCGGCGCGCAGGACTCCTTCCTCAGAAACACGAGCGGCCCGTACCGCGATCTGAACTCCTATCTCAAAGGCGACACCCTGTGGCAGTGTCCCGACCCTTGCGACTCGTGTTGGAACAACTTTATCCGCAACGAGATAGACTACCGCTTCAACGAGTGCCTGGGGTACGCCTACGCCCCGGGCAAGGTGTACCGGCCCCGCAAGTTCGACCAGTGTACGCGGCCTGCCCAGTTCTATCTTCTGAGTGACCGGCACAGCAGGCATCACTACGAGCGCTCGGGTGTCAACAGCCCCACTTCGGGCTGGGTGATGCTGATGGTGATGGTGGACGGGCATGTGGTGACGAACGTCAAGCCCTACAGCCCGGAATGGAAGGACTCGCGCGGTCAACTGAAGTACGCCCACTGGGACTTCCCCGAGTGTCACGCCAACGATCGCTACGTTATGGGCGAATACTAGAAAGGCTTTCGTTTGCTTAACCTGAAGTGGCTTGCCGCGATCGGCGGCGTTGCATGGCTGTTCCGCCGCCTGGTCAGGCCTGGTTTGAGGCTGCGTTCGCGCGCGGCGGGGCTGGCGGCCGGGGTGGCGTTTGCGTCGCTGTCGGCTGTGGCCGGGGCCGACCCGGCCTACGTCCTCATCACCATTCTGCACACCAACGACCTGCACGGCAGTGTCGCGCCGGGTGAGGGCCCGGGCGGACTGGCGCGCGCGGCCACTGTCGTCAGGCAGATTCGCGCGGAGATGCCCAACGTGCTTCTGCTCGAAGGCGGCGACGTGATCCACGGGCAGCCGGAGGACTATCTCTCCGGCGGAGCCGCCACCATCAGCGCAATGAACGCCGTGGGCTATGACGTTATGACCGCGGGCAACCACGAGTTTGACTTCGGGCTGCAAGTCACGCAGGACGCGATGCGCAGGGCCAGCTTCCCTTTCCTCGCCGCCAACATCCGCGCGGCTTCCGGCGGGCAGTGGGACAGACTGCAGCCGCACATTATCAAGGAAATCCAGGGCGTGCGGGTCGCGATCTTCGGGCTGGCGACGCTGGACACGATAACGCTGCACTGGCCTCCAAGCATCAGCGATATCTTCATTGACGACCCCATCGAAACCGCCAAACGCGTCGTGCCCGAGTTGCGAAAGCAGGCGGATGTCGTGATTGCCCTGTCGCACATGGGGGTGAACCCGGACAAACAGATGGCCGCGGAGGTGCCGGGGATTGACTTCATCGTCGGCGCGCACACGCATACGACCATTCCTGAATGGACATGGATCGGCGATACGCTCGTCACGCAGACGGGCTACGGCGCCCGCAACCTGGGGCGGATTGACTTCATCGTCCGCAAGGACGGCGACTCTGCTGATCTCAGATCTGTCAACGGCAGGCACACGCTGTGGAACAATCTTCAGAACGTGCCGCTCGATGCTTCGTACCCCGAAGGGCCGCTCATCGCTATCGCGGAAGACCTGCCGGAAGACCCGGACGTCCTGAAAGCCTATCAGCCCTACCGTGACCGGGCCGCCGCGCTGGCCCGGGAGGTGATCGGGAGCGCATCGGCCGCCGTTCTGCCCGCGCCGGCGGGGCAGGAGAGCGCCGCCGCCAACCTCGTCGCGGATGCCGTGCGCGCCGCGGGCGGCTCGGATTTGGGTGTCGTGGACGCGAACTCGGTGAAGGGCGAGCTTGCCGCCGGCCCGGTCACCGCGGGGCAGGCATTCGGGCTCATCGGAGGCTACACGCGTCAGCACCTTGTGACCGCGAAGATGACCGGCGATGAGATCATCGCAGGCCTGAACGCCCGCGCCGCGCGCAAAAAGCTCATCACGACCGCCATCTCGGGCGCTTCCACCGAGTGGGAAATGAAGGGTGACACCCCCGTCGTGAAGTGTCTGACCATCGGCGGGCAGCCTGCCGGTCCGGAGAAGCTCTACACCGTAACCGCGCAGGCGTACGTGATGATGGAGATGATGGAGGCAGCCCCGGGTGTCGAAATCACCTGGGAGACCTGGGACACCACCCGCGAGGCGGTTGTCTCCCACATAAAGGAGCGCAAGACCGTCTCGCCTCCTGACCTCGACAGAATAAGGCGGGTGGGGCAGCCGTAAGCCAGTGCGCGCTCTCGGGTCTGCTGCAATCTGGAAATCCGGCCTGGCGCGCCGCGCTGTCACCCTGCTGATTGCGCTTGCCGCCTGCGCCTGTGTCTGCGGGTGCGCCGCAAAAGCGAAGGATCACGGACGTGTGCGCCTGGTGCTCGCCTGCTGGGAGGGCCCGGAGGGGCTGGCGTCGCTCACCCGCCTGCTCGACCGCTACAAAGCCGCCCACCCGAATGTGGACATCGAAATCCAGCAGGTGCCCGGGTCGCAGTATTACCAGCGCGTCAAGATTCAGTTTGCCGCG
>MTKZ01047770.1_pt1 | contig 13693 bp, 9 predicted proteins | sample 1042781 | NCBI WGS metagenome assembly MTKZ01 (sample SAMN06212207, study PRJNA360539) | anaerobic digester metagenome | biome: Wastewater treatment plant; material: sludge; isolation source: anaerobic digester fed with sludge from wastewater treatment plant | place: Denmark: WWTP Viborg ...
CTTTACCCGTAGGGTGAGTTGTTTCATCAGAACAAATCTTTCTCCTGTTCTGATGAAGATATTTTATCTCGTCTTTCTCAGCGACCTCTGCGGCCTCTGCGAGAGAAAAAAAGCATTTAGGAATTAGGAATTAGGAATTAGGATTGAAAACATAAAGCCTCAACTGCCTTAGTCTTGTAGAGTGTGTAGAATTTTTTCACTGCGCTTTTCTCCACCAACTATAAACTATAAACTATAAACTGCCTTATAGCCCCAAAGTTCTGTAAAGCATAACTTTTTGATCGTCGCTGATTCCACCTATGATTACAGTACTTTACAAATGCCGGAGCTCCGGCATTTGTTTGCTGCAACAGATAATGTAAGTGGCTGTGCCACCTTTTTTCAAAAGGTTCTCTTATTGCAGCATCAAGGGAAAGGGTAATGGTAGTATCAACAGAACATGTGAGGATGGCATCAACAGAGATATTTTAGTAAGAAGAACATCTGACAGGAGGCAAACAACTCCTCCTGTCAGATTATTGTGCAATGGTTAGGATATTGTGAGAAAGGATAGTCAGATTAATGTGAGAGGTGACACCATCATTGCAAGTCAGTTCCCGGTAGATACATGGCAAGACATCATAGGAGATCCGACTCTTGCAGATGCAATATGCGACAGGATAGTCCATAATGCCCATAAGATCACATTAAAAGAAGGAGAAGATTCTATGAGAAAAATATATTCAACCTTGACTTAGATCGAACGCTTAAGTAAAGTAAAAACGGTAGGGAAAGAATCATAAAAAGGCCGTTCGGATAAAATCGGGTTTAGTGTTCGAATAGATTGGATTATATAAACAATAACAATGAGGTTATTGATGCAGATCGAACCGGTAAAAAAGTATTCCGTACCTTATTTCAACTTCCACATAGTACAATTTTGGAAAAGTTTCATTAAAAGAGGTCCTTGGAGGCAAAGCCTTTACGGTCTTCTGCACTTGCGAGCACCAGGTGGAAACTTTCCCCGTGTCAATAAAATCATGTCTAAATCCGGCCACATTCTTTATCATATTTTAACCTATTTATTTGTGAAAGCAATATTCTTTAAAGGGGGATTAATTATATGAAGGTAACACACATTCCCTGTGGTCCGGCAACAAACGAGAGCGAGATAAAGGCTTTTGAACATTTGAATACAAGATTGCAGTCGACAGCAGGTGATGGTGAATGGATTCTTCTCACAAATCTGGCCTTTTCTGTGAACCATCAACTTCAGTCAGACGAAATTGATATTGTCGTCATCGGGCCACCAGGCGTGAGGGTACTTGAAGTAAAACATTGGGCTACTACGTGGATGGAATCAAAGCTGCAGACAATTGAAATAGAGGCCGACAAAATCACCGGCAAGGCAAGGAAGATCGGCACCACGCTTAGAAAAACCTTTATCAATCTTCCTATTGTGGATAGCGTTTTTCTTCTGACTCGAGAATCGTCGGTTTCAAAACGTTTTGCAGAAAAAAAAGTGCGAGGTGTAGGATTTTATACTTTAAAAGACTGGGAAAATGTTGTCCTATTGAACAGTCCAGCAGGTTTGTCCAATTCCGATATCCATCGACTGGCTCGTATCCTGATGCCTCAAAGCGTTGTTGCTATTGATGGCTCGATTAGAAGATTTGCTGGTTATGTCAACCTTGTGCTACTTACCCCGCCTGAAGAGAGATTCCACAGGATATATAAGGGCATTCATTCGGTGCGTCAGGATCATGTTGTTCTCCACTTCTACGATCTCTCTGCCACTGACGACAAGATTGCCGAAAAGAAAGCTCGAAGGGAATTTGATGCACTCCGGATAATGCAGCAGTTTTCTTGGGCACCACGAATTTTGGACTCTTTTCAGGAAGCTCCTACCTATCCTGGTGAACTGTTTTTTTCACCATTGTTGACCCAGCCGTGCCCTTGCTTACCGAACGAGTTGCAGATAAATCGTGGAATTCTATGGAACGGATTGATTTTGCGCGTAAAGCACTCAACGCCCTTGCACAAATGCATCAAGCTGGAACTGAAGATTTCCCAATAATTCATCGTAATATTTCAGCCCAAACAATTCTTGTAAAATATGACAATACACCAATGTTTACTGGCTTTCATTTGGCGAAGATTCCTTCAGATGTGAGCGTTGCTTCAATACCGTTAACCTTTGGTCCAAGTTATGAATTAATCNNTGAATTAATCTCTCCAGAAGTACACGATCATGGCCTGGGAGCAGCCGATAGCAGATCTGATATCTATTCTTTGTGCGCATCCCTTTCATTTCTATTTGAAGGAAGAGAAGATAATGACTCAACACGAGCCCTAACTATCTTGCAGAGTGGTAAAGCGCAGCTCCCGGAACAACGCCATTCTTTAGATGACTTGTCTCGTGCGTTGTCTGACTTGCTTGGTGAATCTCAACCTGTACCTGTTTTACCAGCAGCTCGTTTTTGGAGTGAGGAACAAATGGTAAGATTCCGAGACCATGACTATCGGATTTTGACCCGTTTAGGGTCTGGCGGTGTCGGGAGAACTTTTAAGGTTGTGGAAACTGCAAAAACAGGTGAGGAACTGGGAACTTATGTGGCCAAGGTAGTACATACAAGTAATGTTGGTCAAAGAGTTTTGCGAGCTTATAACCTGGCACGATCCCATCTTGGCCGACATGCATGTCTCTCGGCCATTTACGAGGTATCGAAAGAATGGCATGAAAACGACTTTGTTGCCCTCTTGACGTGGATTGAAGGTTCCCCATTGTCAGAGTTCATGGGTGTCCTCCCTCTGCTTGCTGATGACCTGCAGGAGAAGAATACGGAAGCATTGGCCCTCCGGTGGCTTCTGAATATCTGCGATGCTCTCGATACATTGCACAGAAGCGGGCTTATTCACGGGGACATTAGTCTGCGTAATATCATTGTTTCTGGTGGGGAGGTAGTGCTTACCGACTACGATTTTGTAACCAAAATCGGAGAGTCTATTGAATCTCCAGGGACTATTCTTTACTGCTCTCCTGCATACAAAGACAGAAGTGGTGCTCATCCTTCAGATGATTTTTATGCATTAGCCGCCTGCTTTTTTCACATAATTTTCGAAAAAGAGCCTTTTCAATATAGGGGTGAAGTTGCCAAGGAGCGCGGACTCAATCTGGAAGGGATCAATCGGACAGAATACCCTGTGCTTTTGTCGTTCCTGGAGAAAGCCACAAACCCAGATTCAGAACAGCGTTTTCAGGATGCAAAAGAAGCTTTTGCAGTCCTCAGGGGGGAATTAGCACAAAAGATCCAGGGAAAAGATATTGCCTCAATCACTGAATATCGGGAAGAGCAAGTTGAATGGCTTCTCTCGTTACTCCAATCTTACCCTGGGTCCCGCTGGGGGAACAAAGAAACACGCGGTCTTGATACTCCATTTGCCGCACAGACATATGTAGAGACAGGATTGGAGGAAGAACTTTTGAGGGCTATTCTGGATCGCCGGACGCGACTTCTTATTCTGTGTGGCAACGCAGGAGATGGCAAAACAGCATTATTACAGTATCTTGCCGCGAAACTTGGTTTTGGAGAGCATAAATCTGAGGAGCGCATTCTTGAGCATCGTCTCGATAATGGGCTCACTGTCCGCATGAATCTCGATGGTTCGGCAGCATGGAAGGGCCGTTCTGCTGACGATATTCTCGATGAATTCCTTGCCCCTTTTAAGCTTGGCAAGCCCTCAGAAGATATTGCACACTTGCTTGCTATTAACGATGGTCGGCTTCTCGAATGGATTGAATCTGTGGAGTTACGCGCGGATGACAATTACGACTTACTTACGGATGAGCTTGATGGGTTGTTGCAGGGAGGCGATGAAGCCTTAGATTCGCATATCCGTTTTATAAATTTGAATGGGCGTTCTCTTGTTGGTGGAGTTACAGACGAAGGCAACGAGATCCAAGCATATTTTCTTGAAAAACTGATTGATCGTTTATATGGAGGTGATAACGCTTACCAAATCTGGAAACCGTGTGTTTCTTGCTCGGCCAATTCATACTGCGAGGTTTTTCGTGCTTTAAAAATATTTGGCCCAGACAATATACCATTAAGAGCTTCAGATGAAGTTCGTGACCGTGCACGCAGCCGTCTTTTTNNTCTTGACACAAAACCAACCACATACTGGGATCGTTCATTTGGCCCGTTGGTCTCGGGTCGCCAGGGAGAGGTATTGAAAGAGCTGATCCGTTTCGATCCTGGCTTGGAGGCTCATCCACAAATCGATCGCTATCTTTTAAGCCAGCCGATATTTGAAAGCAATAAGACAGCCCCCTACTATGGACCTCCGTTGGATTCAGCCAGGCGCCGCGCTTACTTTGAATGGACAGAAGCTCATCTGTATGAAATAGCAAAAGATAAAGACTCTTTAGGACTTGCGCGTGGCCGTAATATTAGTCTCTTTAGAGACCTTGCTCTTGATGGTTTAGAGAAGAAAACAGAAAAATTTACAGAACTTAAGAACAAGCTTTGTCAGGGTATTTCACGTCTTGTCGACCTGCCTCCGATGGCTATTGACCGTCCCGGCGTTGCTCCGCTCCGAATCATACCTCGTACGCCCACAGAAACAGCTTTCTGGGTTGAAAAACCTCTTTCGGCCTTCCAGCTCGAGGCTGAACTGCCTCACAAAGCTGTTGGAATTGACCGTTTGCACCGCCAGGCCTGGTTAATATATACGTACCGCGACGGACATAAAGACCGTTTACGACTCGGTGCTGAATTATTCCATCTTCTCCTTGAACTCAGCGAAGGTTATCAGTTGGGGGACATTTCAAATGACGACACCTTCGCACATCTTTCTATTTTTATAAGCCGTCTTGCACGTGAAGATGAACGGGAGATGCTCGTGTGGAACCCAATGCAGGACGAGATGATTTTCGGAATAGCGACTCAATTCGAATCTCAAGGTGGTGTACTGATACAAAAACTTGTACTAAACCCGTTAAGCAAGGGGGACCAGAGATGAGCAGAGAAATTGTGGAAAACGTCCTTGGACGGGAAATGACTCGTGAAATATGGACCGGCAACTATGAAAAAGTACTACCTATTTCGGTGCAGGAGTTTGACCTTTCCGCCATTTTACCTGCTGTCTTTTATATGTTTCGCTATGGCCAGCGAAGAGGAAAAGGTAAATTCATCGATATTTTTGCTGAGAACAAAGGAACTGAGAGAGAACAGAAACGTTCAGCAACCATTCAACGTGTTGCAGATAACCTGTCACAAGATCCTGCCATGCAGGGATTTCGAGGAGAAGTTGAACAGGCTATCCTTGGTGATCTTCTTTTGAGTTTTTGCCTTGAAAATACAAAGCACGCTCTTGGAAGGGCTGAGCAGGTTCAGCGGGTAGCGCCAGCCCATTATATGTCCTCATGGGTTGATTTACCAGATAGTGTTGCTCACTTGAGATATATTCCTGAGATGATTATTGCTATGCTGGCAGATCAAAAGGGAGATGTTCTGCAACAAACTCGAGAGGATGACAGATCATGGTTTGCCGTTGGGCGTGGTTTTGAAAACAACGTCCTGCTTCAGGCATTTTGTACCGGCATGAGTATCAAAGAAGGCATTAGAGGTGGGCTGGCAGATCGAAAATCAGACAAATTTAACGAAGAGACCTTAGTCGGTATTGACCAACTTCTTATGATTCGCCTTGCCCAACAACTTGGCGGAGCTCCCGATAAACTGCGTGCGGGTGGTGGTGATCGTATTTCAAACCAGAGACCTATTGCTGAGCAAGCGGCACACCACTTCTCTGAGGACATCCGTCGCTTTGTGAGGACCTATGCTGGCGTTATACCTCGTCAGACCTTTGTAATAATGCTGGAGTCGTGCATTGCTGTGGGGCTGACAACTATTTTTAACAGCACGATTGATGTGATGCTTGAATGGGTGGATACCGGTGTAATTCGTAGAAAGGGTGATCAAGTACCTGTTCGATTATTCGTAGATGCCTCAAACGGCATGGATACACGGCTTCGGTCACTTGCACAATTATCATTTGACGACTATATGAGACGAGTGCAACGATTTCCTGTAATATTAATGGGTGCGAGGCTCTTGGACTGGGGTGCGCGATTTAACCATAATCTTAGAAATAGTGCCAAAAACACAACCCCTTATGCCACTGAGTGGCTGAATCTTTTGGGTGACATACTTCACGAAAGGCATAACGAATCAAGGGCAATACTATATGATTTTGAGAATAAAAGCGCTGTTCTGGCAGGAAAATTGAAAGGTGAAGCGCCAGAAATTGCAGAGATTCTTGAAAATTACACTGGATACGCAAGTCCTGTGTGGCGCTTGGCAGAGGCATTAACGTTATTACGAGGAAGACACAATACGCACGAAAAAATGCTTATGTGCATGGATTCCTCCCTCCTCATAAATAAACCTAATGGCCTCGCTTCGAAAAGAAAAGTTCAGCAGGATAGTGACGGTTTTGGCAGAAAATCGCGAGATATCCGATCCCTTGTCTTCACTGATTCTGTTCTGGACTATCTTGTTCATCTTCATTTATTAAAAAGTGGCAACCACAGGGAGACAAGACGTCTTTCTTTTAAAGAGTTTCTCCGCTTGATAAATCAGCGCTATGGTTTTTGCATTGACGAAGCGCCGCAAGGAATGATGATTTCAAATGATCTGCTCCAGTTAAATCGTGTCTTTCTTGAACGGCGATTACGTGACCTCGGATTGTTGGCGGGCGTCAACGACGCTGAGGCAATGAAACGCCTTTCGCCGAGATTTATTCTTTCCGAGGAGGAAGACCATGATACTAAATAACCTTCATGCTCAAATTTTAAGCAAAGCTTTTGAACATGTTTTAGGTGTACCCGATGTCGGATCAATGGCTTACATAAGATGTCTTACTGGTGATATTCTTGAAGCATTATCCATTATGGATGATTTTCAGCCTCAGGGCTGGAAGATAAAGTATGTATCTGACTTTATTGATGATACAAGAAGAACAATAGCGGCTGATTATGCAGTGGAAATTAGGGAATCAAAAGGGGAACCGATACTTTTACTGGTTGATACAGCACGGGCTGGGGCAGGCATGGACAGTATTTTCAGCGCAACACGAGAGGTTTGTGAGGAAGAGCTATTCTCAGAGGCTATCCGCATGGCAGCCCATGAAATTACACAAAAGCTTTCGAGAGACAATAGACTGTTTGCTGAACAGGCAATAAAAAAGGCAAGAAGGAGAGGCAAGCGCGTTGGGCTTTCGCGTTGGGCAGAATTTGATTTTATGGTGAGATGCGCCTTTGAGAGTGCGCATCCTGGAGTTTTTCTGTATCTTATTGGACTATGGCCTTTAAAACACGATGATCAAATTGATGACTTAGAAGGACTCGAAGTCTCTTTACTTTTTGTGAACCGGCTCATGGGACCTGCCTCTGTTACAGCAACGCCTGCTGCTCGTATTGAGGGGCTTCACTTGCAGAACCCAACCGATACTCAACGTCTGGAACTTGAAACATTTCTTCATACTGCAGCCACAAAACCATTGCTTACCGCCCTTACAATCTTGGCTGATAAGCCAAATCTCTGGGTAAACGCCCTGCGGGTTGAACAACCTTCATTTATACAAAACATTGAGATGATTCCCTGGAGGACGAGAGCTGGACAATATGCCAGATGGTCAGGCCTTATTAATACAAATCCTCCTCGATTTGTGCTACGGCCTGACGCTGAGAAGACAGGCCAATATTCTAAGATAGAAGTTCGTTGGAAAACACGACCGGAGATGATTAAAAAGGGTTCAGTGGAGTATCGGATTGTTGTTGTAACGGATATGGACGAAGAATTGACATCGAGAGATGTTACTCATTCTGCCAAGGATACAGAAAAATGCAAATTTACAAATGATGATTTTTCTGCTCTCGGTGAAGATGCTCTCATTCCGGCAAAGATTATTGTATCTGTCATTGGAAATGAAAACATAGTGCCGGTAGAAAGCGAAGAGTTCGTAATTTGTTTTGGTGATCCACCAGAAACTTCAAAAGGAGGGGTTGGGAAGAAAGTTCGTACCTTCAGCGAAGGTCCGATAGAATTTGCAGATCGAGACACTGTTTCTGCGGTTGCCTCTCAGGATGCAGTTTTGTCGGAAGATGCCAAAGGATATGTTGTGCTAAGAACCAAGGAAAGGGGGAAGACTTATCGTGTCTTTCGACCTCCGTTGATCCGTGAGGTCGAGCAACAATGGTCAGCAGAGAATGGAGCTATGGGCCGATGGAGGGTAAAAGTACGCGCCTCAGGACAGAGGGCTGGATCCATAGAATTTGTACCATTCGTGAAACCAGATTTCTCACCTGGGACCCTTTGGGACGGCAGTTGGAGCAGGGCAGAGAACGCAACACGTCGTATGGCTGATAGGCTTGCTATCAGTGGTGGTGTTGCACAAATGTATGACGAGCAGGGAAAAGCATTTGACTTGGTAAAAGAATATTTGCTCGCATGGGCAGCGCTCTTGGAGTCTGCACAAGATCCATCATTTGCTCTTGTAAATACCGTAGAAGTACAGACACTTTCAGGTCGAACAATAGGTCTCATTGTACTTCCGACTCATCCATTGAGATTAGCGTGGCATGTAGCATATGACAACCTGGTGTTTCATTCACGATTTGTGCAGCAGCTTGCACCCAATGATGTTAGAAAGGAACTTGGCATTCTTGATGGAGCGATGTTCCCTTCATTTTTACCGGGATTGGCTTCCGGCAGTACATTTGTTTTTGCCGACGTCCTTGGTTTTCATGCAGTAGGAATGGTCCTTGATACGGATAAAGAGCCTAAAGCGGCAATTGCTTTAATGGCAAGAGCTCTTGGTGATACCGAGACAGCCGACTCATCGCCTATGGTGGGAAAACAAAGCGCCATAGTTCTTGGTAAAGAAATACTAAAATACCTCGAATGCCACGACAGATCAAAATTGTTGCAGATCCATGGTCTCAGACCAGGGGATGGCCTGACCATAGCCAGATCTTTAGGGGAGGTTCGCAAAAATTATCGTAAAATACAGGAAACTGAAGGAGAGGACAATGAAAAAGTGTCGCCACCAGCCTTTGTGCTGGAACTTTATCCTTCAGAGGAACAACGTGGTGTAGCCGGCCGCTTTATAGCTGAGGTTGGTGAAAAGAGACGAAGCGGTGCAGGAGTCGTCACAGATGATGATTCATGGATGTTTGAATCACGGACTTTAGACGCTGGACTCAGTCTTCCAAGCCTGCGATGGGCAAGACGAGATATGGAGACTCCTGACAAACCAGCCCATTTAGCTGCTGCATTTGACACATTCGATTCCCGCGTCAAAGCACTTAATGAATCTGATTTGGCAACAAAAAGACCCTTAATGGCCTTTGGATTACTTTCTTACTTTGATCGAACTTATAAAAGTATTCCTTCCCCTATTTGGCAAAGTGCAATCCCTCAATCATCCTTCAGACCGTACCCATACGGACCGACTATTACGCATTCAGCAATTACTTCTCAGGATGGTAACACAGAAACTGGGTGCAGGAGATTCTCATGTACCAGTCCTCCGTACCGAGATTTCTCAGGATAAAGCAGATAACCTTCGCACGATTCATGCACTCTGTGATTGGGTTATAACAGTGGACCGCAATGCGGGCATAGAATACTTTGACTCACCTATAGACAACAAAGAAATTTACGATGCCTATGTCATTGATTGTGTGCCTGAACGTGAGGATTTGGGATGTCTTCAATTGATTACCTCCACCAGCAACCTCGACGAGGTACGAAACCTTCTCGATCATGCCCTTGATCAAATGGGATTAAGTCACAGCAGAAGGAATGCGGAATTTCTTCTTGAAAACCTGAAAGCCCTCAGTGGACGGTTGGCTATCAGGCTAACAGGGAATAAGTTTATTACTTCGGAATTAGTTGCTCTGGCAATCTTTAACGCTCACTGCCGTACAGCTCCAGAAAACGCAAAATCCTGGGTTTCGCTCAACCGAGGCTTTTTCATACCCATAGACGACATACAGGATATTCTCCCCCAGCTTAGCAATGACAATGAAAGAGATATACGCCCAGATCTGATTCACGTCTCTGTGGCGGGACGACGGGGGCTTTTATTTAGATTTATTGAGGTTAAATACAGAAGACATTTAAGGATGGCACAAAATCCTGGAGAATTAATACATATTCAGGAGCAAACTGCAACGCTTCGCCGTAGATGGAGTTCATGGTATCTTAATGACGATCTACCTTCAACACCCAGGTCAGTAAGGCGTGCAAAGTTAGCTCGGGTGCTACGTTTTTATGCTGATAAAGCACATCGGCACTATCTAAGCGATCCTGATTATAGGGAACTAACCCTCGAAATTGATCGTATGATTAGCACTGGTGGATCATATATGTTCGGACAAATGGAGCAGCCTGATCGTGGTTTTATTTTTTGTCCGGAGTTTGGTTTGGAGCCTCTTGAAATTTCCCCGCGAAATTGGGAAACAAGGATATTCCTATTTGGTCCGAATCTTCTTCCGGATTCTGAATTTCGGCAACAGACTATCCAAAGTGACTCAGAGGCGCTTCCGCAGATATTCTCATTAAATGGGAATAGGTTGAATGAAGGAAAAGAATCCTCCGCTATTGACGATCATTCCGAGGAAGATGCGTTGATAGTGTACCAAAATAGGGAAATGAATTATAGCTTAAATGTACCTGAAGGCAGTTCACAACAAACCTTTAGTACAGGAATTTCTTTAGGAATGGATATTCTAACGAATACAAAAGTTAATTGGGTACCCACTATCAACGGTAATCCACACTTAATGGTAGTCGGGTTGCCCGGGATGGGCAAGACCACCTGCTTAATAAACATTTGCAGGCAGATGCTAAAGAATGGAATAAAGCCAATCATATTTTCCTATCATCAGGACATTGATGCGCAGCTCGAAAGTAGCGTTGGCGCAGTTCGTTTCATTGATTTTAAAGGGCTCGGGTTCAATCCTTTGCATGTACTTGACCGTGACTCGGGGCATGGTTATCTCGACGTGGCAGGTTCATTGCGGGATATCTTTACAGCTATCTTCCCCGAACTGGGAGATGTTCAAGGCGAACGCATTCGTCAGGCGATCAAAGACAGTTTTACAGAGGTGGGTTGGGGTTGCCAAGACGCTGGCTCTGAGAACCTCAGCGAACCAGAATTTAAACGTTTCCTCGAGATTCTTCGGGCTCGCCCGAAACCGGATCGTGTCCAGCAAACACTTCTTTCCCGTCTTGAAGAACTTGCCGATTATGGGTTCTTTGATCTATCGGCCCAACAAGAAAGCCTTTGGGAGAGTGAACTCCCTGTCGTGGTCAGGGTTCATTCAACTCAGAACGATAATTTGCAGCGTGCCTTTGCATCATTAATCTTCTATGGGCTTTATAAGGACATGTTTCGAAGGGGTATACAAGTAACATTGACACACAGCGTAATATTCGATGAAGCACATCGAGCAGCAGGCATGAAACTTATCCCTACCATGGCCAAGGAGTGCCGAAAGTATGGTATTTCATTGGTTTTAGCATCGCAAGAAGCACGTGATTTCCATGTGTCTCTCTATTCAGCCATAGCAAATTATCTTGTATTAAGATTGACCGATGTTGATGCAAAAGCGTTGGTAAGAAATGTGGCCAGTTCTGATCAGGAAAGGGCTTTGATAGACAGGATAAAACAGATGGACCGTTTTAGAGCTTTATATTTTTGTGAAGGTAAAAGGAAACCTGCATTTTTAGCACTCTCATTGTAATGGATAGAAAAAGGAGGCACATGCCTATATGATTCTACAATCTTGCTTCATCAACAATAGTGATATAGCACATACCATAAATGAGCATATTCAATTTCGTGCAAATCAACCACGGCTATGGCTGAAACCTTATAACCGCTACATGCCTGAATCGACAGAATGGTGGTTTATTCCAAGCAAAGAATGGCCAGCTTATCATCATGGAAAACTTTTTATATGGAAAACACCTTCATACTCAAAAACACCTGGCCTACTTTATATTGGGTACTATATTGAGCACGGACTTGACAATGAACTTGGGAATTTAAGCGGAGTTAATAGAAAACAGGTAATGACAAACCTATGGTATTGGAAAGAATTTGTTAATCATGCAAAAAATGGCAGAATCGATGATAAAACAAGGCTGATTTCTTTGAATTCAAAATGCCATACCATTGTTTTTCTGAAAGCCTATGAATTTAACCGAATTCACGAACCTGATAAGAATCCAAATATACCTGTGGATTCGTTGGAATTTTATCTTGATCACAAACAAAATCATTTATGTGTAGAAAACCAAAGCAACAAAACATTAAAGCCTTTGAATGAATCACAAAGTATTAATGAAATTGTTGATATATTGGAAAATGATAAAAATTTCCGTTTTTTCTGGATTGATATAATGATAGGAACAACACTTTACTATTCAGACGAAGAAAAGAAAGGTGGATGGGAAGCAAGAGAAATATGGTACCAATTGTTGGAACCATGGCCCCCTTTTGTTCATTAGAAGCCTAACTATAGAAAAACGAAAGAGATTACAAATTCAGGAGGGAAAACAATGAAAGATACATTTTTGCAACATAGAATTATTGCAGATATTCTCAAGGAGGACACAACTATCTCTTATGCTGAATGGCAAAGCAGGGTATTCCGGCCGATTAAGCCCTTCTATAAAGACCTTGACAGGCTAATTATGGCAAAAACGACGGGGCTTGTCAAAGCAAACCCCTATAAATGGAACTCTCAAAGCAAACAAACAGCAAGACAATGTCTGACAAAGCAGAAATGGAATTTTTCTCATGAAAACCTCCCATATCGCCCCGATGGTGTCGCTGCTTTTGTTCAGCTAAGTGATTATGAATCCGGTGCACTACATGTAATTTTATGGGGGATGAGCTGGTGGGGTAAAAAAAAAGACTCCTTACCAATTTTAGAGCTGTTCGAAAGCACCAAGGGTGATGGCAAGTTGGTTGAATCCCCTTCCACCATCGGCTACTCCGGTACATTCCTTCGCATATTCAGCAACACGATGACAATTGAAGAAGTTTTAGCACTGAAACATGATATTAAAGACGAGATTTCTGATGATATTGCCGGAATCGTTAACAGAATGAATGACTATTTATCCAAGCCCTGATCGTGCACTATGCAATAAGGTTGAATAACGAAGGATAATTGGTGTTGGAATGTAAAAAAATCTTGATAAATAGACAACCGGGGCAAATTGTAATTCAAAAGAACAGTAATAGAAATCCATATAATATAAAGTACAGAATTTTGACTGTAAGAAAGCAGCTCAATGGCGCTCATGATCCCTCATGACATTTCTGAATTCAAAACCGAAGGCGAAGGGAGATTCTACCGATTCCTCGAAAATATTGCCACCGCACAATGACTACATTGCCTGGTACACGCCTGATATAAACGGAAAGGAACCAGATTTCATCCTCTTCTCCCGTCAGTCTGGTCTCATCATCTTCGAGGTTAAACAGGAGTTTCGGGGATAAACAGCAAAAAAAGACGTTAAACCTTTTGAAGAATGGGGCGAGATATTTGCCGATGATGTGGTAACTGCCGCCATATTGGACAGACTACTACATCACTGCTATCCCTTCTTCATTCAAGGGAAAAGCTATAGGC
>MTKZ01010704.1_pt3 | contig 13692 bp, 9 predicted proteins | sample 1042781 | NCBI WGS metagenome assembly MTKZ01 (sample SAMN06212207, study PRJNA360539) | anaerobic digester metagenome | biome: Wastewater treatment plant; material: sludge; isolation source: anaerobic digester fed with sludge from wastewater treatment plant | place: Denmark: WWTP Viborg ...
AGATGCGCGGCGAGATCGCCATGCGAACCCGAGCCCGCCTTGTCTCCCTCGAGACGCCAGACGAGCGGGAATCCGGGGTCTATGATCCAGTCCTGAAGATAAAACCCGCGCCAGTGGAAGACGCGGCCGATGACGCCCTCGTCAATAAGCTGCCGCGCGAACTTAATGGCAGGCACCGCGCGGTAGTTGAAGTTGACCATGTTGATGACGCCGGCCTTTTTGACGGCGTCCACCATGCGGCGGGCTTCCTCGACGTTCATCGCGAGGGGCTTCTCGCAGTAGATATGCTTGCCAGCCTGCGCGGCGGCGACGGCCATCTCGGCGTGAACGTTGTTGCCGGTCGCGATATCAATGAGGCCGATGTCCTGACGCTCGATGAGCTTTCGGTAGTCGAGTTCGTACTCCTGCCAGCCGAACTGCCCCTGAGCCTCGCGCACGCCCTTTTCGTCGCGGCCGCATATGGCCTTCATAACGGGGCTGAGCTTCACATCCGGGAAGTAGAACGGCACATCCCGGAAGGCCTGGCTGTGGGCCTTGCCCATGAATTTGTAGCCGATAAGGCCGACGTTGATCTGTTGTGGCATTGCTGTGGCTCCTCGTGTTGATGACAAAACTGCGCAATTGGCGCTTGCACGTTAGCTCCTACGCCCGCGCCGCCCATCCTCCCTCCCTGCGACGCCCCCGGACGGCGCAAGTCAAGTTCCCCCGATACACAAACCGGGCCGCGACGAGCGGCCCGGTCCGTGAAACGTGTAAGCCAGGGAAAACCCGGCCGCTACTTGTTTGGTGACGGCGGCGCCGGCGGCTTGTCCGCGGGAGGCGGAGGCGGCCCGGCCGGCTGCGTGTTCGCCTTCGCGGGTTGGGCCTTCGGGGCCGGAGCCGGCCTGGCGGCGGGCTGAGCGCTGGGCGGCGGCGCCGGCGGCTTGGGCTGCTCGCCCATGTGCCGGGTTACCTGAGCCTTGCTCTTGATGTCGAGGTACACCGTCGTCATCATCGGGCGGAGGCGCTCCTCGCGAACCTTGTCGAGCAGGTCCTGGCGCTCGGCGCCCTTGGCGTCCTTCCCCAGGCCCTCGACCTTGATGAGATGCCAGCCGTAAACGGACTTGACGGCCTCGGAGGTCTCGCCGGTCTTGAGAGCAAAGGCGGCCTGCTCGAACTCCTGAACCATCTGCCCCTGCTTGATGTAGCCGAGGTCTCCGCCCTTTTCCTTGCTGCCCGGGTCGTCCGAGTTCTTCTCGGCGGCATCAGCAAAGGTGACCTTGCCCGCCTTGATCTCGGCGGCAATCTCTTCGAGCTTCTTCTTGTTCTCTTCCTCGCTCTTAGTCCGCTCCTCGGGAGTGTTACCCTTGGTGGAGATGAGGATGTGGCGCGCCTTGATGTAGCCGGCGAGGTCCTCGTCCGTGACCTTCACCTTCTGCGCCGCGAGCTTCTCGATCCAGACGTTGGTGCGGAGTTCGCCGCGAAGCTGCTCCGGCGTCATGTTGTACTGCTGCAGGAACTGCTCGAAGGTGACACCCGGAGGAAGCTTGTCCTTGATGTCGGCGATCTTCGCATCGAGGTCCTTTGTTTCGACCTTGACCCCGGCCTTGTCGGCGGCCTGGCGGATGGCGATCCTGTCAATGAGTTCCGTCAGCGCCGAGTTCGCGTAGCGCTGCCACACAAGCTGCTCGACCTTCTCCTTGGTGATCTTTTCACCATTGACGATCGCGACAGTCGTGTTGGGCGGCGAATCCACGGTAATCTTCGGGGCGGCGGCAGCTTTTGCCGCCGGCGCAGCCCCGGCGGGCAGGCAGGCACTCACGATAAACGCAAGCGCAACAACCGCCCAGAATGCAGCCTTTGTTTTAGGCATCAACGCGCTCCTCTCTGAAGCAAATATGCGGTAGATGGTACTCAACTGGTGAAGCTCCCGTCAATAGCGCGCTGCGCCCTGACGGTTTTCCTGGTCATGATACGCCGTCGCGCCGCAAAGAACCTTCACGGGCGGACGAACAGCATGAACTACCCGTTTGCAGCCAGCCCCGGTTCCCGCATCAGGCGCCCCGCGGCCAGGGGTACGAGTTGTCGCCCGCGTACTTCGAGAAGCATCCGGGCGGGAGTTCGCGGCGCCAGTCATCGAGTTTGGCCCGCAGCCGGCTGACATCCTCGGGCCGCGATGCGGCCACGTTGTCCACCTCGGAAGGGTCGGCTGCAAGATCGTACAGCTCGACGCGGCCGCCATCCGGGTTCATCAGAAGCTTCAGACTGCCTTCGCGCACCGCGAGCGCCGGACTCCAGCCGATCGGCTCCCCGACGTAGCCGAAGCGCCATTCCCAGAAGAGATCCTTCTTCCGGGCGGCGCCCCTTCCGAACAGGGCTTCTGTCAAGTCCTCGCCGTCGAGCGCGGCGTCCGGCGGCAGCGGCGCTCCGGCGGCGGACGCAAGCGTCGGCAGCAGGTCCACGGCGGCAAGGCTGCACGCATCGTCCACTCGTCCGGCGGGGACTCTCCCCGGCATCCGGGCGATGAACGGCATTCGGATTCCGCCCTCGTACAGGCTGCGCTTCCGCCCCCGGAACGGCCCGGGCGAACCGGCGCTGCTGTGGCTGGCGTTCCGGATGTGGATATCCTCCGGGCCGTTGTCGCTCGAGAACAGCACGAGCGTGCTTTCGCCGAGCCCCATTTCGTCGAGCGCGTCCAAAAGGCGGCCCACCTGCGTGTCCAGGTCTTCGAGAGAGGCGTAATAGATGGCCGTTGCGCCCGGATAGGGGGCACTCACGGGCTTGTGCAGATCAAGCCAGGGCTCGAGCTGCTCCGGGGTCGGATTAAGCACGGCGTGGGGCAACTGCGTCCAGATGTTGATGTAGAACGGCCGGTCGCGGTTCTGCCGGATGAAGCCGATGGCTTCGTCCACCATCAGCCCGGTGCTCCGGGCGCGGAAGTACGGGTCGGAGGTGTCCCAGGTCGGCCCCCTGCCATTGACGACCCGTGTCGCATCGAAGCCGTAATCCGCAGGTTCCGGCGCGCCCTGCCCGCCTCCCAGGTGCCACTTGCCGAAGTGCGCGCAGGCGTATCCGGCCGTCTTCAGAACCGTCTGCAGATTCAGGACATCCGGGTCGACAAACGGGCGCATGCCGGCGGCCTGCTCCTCGGGCCCGAGCGGGTCGGCGATGGCGTGGTGGATGCGCAGGCGCGAGGGGTACTGCCCGGTCATGAAAGCCGCCCGGCTGGGAGAGCAGACCGGGCTGGCGACGTGAAAGTCCGTAAACAGCAACCCTTCGGCCGCCATGCGGTCGAGGCGAGGGGTGCGGACATCCCGGTTTCCGTAGCAGCCGAGATCTCCCCACCCCAGATCGTCCGTCAGAATGAAGATGATGCCGGGCGGACGCGCGGGCGCCCCTGGCGCCGCACCGGCATCAGACATCACGCGCTTGTTCACCCGGCCCCCTCCGCACCAGCCTGCGCAAGGCAGGCGCATCGAAAAAAAGACAAAAATTCTTCGGCCGCCGCTGTTTCACTGACAGAGATTGACAGTGGCGGCCGTTATCCTGACATCGAGGGTGGCCGGGCTTACCGTGCCGAGCCCGGGGTCTGCCCGGAAGCAGACCGGCTCCACTCTCAGAAATAGGCCTGTTCGGTCTCCTTGTCGAAGACGTGCGTTCGCTCCATGTCGAGCACCAGGTCTATCTGCTCCGCTTCCTTCGCTTTCGTATCGGCGTCAATGGTCGCAACCAGCGAGTGCGGGCCGGCGGTCAGATATGCCGTGACAATCGCGCCCATCGGCTCGATGACATCCACCGTCGCCTTCACGCTGTTGTCTTCTGTCGGCGTGACCTGGCTGTGCAGGTTCCTGTCGAAGATGTCCTCCGGCCGCACGCCGAACACCACAGGCTTGCCCACTGCGTTCTTGACAGACTCGACCTTGCTGTCGGGCACCCGCACCTTGAAGGCGCCGGTGTCCACAAAGACCGAGCCGTTTGCGCTCGCCAGAGAGGCGTCCACGAAGTTCATGCTCGGCGTCCCGATAAACCCCGCGACGAACATGTTCACCGGGTTGTGATACAGGCCGAGCGGCGTGTCGAGCTGCTGCACGACCCCGTCCTTCATGACCGCGATCCGGTCGCCCATGGTCATGGCCTCGACCTGGTCGTGGGTGACGTAGATGGTGGTGATGCCCAGCCGCCTGTGGAGCTTGATAAGCTCGGCGCGGGTCTGCACGCGCAGTTTCGCGTCCAGGTTCGAGAGAGGCTCGTCCATCAGGAAGACCTTCGGTTCGCGCACGATGGCGCGCCCGAGCGCAACGCGCTGCCTCTGTCCGCCCGAGAGCTGCTTCGGCTTCCGGTTCAGAAGCTCGCCCAGGCCCAGAAGCTCGGCGGCCTCTTCAACACGCTTGCGAATCTGGTCTTTCGGGACTTTCCGCAGCTTGAGCCCGAACGCCATATTGTCGTAAACGCTCATGTGCGGGTACAGCGCGTAGTTCTGAAAGACCATCGCGATGTCGCGGTCTTTGGGGGAGACGTCGTTAACGACGCGGTCTCCGATGAGTATTTCGCCGTCGGTGGCTTCCTCGAGACCGGCGATGCAGCGCAACGCGGTTGTCTTGCCGCACCCGGACGGGCCGACGAGGACAAGAAACTCCTTGTCCCTGATCTCGAGTGAAACATCGTTGACGGCGTAGACGTTCTTGAACGTCTTGACGAGGTTCTTGAGGGTGACGCTTGCCAAGTTGTGTGTGCCTCCTGCGCAACTCCCGGGCGCTGGATGCAAAGCATGCCTGCCGGCGGCGCCAGAGAAGGATATGGAATACCCGGCCTGTTCCTTTGAGTTGCACCCCCGGCGCCAGGCCGGGACTGCATCCCGGCAATTATACGGAACAGCCGCGGCCGCGTCAACGCAGGCGGCAAAAAACCCGACGCCCGAAGAACGGGCACAAGGCCCTGGGCTGCACGATCACCGGTAGCATAGCCCCTCGTGGGCGTCTCTGCCTGGGCCCGCAAACCCGCCTTGCCCGGAGGCCCGAGTGGGTGTATCATGGGGCCACCGGAGTCGAGCGGCGATTCGGCCGTCAGCGAGAGACCGGTGCGGCGGCGCTTCGGGGCGTTTGTGAGGGTGCTTCGGGGCGAAAAGAAGCCCCGAAGCACTGACAAACGGGCGGAGGATCCAGAGACCTCAGAGAAGCTTGTCTATCCGGGCCGTGATCTGGGCCTTCGGGAGCGCCCCGATGACCTGATCGGCAAGCTCGCCGCCCTTGAAGAGAGCGAGGGTCGGGATGCTCTGGATGCCGTACTTGATGGCAAGCGAGCGCTCCGCGTCCACATCCACCTTGAGGACTTTGATCTTTCCTTCGTAGTCCGCGGTGATCTCGTCAATGACCGGAGCTATCTGCCGGCAGGGTCCGCACCAGGTCGCCCAGAAATCCACGAGGACGGGGACATCGGACTGCAGGACTTCCTGCTCGAATGCTGCTTCGGTGACTGCTGCTGCTTCAGACATATTGATTCCTTTCGGTTGATGAAAACTTAGCTTCTGCCCCCACACGGAAACGATCAGTTGCCCGAAACCGCAATGACCTCCGCCTCCGAAACCATGAACCAGGGAGGCATTCCGAGAGTTCCCGCGGGCTCGATATTAGATATCGCCAGCACGTTGGTTCCCTGCTTGAGCGCCCCGGCGGGAATGGGGAGCCTGCGTTCGGAGAAATCGGCGCTGTTGAACGGCGACGTCCCTTCGAAGACCACCGCATCGTTGACTTTGACGCTGATGCGAGGCGCCTTGCCGCTGTCGTCGTTCAGCGCCTGAAGGCGTAGCTCTGCCGCGGCGGGCGGGCTGCCCTCGATCAGGAACTTCGCCCTGATCGTGTCTTTGCCGGTGGGCGCGGCATAGACATAGCCGACCCACCGCCCGCGATGGGTGCGCGCGTACACTTCCGCGCCTCCGCCCGAGAACCGGTCGCCGGGCATCAGCAGGCCGCTATCCTCGCCGGTGATGGCCGCCTGGCGCTCGAGGTCGCGGATGTCCATCTCGAGCGTGGGAGACACGTCTTCGTAGAGCGGCGCCAGATTCGGCCGCGAGGCAAGCTCCGCGCGCAACACACGAAATCGCCCGAGCAGCCTGCCAGCCTCGCGGCGGTCCGCGGGCTTCGGAACCGGTGGGAACGCCACTTCGCCCCAGAAGGACGATCCGTAGAGATCGAGCAGCAGGCCCACCGCCCGGCGATCGCCCGGCGGATACGACTCGATGACGCGCCTGCGGGCCGCCTCCGGGCGGTAGCCGGCGGCATCGTTCAGATACTCCGCGAGAGAGGCAAGAGGCAGCGTTGAGGCGTGCCACTGCTTCATCGGGTTGGCCATGAAGCCGGAAACCGCGCCCGCGAGATCGGCCGCGCGGCCGCGAACGGGACCGACAAGAGGCCTCCACGGGCACATGTCATTGACCGGGTAGTTGTCCCAGACGAACGGCTTGCGGCGCAGCCACCCGGCAACCCTGTTCGCATCGGCGGCGGTGATCGTGGGCGAGCAAACCTCCGGCCCCGTCCAGAAGATACGGACGTCCTTCGCCACTCCTGCCCCGATCGCCTTGATGTAGTCCTGGTGCGCGAGCATGTCGCGCGTGGTGTAGGCGCTCGGGCAGAAGATGAGCTTCGGCCGCGGCCTGAGGCTCTTCATATCGTCCCAGAGGCGGTTGACCAGGTACACCTGCGCTGTTTCGAGGTTCCCGAAGCGCTCACTGTCGGCGGGTGTCAGCGCGCGGTTGATGTCGTCCAGGCAGAGGGCGAACCAGTTGATGCCGAGCGCATGCACGCTCTTGACCTTGCGAAGGATGGTCTGGTAGTCCTCTTCGCTCGAGTGCACGAGCGGCGGGTTGCTCCAGATAGCCGGGTTGAACGAGAGGCAGAGATTCACGCCGAGTTTGCGCGCCTCGATGGAGAGGTCCCCCATCTGCCGCATCTCTTCAGCGGTGTAATCGGAGCGCCAGTCCTTGCCGCTCGCCGGGAACGACGTGTAGCAGAACATCAGGAAGTTGAGCTTGTGCCCGGCAAGCCAGGGCAGCGCGAGCCGGTACTTCTCGATTCCGTCCCACCAGAGCCCTTTGATGCCCCGCACGGCGAACCCGTCCGCGGCCGGGGCGCCGTCAGCCCGCGCCAGAGGCGCGACCAAGCTCACCGCGGCCGCGAGGACCATGATGCGTACCAGCAGGGCGCGGAAAGGGCTACTTGCCGCCAAGGAGCTTCCTGAGATACTTGATGCAGGCATCCACCTGCGCAGTCGGATCGGGCTGGCCCGATTCGAACTCGAGCGCGATGACGCCGTCGAACTTCTGCCGCTTGAGTTCCTCGAACACGCCCGGCAGGTTGATGACGCCCTCACCGAGCACGGCATCCTCGTAGCCGCCGTTCGTCTTCGACAGGTCTTTGAGATGCACCGCGTGGATGCGCCCGTTCACGAGCGTCAGCGACTTCACTGCGTCGAACCCGCTGCGCGTCCAGTGCCCGACATCCGGGCAGGCGCCGATGTTGGCATTCAGGCCTTTGAGCACATTGCGCGTGAACAGCGGATCGTAGTAGTGACTGGGCTTCGGATGGTTGTGGATGGCGACTTTGATCTTGTATTCGTTCGTCAGGCGCTCAACGATAGGCCACGCCGCGTCTTCGGGCTCGGACGTGATGACCTGAATGCCCATCTCTTTTGCGAAGTCGAAGACCTTGCGGCATTCGGCTTCGTTGTTCGGCAGGCCCACCACCCCGAAGTTGTACAGCTTGACGCCGTTGTTCTTGAGAACCTTCTTCGCCAGCGCAAGCGCTTCGGGAGACGCGCCGGGACCGAACGAAACGTCGGGCATGGACGCGCTCAGGCGCTGCCCGGGATACCCTTCGATGTAGGTGAGCCCGAAGGAACGGGACTTTTGCACGGCCTCTTCGAACGTATGGCCGCGGAACGAGTAGGACTGTACGCCGATCTTGAAATCGCCGATGTTCGGCTTGTATTTGCTGGCCGTTGGGCCGGCGGCGGCAATGCTGGCGCACAGGCCAACAGCCGCGACAACGGCGGCGAGACGGAACGCGTGAATCTTTGTCATGCGGAATCTAACCTCCCTGGCTTAAGTTACTTTGACTGCCGCTTCTCCCGGATGGGGTCGAATCCCTCCCGCATTCTGCTTCGAGAGAACGGTTTCAGGGCGCCGCGCGCAGCGCGGCGAGCTCACCGCTCGCCCGGGCAATCAGCGGCCGGACGGTGTCAGCATCGAAACCGAACGTGCACCCCGCGGTCCTGAAGAGCTCGGGCAGCGGGCGGGAGCCGCCGAGGGCAAGCGCCCGGCGGCAGTCGGCCAGCGCCTTCGCCTTGTCGGACTGCGAGTTCACCCAGATCTGCAGCGCTCCGAGCTGCGCGATGCCGTACTCGACGTAGTAGAACGGGTGGAGGAATATGTGAAGCTGGCGGTGCCAGAGGTTGGCCCGCGCATCCTCGTATCCCGTCCAGTCCACATCGCCGCCGAAGCGCTCCATCAGCCCGGCGAACGCCTGCGAGCGCTCCTCGCGGGAGTGGCCCGGGTGCGTGTAGATCCAGTGCTGGAAAGCGTCAACCGTGGCCATCCACGGGAAGAACCCGATGATGCCTTCGAGATGGGTCTGCCGGGCGCGTTTCGTCTCCTCGGCGCCGTAGAACTCACTCACGAACTCGATTCCGAGAAGCTCCATCGCCATCGAGGCGACTTCGCAGAACTCTATGGGCCCGTGGCGGTAGAAGTAGAAGTCTTCCCCGCGGGCAGCCAGCGCGTGGAATGCGTGGCCAGACTCGTGGAGCAGGGTCTCGACATCGCGCTGCAGCCCGACGGAGTTCATGAAGATGAACGGCAGGCGCGACTCTGGAAGCGTGGACTGGTAGCCTCCCGGCGCCTTGCCCTTCCGGTTTTCGAGGTCAAGCAGCCGGAGGTCTTTCATTGTGGCAAAGCCGTCAGCGAGTTCGCCGTCGAGTTTCTGGAAGATGCTCTGGCAGCCGGCGACCAGGCGCTCCACCTTCTCGAACGGCTTCAGCGGCGGACGGTTGAGCGGGTCCACGGCGGTGTCCCACGGGCGCAGGCTCTCAAGCCCGAGCTGGCTTCGGCGGGCGGAGTGAAGCTCGCGGACGGCAGGCATCACGACTTGCTCCACGGCATCGTGGAAGCGCACGCAATCCGCGGGCGTGTAGTCGAAGCGCCCGCGCGCCTTGAACGCGTATTCGAGGTAGTTCTCGAACCCCGCGTTCCTCGCAATCTGCTCGCGCAGACTGAGGAGTTCGTCGAAGATCGCCTCGAACTGCTCCTTCTCCTGGAGGCGGCGGTTTGTGACCAGTTCCCACGCTTCCTGCCGGACGGCCCGGTCGGGCTCTTCGAGATACACGCCCATCTGCGGAAGCGTGCGCTCCTCGCCCTGATACTGGACGGTCAGTGCCCCTGTCAGCTTCTGGTACTGCTGCTCGAGTTTCGCCTCGGCGGTCTGAAGCGGGATATTCTCCTCCCGGAACAGCTCGACGTCGCGGCTCACGTCGCGGTCGAACACCTCGTAGCGCCGCGCCGGAAGGCTTTCGCGGCAGGGATGCGCGAGGAAGATCTGTTCGAGCTTGAACTGGCGAGGCTTGAGTTCCGGTTCGATGTTTTCGACGAAGCGCAGGAAGGCGGTTTCGGCCTCTTCGCTCTCGGTGTGGCAGGTCATCGCGATGTAGCGCTTCGAGCTCTCCTCGTCAAGAGCCGCGCTGAGTTCGCCCCAGTCGAGGAGCCACTGCTCGAGCGCCGCGGCGTCGCGGGCTTCGGCGGCTCTCTCTTCGAGCTGATCGAAGAGCACGGATATCTCGTCCCAGTTGTCCCAGTCCACCCGCGCGGGAACGAACTTGCGCGCGGCGGCAGGCGGAAGGTCACCGAATGGCAGGAGGTTCATACGGCAAGGTTATCCCATTCAAACAGACAGCGGCAATCCGCGCCGGACGCTACGAAGAGAGATGCGTCTTGATGCGATGCACCGCTTCCTCGACCTTCTCGCGCGTGTTGAACGCGCTGATGCGCACGAAACCCTCCCCGGCCGCCCCGAAGCCGACTCCCGGAGTGGTAACGACCTGGGCTTCGCGCAGCAGCCGGTCGAAGAAATCCCAGCTCGACTCGCCGCCCGGGGTCTTGACCCACACGTACGGGGCGTTCTCTCCGCCGTACACACCGAGCCCGAGGCTCGCGAGGGCATCAACGATGATTCGGGCATTGCCCATGTAGAGGCGAATGAGCGTCTGAACCTGCCTGTTGCCTTCGGAATCGTACACGGCCTCAGCGCCGCGCTGGGCAATGTACGATGCGCCGTTGAACCGGGTCGTATGGCGGCGAATCCAGAGATCGAGGAGCGGCACTTCCTGCCCGTCCGGCGATCTGGCGGTGAGGCTCTTCGGTATGACGCAGTATGCGCACCGGACGCCCGTGAAGCCGGCCGTCTTCGAGAAGCTGCGGAACTCGATTGCGACATCGCGGGCGCCGGGGATCTCGAAGATCGAGTGCGGGATGTCCGGGCTGGTGATGAAGGCCTCGTACGCGGCGTCGAAGAGGATGATGGAGCCGTTCGCCTTCGCGTACTGGACCCACTTCGTGAGCGTCTCGCGCGTGGCGACGGCGCCGGTGGGGTTGTTCGGATAGCACAGGAAGATGATGTCCACTGGCTCGTCCGGCACGTCGGGCGTGAATCCGTTTTCCGGCGTCGCTGTCAGATAGACGAGGCCCTCGAACCTGCCGCTGTCGTCTGCCGGCCCGGTGTAGCCCGCCATCACGCTCGTGTCCACATACACGGGATACACCGGATCGGTGACGGCGATGCGGTTGTCGCCGCCGAAGATATCGAGGATGTTGCCCGTGTCGCACTTCGCCCCGTCCGAGACGACAACTTCGTCCGGAGAAACCTCGCACCCGCGAGCGCAGTAGTCGTGCTCGGCGATTTTCTCGCGCAGGAAATCGTAGCCCTGTTCCGGCCCGTATCCCCGGAACGAACTCCGGCGCGTCAGGTCTTCCACCGCCGAGCGCAGAGCCGCCGCCACCGCGGGAGGCAGCGGTTCGGTGACGTCCCCGATTCCGAGACGGATCAGGCTGGCCCCGCGCTGCTCGTGCTCGTACTCGCGCACGCGCCGCGCAATCTCCGGAAACAGATAGCCGCTCGGCAGCTTCAGAAAGCTCTCGTTTGCCCTTGCCATACCCCTGTCACCCCTCTTACTCCGACAGCCATTCGGTGTGGTACACCCCCTCTTTGTCAACGCGCTCATACGTGTGAGCGCCGAAGAAGTCACGCTGCGCCTGAATCAGATTCGCCGAAAGCCGCCCCCTGCGGTAGCTGTCGAAATACGCCAGCGCCGAACTGAACGCGGGAACGGGTATGCCGAGTTCGCTCGCCGTTGAGATGACCTTTCGCCAGTTGCTCTGGCAGGCGTTCACCTGCTCGCGGAAATACGGGGCAAGCAGCAGGTTCGCAAGGTTCGGGTCCTCGTCGAACGCCTCTTTGATACGGTCGAGGAATCGCGCCCGGATGATGCAGCCCCCGCGCCACATAAGGGCGATGTCGCCGAACTTGAGATCCCAGTTGTATTCCTTCGCCGCCTCGCGAAGGAGAGCGTACCCCTGCGCGTACGAGCAGATTTTGGAGGCGTAGAGGGCATCACGGATCGCGTCAATGAACTGCTGCCGGTCGCCGGTGTACTTCGCGTCCGGGCCGGTGAGGATCTTCGAAGCCGCGACCCGCTCGGCCTTGACCGCCGAGATGCAGCGCGCGAAGACGGCTTCGGTAATCGTCGGGATGGCGATGCCGAGATCGAGCGCCACCTGGCTGGTCCACTTGCCCGTGCCCTTCTGGCCGGCGGTATCGAGGATGACGTCCACGATGGGTTTGCCCGTCTCCGGGTCCTTGCGGGCGAAGATCTGCGTGGTGATGTCTATCAGGTAGCTGTCGAGATCGCCCTGGTTCCACCTGCCGAACGTCTCGTGAAGCTCATCGGCGTCCATGCCCAGAGCGTTGGCCATTATGTAGTACGCCTCGGCGATGAGCTGCATGTCGCCGTACTCGATGCCGTTGTGCACCATCTTGACGAAGTGACCGGCGCCGTTCGGCCCCACCCACTCGCAACAGGGAGAACCATCGGCGACCTTTGCCGCGATGGCCTGAAAGATCGGCTTCACATGCGGCCAGGCGGCGGGAGAACCTCCGGGCATGATGCTCGGGCCGCGCCGCGCGCCCTCCTCACCGCCCGAAACTCCGGCGCCGATGAACAGCAGCCCTCTCGATTCGAGTTCCTCCGTGCGCCGCATCGTGTCGGCGAAGTAGGAGTTGCCGCCGTCTATGATGATGTCGCCGGGCTGCAGAAGCGGCGCAATCAGCTTGATGAAGTCGTCCACGGGTTTGCCGGCCTTGACCATCAGCATCACCTTGCGAGGCTTCTCGAGCAGAGCGATGAAGTCTTCGAGCAGATGCGCCCCCACGATGTTGCGCCCCTTCGCGCCGCCCGCAAGGAAGTTGTCCACTTTGCTGACAGTGCGGTTGAAGACCGCAACCTTGAACCCGTGCTCCTCCATATTGAGGACCAGGTTCTCGCCCATAACCGCAAGCCCGATCAGACCGATATTCGCGTCGCCCATAGTGCACTCCTGTCGCAATGACTCTGTGTGGTATCTGTTACCAAGTATATTCGCAAGACGCGCGCCGAGTCCTCCACGGCAAGCGGCGATGGTGACAGCAAGGCCCGGCGCCGCGGGGCGCCGGGCCTGAATGAAGCTGAGTCTGCACGCCGCGGACTACGGCAGGATGTCCGAATCCTGCGCGACGACGATGCGCCGGATGTCGCTGCCCGGCTGGAACGAAGGAATGCCGGTCACAATCGCAAAGGCGCCTTCGTCCGGCTGATGGAACGAACCCGATTCGATCAGGATGCCGGCCGCGCCCGAACCGTCATCGGGCAGGCTCCCGTCGTTCAGCCGGAAGCCGGTGGCGGTCTTTGCACTCACGATTCCGCACACCTGCACCCTGAGGCCGATGTTGTGCAGCCCGTACGCGTTCGCCACCCCGGGGGTATAGCTGTTGAGCGCCGCTCCGCCCGAATGAAGCGCGGAGATCACGAGCGCCGCCGGAAGCTCGGGAGTTCCTCCCCGATCGGTCACCTGAGCCTCAACGATCTTGCGCTCGCTGTTGGCGGTTGCGATCTTGCCCAGCACGTCCACGGATGCCCCGGGAGCCAGCGTCCAGACACCGTCCACGCGTATGCCGGACGAGCGGTCGGGCTCCTGAACGTAGATATGATCGCCGAGCACCCCGGTGACCTTCTTTGACTGGAGATTCTCGTATGCGCCGTCGGCGTCGGACTTGGCCTGTCCGATGGACTTCGCATCGGGGGCGATGGTGACACCGGGCGAGGAGACCGGTTCGGTCTCCCAGTCGAAGTTGTCCACCGCCTTGACCCAGACGAAGTACCTGCCGCCCTGAGCGAACGTCCCGTCAATGGTCACGCTGGTTGCCAGACCGGTCGATGTCCAGGGCACGATCTCGGTTCCGGCGGCGTCGGTAACCCGGTATTCGTAGCGGTTGAGACCCGCCTTCGCATCGGTGCTCTGGGCCCACGAGGCGGCGATCTGCGTCGTGGAAGACTGGTTCGGCCCGCCGTCGTTGACGGGTGCGGGGCTGGTGGGCGGCTTCGCGTCCACGCTGACAACGCTGTAAACCGGACTCCCGA
>MTKZ01035173.1_pt1 | contig 13692 bp, 8 predicted proteins | sample 1042781 | NCBI WGS metagenome assembly MTKZ01 (sample SAMN06212207, study PRJNA360539) | anaerobic digester metagenome | biome: Wastewater treatment plant; material: sludge; isolation source: anaerobic digester fed with sludge from wastewater treatment plant | place: Denmark: WWTP Viborg ...
GGCCTTCATCCGGTGGAGCCTGCCGATGTCCATCAGGCGGGCCATGGTCGACATGATCCCCCGGCGGGCCAGCTCGGCGATCATGCCGTAGGGCACGCCGTCGAGGCCGATGACGCAGGCTTTTTCGGTCTTTTTTCGCTTCGCTACGGCCATGGGACGGCTTCTTCCGGCTTGGAAATCAGGATTTTACCGCAATCGGGCCGTCCGGTCAACCGGTCCGGGTTGACTTTGCCGGGGCGGAGGGATTAAATGGGGCCTCGAAAAGAGAGGCGCCATGACAGGCAGGGACAGACTCCGCGACAGGTTGGTCCGGGAATACCGCAAAAAGACGGCCCGCAGCCGGACGGTCTACCGTCGGGCCCAGAAGGTCATGATCGAGGGCGGCAGCCATTCCATCCGGCTTTGGCGCCCTTACCCGTTCTTCGCGGCCGGGGCCGAGGGGCCCTTCGTCCGCGACATCGACGGCAACACCTACATCGACTACTGGCAGGGGCACTACGCCAACATCCTGGGCCACAATCCCGGCTTCGTCCGGCGGGGCATGGCCGCGAGCGTCGGCCGGGGCGCCCTCCACACGGGCTTCGAGGCCGGCCACCAGATCGAACTGGCCGAGGCCCTCGTCCGGGCCGTCGGCGGCGGCGAGGGCAAGGTCCGCTTCACGACCTCCGGCACCCTGGCCACGATGTACGCCGTCATGCTGGCCCAGGGGCTGACCGGCCGCGACCTCGTGCTCAAGGTCGGCGGCGGCTGGCACGGCGCCTCGCCCTATCTGCTCAAGGGCGTCAAGTACCATCCGGGCTCGGGCTTCGAGGGCCCCGAATCGGCCGGCCTGCTCGACGATATCGTCCGGCGGACCCTGGTCACCCGGTTCGACGACGGCGACGACCTGGCCCGGGTCATGGCCTCTCACGGCGACCGCATCGCCTGTTTCATCGTCGAGCCGTTCCTGGGCGTCGGCGGCTTCCTGGCCGCCTCCCGCGAGTATCTGACCCTGGCCCGCGAGCTGACGGCCCGCTACGGCGTCCTGCTCGTGTTCGACGAGATCATCTCCGGTTTCCGTTTCGCCCCGGCCGGCGTCCAGACCCTCTACGGGATCCGGCCCGACCTGTCGACCTTCGGCAAGATCATCGGAGGCGGCCACGCCGTGGCCGCGGTCGTCGGACCGGCCCGGACCATGGAGGCCTGCGAGCGCGACCTCGGCGGCCGCGGCCGGGTCATGTTCGAGGGCGGCACCTTCTCGTCCCACTCGGAATACATGAGGGCCGGGCTGCTCATGCTCGGCCGCCTGGCCGCCCGGGCCGCGACGGTCTATCCGAAGCTGGCCCGCGCGGGGGAGACCCTGCGGCGGGGCATCGAGGAGGCCTTCGCCGCCGCCGGCCTGCGGGCCCGCTGCACGGGCGGAGGGAACGACGTCGTCCGCGGCAGCTCGATGTTCATGGTCCATTTCCCGAAGGGGGAGGAAGGGTGCCTGGACCGGCCCGAGGCCCTCCAGGACGCCGGGTGCATGGACATCGCCCTCCGGGAAGACCTGCTCAAGCTGGCCCTGCTCGTCAACGGCGTCAATGTCGTCCACGGCGGCGGCGCGGTCTCGGCGGCCCACGGTCCGAAGGAGATCGCCGCGACCTTGGCCGCCTACGGCGAGGCGGCCCGGCTGATCGCGGACTATCGGGATTGACGCCGCCGGCCGGGACGCCTATCCGCCCGTCACCGCGGTGAAAGCGTAGGCGCCGCTCTCGACCTCGAAGACGACGCTCCTGCCGTCGTCCCCGGCCGGCGCGACGCCGGGGACGCGGACGACCTCGTGGCCGGCCCGCCACACCGTCTTTCCCGATTCGAGGACACGGGCCCCCGGGCCCGGCAGGGGGACATGGACTTCGGCCGTCGCCCCGACGGGGATCCCGATCTCGAGGGCGAACGTCCCGTCGGCCCTTTTCCAGGACGAGGAAACGGGGCCGGCGGCGGTCTCCAGCCGGGCCTCGACGAACGTCAGATCGCCGAGGGGATGGGGCTCGACCCGGACCTTGGCCCAACCCGGGCGGGCCGGTGACAAGCCGGCCAGGGCGCGGTAGAACCAGGCGTCGATGCTGCCGAGCATGATGTGGTTCTGGGAGTTCATGGCGTGGCCGCCGAGCTTCTCCCAACGCTCCCAAAGGGTCGTCGCTCCCTCGGCGACCATGTAGCCCCAACCCGGATAGCTCTTCTGGGTCGCCACCCGGAAGGCCGTCTCGCCGCGGCCGGCCTCGGTCAGGACGTCGAGGAGATAGCGCGTGCCGAGGATGCCGGTGTCGAGATGGAAGTCCTGGAGGACCTCGACGCTCCTGAGCAGGGAGGCCAGGACCTTGTCCTTGCGGTCGGCGGGGACCATGTCGAGATAGAGGGGCAGGAGGTTTGAGGTCTGATTGGGGTGATTGTCGACGGGGCTGACCCGGATCGCGGCGTATTGGGAGTCGCCCAGGTAGGTGTCGTTGAAGGCCGTCTTGACGGACTCCGCGAGCCGTTCGTACTCCCGGACCTCGTCCACGCGGCCGAGGACGGCCGCCAAACGGGCCAGGACGAGGACGTCGTGGTAATAATACCAGGTCGAGGTCAGGTCGACCGGCGTCTTTTTCGGGACGACGCTCCCCGGCGGGCACCAGTCGCCGTATTTGCCCAGGGTCCGGACGATGCGGCGGTCCGAGTGGCGGCCGAGGAACGCGACGTACTTCTCGAGGGCGGCGTAGTGGGCCTCGACCAGGCGCCGGTCGCCCGTGTGGAGCCAGAGGAGGTCGACCAGCTCGGCGTAGGCCGACGACCAGGCCGGATCGGCCGGATAGAGCCGGGGGAGATAGGGCGGCACGACGTCGGGCAGGCTGCCGTCCTCCTTCTGGGCCAGGCGGATGTCGTCCAGGTACTTGGCGTAGAAGGCCGTCATGTCGAAGTTGTAGACCGCCTCCTCGGCCGAGAGGTGGGCGTCGCCGAGCCAGCCGTGGCGCTCGTCGCGCTGGGGGCAGTCCGTGGGGATGCTCATGAGGTTCGAGAGCTGGCCGCGGACGACGTTGTCGTGGATGCGCCCGACGAGGCCGTCGGAGCAGCGGAACTCGCCGGTCCGGCGGACGTCCGAGTGGACGAAAGCCGCCTCGAGGGCATCCGGGCCGGGGGGGCCGGGGAATCCCGTCATCTCGACGTAGCGGAAGCCGTGATAGGTGAACCGGGGCTCGAAGACCTCGGGCCCGCCGCCGCGGAGAACGTAGACGTCGGTGGCCTCGGCGTTCTCGTTCGGTCCGACGTTGAGCGTGCCGTCCTCGTGGAGGAGCTCGGCGTGGCGGAGGCGGACCTCGGCGCCCATCGGCCCCTCGACCTTCAGGCGGACCCAACCGGTGAAGTTCCGGCCGAAGTCGTAGATCAGGACCCCGTTGGGCAGCCGCTCGACCGACCGCGGGCCGAACCGTTCGACGACCCGGACCGGCGGCAGGGTCTGCGCGGCCAGGGGATAGCCGTCGACCGCGACGGCCTTGGCCCAGGCCCGGTCGTCGAAGCCCGGCCGGTCCCAGCCGTCGACGAGGATGCGGGCGTCGGTGCGCTCGCCGTGATACAGGCCGTTCTCGGACAACGGTCCGGCGGAGGTCCGCCAGCTCTCGTCGGCATCGATGACGCGCCGGGCCCCGCTCTCGTACTCGATCTCGATGCGGCAGGCCAGGCGGGGCCCGCCGTAGCCGTAGGCCGCGGTGTGCCGGCCGTTGCCGAGGATGACCCCGGCGGCGTTCCGGCCCCGGACGAGGGCCGTGACGTCGTGGACGGCGTAGAGGGCCTTGCGGCGGTAGTCCGTCCAGCCGGGATCGAGGACGCTCGTCCCGGCCTTTTCACCGTTCAGGCGCAGCTCGTAGTGGCCGAGCCCGCAGACGAAGGCCAAGGCCATGACCACACGCTCCCCGCAGTCGAATTCCTTACGCAGGTAGACGGCGTGGGCCTGGGCGTCGTCGGCGCCCTGGTGGCCGAGCAGGAGCGTGCCCTTGGAGCGGAACTCGCGGACCTCTCTGGCAGAGATCCAGCGCGCCTTCCACTCGCCGGGATCGAGGAAACCGGTGACGAAGGAGGCCGGACCGCTCCACGGGCTCGGGCGCCCCTCGCGGTCCCACCAGCGGACCTTCCAGTGATAGCGGGCGCAACTCCGCAGCGGCCCGCCGCCGTAGAGGAGGCCGGGAGGTCCGGCCGGAGCGGGCAGCCGGCCCGGGTCCCAGAGATCGCCGATGTCGCCGCGCAGGAACTCGGCCGACGAGGCGACCAGGACCTGCCAGGACGTCGGACGGTCGCCCCGGACGGGGCTCTCGACCGTCCAAGCCAAGCGCGGCGAGGCGGTGTCGATGCCCAGGGGCTCGTCGAGGTACTCGCAGCGGAGGTTCGCGGGCGGGCGCGGGGTCATGCCCGGATTATAACGGAAGCCGTCGCCGGCGGTAAAGGCCGGGCTCACTGGGCTTCGGCCAGGAAGTAGTCGGCGACCTCGATGCCGTAGTCCTCGGGGCGCAGGGCCGTGGCGATCGTCCGCCGGAACCGCCCGGTCGCGGGGTCCGTCTCGGCCAGGTCGACGATGTCGCCGTCCACTTTCGCCCCCGCGGCGTTGGCGACGATCTTGACCCGCGGGCGCAGGGCCAGCCGGGGATCGTCGTTGAGGCCGAAAACGATGGCGATCTCGCCGGACTTCAGGGCCACCAGGGACCCGATAGGGAAGAGGCCCATCATCCCGACGAAGGCCTTGAGGATGGCGGGATGGAACTCGCTGCCGGAGAGCTCCAGCATCATGGCCATGGCCTCGGCCCGGGTGAAGGCCTCCTTCCGGTAGACCCGCTTGGTCGTCACGGCGTCGAAATAGTCGACGACCTTGACGATCTTGCTGTAGAGGTTGACATGCTCCTTGCGGAAATAGCGGGGATAGCCGCCGAGGTCCTCCCGGATATGGTGCTCCATGGCGACGTGGATGGCCCGCAGCGGCAGGCGGCGCGATTCCTTCAGCAGGACGAGCTTCTCGGCCCCCTTGAACGGATGGCGCTCCATGATCTCCCTTTCCTCGGGGTCCAGGCGGGCCGGCTTGTTGAGGATCTCGAGGGGGGTGTCGATCTTGCCCAGGTCGTGGAAGAAGGCCGCGATGCCCAGGTCGACGAGCTCTCCCCGGTTCAGGCCGAGCCGCCGCCCGAGGGCCGTGGCCAGGAGGCAGACGTTGACGGAGTGGTTGAGGGTGTACTCGTCGTAGTTCTTGAGATTGGTCAAGCCGAAGACGAAGGACTCGTTGTCCACGATGTGATTGTAGATCGACTGCATGAGGCGTCGCGTCGTGTGGACCCGGACGCCCTCGCCTCGGTCGTTCCGCCGGTACGAATCCTTGAGGTGGGTCAGGCCCAGGAAGAAGATGCGGGCCGTGTTCCGGTTGAGGTTCGACGGCGTCTTGAGGGGAGAAGCCTTCTCGAGGAGGATGTGGACGATGTCGGCTTCGTCGACGTCGGATTGGAGGCGGTCGAAGGGAGAAGGCCCCGTCCGGTCCCGGCGGGCGAAGACCGGCATGAAGCGGAAGAGCTCCTCGGGCGTCAGGCCGGGCCGGAAGCTGAGGGCGTCGACTTCCCGCTGGGCGAACTCGGCGAGAACGCTCTTCAGGATGGGGTAGACGGCCAGCGAGGATTTGACCCTGACGCCGTTCAGCAGCAGGGCGCCGCTGCGGACCCGGAAGGTGACATCTTCCTCGTCTTCCAAAAGACCGGCCAGCGAACCGTACAGGAGCCGCCCCTGCTCCTGGAAGGCGTCGTTCTTCGGGTCGTGGATCTTGGCGATCTTGTCGACGATGTGGAAATGGATGAGGAGGCCGACGGCCGCCGCCTGGAAGGCCTTGACGTCTTCGCCTCCGGAATGCCAGGCGGCCGGCGGGCTCGCGTTCGGCGACATGGCCACGTTCGCGCTCCTCATCCCCCCGCCGCCCCCCCCGCCGTCAGGCGGGCCAGGGCCTCGCCGCAGGCTTGACGGACCCGGCGGCCGTGGCCCCGGGTCCCCGATTCCAGGGCGTCGGCGGCCCGGACGTCGCCCATGCTCTCGAGGCCGGCGACGGCGGCCAGTTTCATCTCCGTGGCCCGCGCCGAAGGCCACCATCTCCTCCCGGCCAGGACGCCGGTGAGGAAGCCCAAGGCCTCTTCCGAGCGCGTCCGGCCCAGGAAGGCCAGCAGGGCCTGCTTCTCCTTGAGGCTCTTCCTGCGGAACTCCGGCGCCGAGGCGTCATGGATGAGCTGGGCCATCCGGGACCGCTCCTCGGCCGGGTCGAGCTTCATGGCTGCCTGGATCCGGAGGTCCTCGTCCGGATCGTTGAGGAAGCCGCGCAGGATGCGGTTGGCCTTTTCGCCGCGGAGACCGCCGAGGACGTGGATGGCCTCCAGGCGGAGATCGCGGCTTTTGAACATCAGAAAAGCCGAGAGAGGGGGGATGCCTTTCTCCTCGGGGAGCGCGGCCAGCAGGCGGGCCAGCTCCAAGGATAGGGCCGGCCGGGTGTCGTTGGCCAGGCCGGCGAGGGCCGCGGGGTCTGACGCCCCTTGCTCCCGAATGAACCCGAGGAGCATCCGCCGGACCTCGGGGTCGGGACGTTTCTCGAACATCGCGGCGACCGCCGGCAGCGTCTGGCGGCCCAGGATCCGGAAGAACTCCAGGAGCGCCGGCCAGTCGACCGGCGCGTCGGAGCCCAAGGCGGCTTCGGCGGCCTCGACGGCCTTGGGACCGGAGAGCTTCTTCAGCGTGCCTTCGATCAGGAAGGCCTTCGGCGAGAGCTCCGTTCCGAGGTGAACCCGGAGCTCCCCGGTCTTGTCGATGACGGCCCGGGCGATGTCGAAGCGCCCACTCCGGATCTGGTCGAAATGGAAATCGGCCAGGACCGCCAGGCTCGAGGCGCAGATTTGCGGATCGGACTCGAGAAAGACGATCTCGGCCATCAGGTTGATGAACTCCTCTTCCGGCTGGAGGAGCCGGTTGGCCCGGACGATGGCGTCGAGGTCCTTGAGGTCCGCTTCGGTCAATCCCTCGCGGCCCGGAACGGGCAGAGCAAGGATGCCCGAGGAGGCGTCGGGCGAGGCCGCCGGGGCCTGACCGGCCGGCACGGGCAGTCCGCCGAGCTCGTCCGTGTCGCCGTCGCCGGTCACGGCATCATCGCCGGCGAGCCGCTCCCGGTCGGCCGGTTTGAGTTCGATCCGCCCTTCGGCGAACTTCGTCCGGTCGATCCTGACCTCGACCGATTCGTGGGACAGATCGGAGGGCAGTTCCGGCAGGTCCTCGGCCCCGCGCTCCTCGCGCTTCTCGGCCAGGATCTGGCTCTCGAGGAACTCGTCGGGCGCGTAGTACTGGACGTTCGGGAAGTCGCTCTCCCAGAGGGCGGCGACGATATCGTTGTCGCCGCCCGGCTTCTGGGAGACGGTCTTGAGGAGCTCCAGGAAGCCCCGGATCTCGTTCCGGTCGAGGCCGCGGTAGAAATAGAGGATCTCCGTCCCGTCCTTGTGGAAGAAGAAGGGCAGGCTCTTGACGGTCGTCTCGTCGGTGTAGACGACCTGGTCGGCGCAACTGAACGCGTATTCGCCGACCGCTACCTCGAGCCGGGGGTAGTGCCGGAAGAAACCGTCGAACTTCGCGGCCAGGGATTCGAGGAACGCACGGACCGTATCGTGCTCGGAGGGGAAGATCTTCATGGCCGAGACGGCGTTGGCCATGGTCGTCAGGATGTCCTTGGCGAGGGAAACGTAGCGGGACAGGTCCGAGCCGCCCTCAGGCGGTCCCGGCGGGAGATAGTCCCGTCCCGCGGTGTGCGTGGGCGATCCCTTTCGCCGTGTTTCGGTTCCCGCTCCCCAGTTTATGGAAATCGGGGCCGGCGTCAAGAGGGAAGCGGAAAGGACGGACGGGGGCGGTCCTCAACCCGCGGCTTCGGCCAGGAAGTAGTCGGCGACCTCGATGCCGTACTTGGCCGGGTCGAGGGCCGTGGCGATGGTCCGCGTGAAGCGGCCCGTGGCGGGGTCCCGCTCGGTCAGGTCGACGACGGGGCCGTCGACCTTGCGGCCGTCGGCGTCGGCGACGATCTTGACGACGGGCCGGACCAGGTAGCGGCTCTCCGGATTGACGTCCCGGACGAGGCCGATCTCGCCCGTCGTCAGGGCCACCAGCGTGCCGATGGGGAAGGCCCCCATCATGTTGACGAAGGCCTTGAGGATGACGGGATTGAACTCCGTGCCGCTCTGTTCGAGCATGACGCTCAGAGCCTCGGCCCGGCTGAAGTCCCTGCTCCGGTAGACGCGCCGGGTCGTGATGGCGTCGAAGACGTCGACGACCTTGACGATCTTGCTGAACAGGTTGACGTCGTCCTTCTTGAAGTAGCGGGGATAGCCGCTGAGGTCCTCCTTGATGTGGTGCTCCAGGGCGACGTGGATGGCCCGCAGGGGCAGGCGGCGGAACTCCTTCAGGAGAACGAGCTTCTCGGCCCCGTGGAAGGGGTGCTTCTCCATGACCTCCCGCTCGGCGTCGGTCAGCCGGCCGGGCTTGTTGAGGATCTCGAGCGGGGTCCGGGTCTTGCCGAGGTCGTGGAAGAAGGCGGCCATGCCCAGGTCGACGAGCTCGGTCCGGCTCAGCCCCAGGCGGCGGCCGAGGGCCGTGGCCAGGAGGCAGACGTTGACGGAGTGATTGAGGGTGTACTCGTCGTGGTTCTTGATGTTGGTCAGGCCCTGGATGAAGGCCTCGTCCTCGACGATGTGGTTGTAGATCGACTGCATGAGCCGGCGGGTCGTGCTGATCTTGATGGGCTCGTTGCGCTGGTCCCGGGCGAAGGATTCCTTGAGGTGGACGATGCTCAGGAAGAACATCCGGGCCGCGTTCTGGTGGAGGCCCTGGACGGCCTCCTCGGCCGTGATCTTCTCGAGGTCGATGTGGACGACGCCGGCCGCGTCGAGGTCGGCCTCCAGCCGGGCGAAGCCGGCCTCGTCCTTCTTGTCGCGCTTGGCGAACACGGACATGAAGCGCAGGGTCTCGTCCCGGCCCAGGCCGGCTTTGAAGACCACGGCTTCGACGCCACGGGTGCGGAACTCCTCGAGCACCGATTTGAAGATGCCGTAGGTGCCGACGCCGAACTTGAGGCGCACGCCGTTGAGCATGAGCGCGCCGTGGCGGGAGCGGAGCTCGACGTCGCCCGCGTCGGCCAGGGCGGCGGCCAGGCTCTCGTGGAGCAGCCCCCCCTGGGTGACGAAGGCGTCGTTGGCGATGTCGTAGATCTTGGCGATCTTGTCGACGATGTGAAAGCGGATGAGCAGTTCGACGCCGCTCTTCTGGAAGGCCCGGGACTCCGGCGGGCGGGGCGCCGACGAACGGACGCCCGGCGCGGGCTTGACCGGTTCCTTCGGGTCCATGTCCGCCACCTATCCTTGATCCGGGCCCGCCGAGGGCATCCGTGTCAGCGCGGCCGCGCAGGCTTCGCGGACGGACCGGTTCCGGCCGATGGCCCCTTTCTGGAGCTGGGCCGAAGCCTCCGCCGTGGCCATGCTCTCGAGGCCGGCCACGGCGGCCAGCCGCATCTCGAGAGACTTCTTCGAGCCGAACAGGGGCGCCTTGCTCAGGGTCCGGCCCAGGAAGGCCAGGGCTTCGGGGGACCGGGTCCGGCCGAGGAAGGCCAGGATGGCTTCCTTCTCCTTGAGGCTCTTGTCGCGGAAGCCGGGGGCCGAGGCCTCGCGGACAACCAGTTGGACGCGGGCCCCGCCCTCGCCCGGATCGAGCTTCATGGCCGCCTGGATGCGGATCTCCTCGTCGGGGTCCTGGAGGAATCCGAGGAGGATACGGTTGGCCATCTCGTCCCCGACACGCCCGAGAATGTGGACGACCTCGAGCTTGATGTCACGGTTCTGGAAATTCAGGAAGGCCGACAGATGGGGGAGTCCCTTGCGTTCGGGGAGACGGGCCAGGATCCCGACCAGCTCCCGGGCCAGGTCGGGCCGGGCCGGGTCGGCCAAGGCCGCCAGCAGCCCGGGCTGGGAGGCGCCGGTCCGCTCGATGAAGCCGAGGATCTTGTGCCGGGCTTCGCCGTCGGGGGCGATGTCGTGGAGCCCGGCGGCCAGCCCGATGGCCGGCGGTCCGAGGATCCCGAAAAAACCGAGCAGGGACTCCCAATCGAGGGTCTTTTTCTTCTCCAGGAGGACCTTGACGGCCTCGACCGTCTTGGGACTGACGACGCGGCGCAGGAAGTCGTCGAGAGGGGCGGTCTTGGCGGGATCGCCGGCCAAGTGCCGGCCGAGCTCCTGGACCTTCTGGATGATGAGGACCGGGACCTGGAAATCGCCGCGCTGGAGCCGGTCGAAATTGTACTCGAGCAAGGCGTCGAGGCTGGCCAGGCGGCCGGCCTGGTCCTCCTCGAGGTAGACGATCTCGACCATGAGGTTGATGTACTCCTCCTCGGCCGATATGGTCCGGTTGGTCCGGACCATCCGTTCGAGGGACTGGAGCTCGTCCTCGGTCAGCGTCGGGTCCATGGCCGCGGCCGGGCTCCTTTCGCCCGCTTGGCGCTCCGGCGCCCCGGCTCCGGCGGTTTCCGGCGCATCGGCCGGTTCCGGGTCCCCGCCGTCTGCCCGTTCGGCGGCCCGGCGGATCTCCTCGCGGTCGGGGCCGTCGAGCTCGATGCGGCCCCGGACGAGCTTGGACGCGTCCACCCGGACCTCGATCCTCTCTCCGGCCAGGTCCTCGGGCAGCCCGGGCGAACCGCCGCGCCGGAGGTCTTCGCCGCGCTGCTCGGCCAGGATGCGGCTCTCGAGGTACTCGTCGGGTGCGTAGTACTGGACGTTCGGGAAGTCGCGCTCCCAGAGAGCGGCCACGATGTCGCAGTCCTCGGCCGGCTTCTGGGCCTCGGCCTTGAGGAGCTCGAGGAACTCCAGGACCTCGGCGCGGTCGAGGCCGTCGTAGAAATAGAGGATCTGCAGGCCGTCCTTGAAGAAGAAGAACGGCAGGCTCTTGATGGCCACCTCGTCGGTGTAGACCGGCTTGCCCTCGTAGACGAACGAGAACTCCTCGATGGCGACCTGGAGCTTCTGGTGGGCGGCGAGGAAGGCCGTGAACTTGGCCGCGAGCTGGTCGACGAAGTTGAGGACCGTGGCGTGGTCGGTCGGAAAGATCTTCATGGCCGAGACGGTGTTGGCCAGATAGTGGAGGAGGTCCTTGACCTTCTCGGCGCGGGCGGGGTCGGACGGCGGTTCGACGGCCGTCTCGGGCACTCGGAGGGTCGGATCCTGCGGACTGGTCATGAGCGGCCAATCCTCAGTTTAGTCAAAAAGAGGGTCCCGTCAACGGAAAAAACCGGGCCGGCGCGAGGGGGCCGGTCAGCGCCGGCTGAGGACGCGGCGCTCGTAAGCCTCGACCTCGCGGAGCCACTCGTCGGCCGGCGGCACTCCCGACTTCAAGCAATGGTGATCCCAGACGGCGCCGAAGGGCAGGGCCTTGAGCTCCTCGAAGAGGGTCAGCCGGTCGAGGGCCTTGGCCGGCGGATCGAGCTCCTTGACCCGGTCGTGCGGTTCGAGCAGGGCCAGCAGCAGGGCTTTGAGGAAGGACCGCGCCCCCAGGACCCAGGCCCCGATCCGGTTGACGCTGGCGTCAAAATAGTCGAGGGCGACGTGGATGCGTTCCATGGCGCCGCTGCGGACGATCTCGGCCGCCAGCTCCCGGACCTCGTCGGTGAGCAGGACGATATGGTCGCTGTCCCAGCGGACGCCCCGGCTGACGTGGAGCAGGAGGTCGCCGGTGAAGGGCAGCAGGGCGGAGATCTTGTCGGCTACGGACTCGGTCGGGTGGAAGTGGCCGAGGTCGAGGCAGACCATCTTCTGCCGGGTCAGGGCGTAACCCAGATAGAACTCGTGCGAGCCGACGACGAAGGACTCGCTGCCGATGCCGAAGAGCTTGCTCTCGAGCGAGTCCTTGATCTGCTGGGGGCTGTACTCGGCCTCGAAGATCTCGTCGAGGGAGCGCCGCAGGACGGCCCGGGCGCCGGCCCGGTCGGCCGGGANNGTCCTTCGAGCCGTCGGGGATCCACAGGTTGTGGAGGCAGGCCGCCTGCTGCTCGCGGCCGATGGAGGCGGCGATCTTGCGGCAGCACTTGACGTGGTCGACCCAGAACCTGCGGACCCCGTTCTCCCGGCTGCTCAGGGTGAAGCCGGACGCGGCCTTGGGATGGGCGAAGCAGGTGGGATTGAAGTCGATCTTGAGGCCCTGGCGTCGGGCCCACTCGGTCCAGCCGCGGAAGTGCTCGGGCTCCAGGGCGTTGCGGTCGACCGGCCGGCCGTTGAGCTCGGCGTACATGGCGTGGAGGTTGACCCGGTGGCGGCCGGGGATCAGGGCCAGGGCCTGCTGGATATCGGCCCTGAGCTCGTCGGCCGTCCGGGCCCGGCCGGGATGCCCGCCGGTGACCTGGAGGCCGCTCGCGTCGAGACCGCCCGGATGGGGCTCGAAGCCGCGGACGTCGTCCCCCTGCCAGCAGTGCAGGGACAGGGCGAATCCCCGCAGGCGTTCCAGGGCCTTGTCCGTGTCGACGCCCCGCTCGGCATACTTGTCGCGCGAGGACAGATAGGCTTTCTCGACGGCCGACGGATCCATCCTCAACCCTCCCCGTAAGAACGCCATGGTTATAAGCCTCCTGTCTCCCGATGTCAAGCGCCGATGATGGCCCGGAACCGGCCGTAGGCGGCGTCCCAGGCGGCGGCCGGGCCCGACGGCTCGTGGAGCGCAGGCGCGAACGATTCCCGGACGATCCGCCGGATCTCCGCCGGCGACCCGACCAGTCCCAAGGCCATGGCTTGGACGAGGATGTTGCCGACGGCCGTGGCCTCGGCCGGGCCGGCCACGACGGGCAGGCCGGCGGCCTCGGCGGTCAGCCGGCAGAGGAGGGCGTTGCGCGCGCCGCCGCCGATGACGTGGATGCGCTCGATGGGGTGGCCGAGGACGGCCCGGAGCTGGTCGAGGACGAAGCGGTACTTCAAGGCCAGGCTCTCGAGGACGGCCCGGACCGTGGCGGCTTTCGTCGCCGGCGGCGTTTGCCCGGTCCGCCGGCAGTAGGCGGCCACGGCCTTGGGCATGTCCGGCGGATTGAGGAAGAGCGGGTCGTCCGGGTCGATGAGCGCGGTGAACCCAGGGGCGGACTCGGCGGCGGCGGCGAGCTCCTCGTAGGTGGCCGTGTCGCCGGCCGCGGCCCAGGCCTTGCGGCAACCCTGGAGGAGCCACAGGCCGGTGACGTTCTTGAGGAAGCGGACGGCGCCGCCGACGCCGCCTTCGTTGGTGAAGTTGGCCGTCAGGGAGGCCGGGGAGATGACCGGGGCGGGCGCCTCGACGCCGACGAGCGACCAGGTGCCCGAGGAGATATAGGCCCAGTGCCCGCCCTCGGCCGGCACGGCGGCCACGGCCGAGGCCGTGTCGTGGCTGGCGGTCAGGACGACCGGGACGTCGCGGAGGCCCGTCTCGGCGACGACCGCGTCGGAGAGCGGCCCCAGGACGGCGCCCGGCTCCACGACAGGCTGCAAGATCCGGCGCGAGAAGCCCATGGCCTGGAACAGGCCGGGGATCCAGGTCCGTGTCCGCGGATCGAGCATCTGCGAGGTCGAGGCGATGGTGGACTCGGCCGCCTTCCGGCCGGTCAGGAGGTACAGGAACAGGTCCGGCATGAACAGGAGGTCGGCCGCCGCCTCGAGC
>MTKZ01007568.1_pt1 | contig 13691 bp, 11 predicted proteins | sample 1042781 | NCBI WGS metagenome assembly MTKZ01 (sample SAMN06212207, study PRJNA360539) | anaerobic digester metagenome | biome: Wastewater treatment plant; material: sludge; isolation source: anaerobic digester fed with sludge from wastewater treatment plant | place: Denmark: WWTP Viborg ...
AAACACATTGAATAGGCGGCAATAGGCCTTTTGGCTTGTGCGCCCTGCCTGGCATCGCCGATTTCTGTCTTGGCCCGCTGCCGGAAATGTGCCTGGCTGTTTGGGCTTTGCCCGTCTCCCCGGGAATCGCCGGGCTGCCCGGATTGGTGGATGACGCGCTGACACGGTGCTGCCTTCAGGCGTATGCCAGGACCACGCGTTTGCGCCCCGGTTTGTATTGCACCATCATGCCCCGCGTGCTACATTACGAAGAATACAATAAGGGCATCTCTAAAAACCTCATGCAATATTCGCCCAAATATGATATAATATACCTATGAAACAGATAAATTTTTTTGCCGAAGATAATCGCCTTGACAGGCTCAGTAAAATGGGTGACCCACTTGAAAAAGTGGCAGGTGCGGTGGATTTTGAAATATTCCGCCCCACGCTTGACACAGCAATTCCAAGAGAAAAGGGCGATAAGGGAGGTCGTCCACCAATGGATAATATGCTGATGTTCAAGATAATGCTATTACAAGAGTGGTATCATATTGCTGATGATATGACCGAATATTTGATAAACGACCGTCTGAGTTTTCAGCGATTTTTGGGGTTGTCGCTGGGCGATAAAGTTCCTGACGCCAAGACGATATGGCTTTATCGTGAAATGCTTAAAAACAGCGGAAAATCAAAGGAATTGTTTGATATGTTTGCCGCATTAATGGAACAAGTCGGGGTGATTACACGCGAGGGTAGCATCGTTGACGCAAGTTTTGTTGATGTGCCGAAACAACGCAACAACCGTGATGAAAACAAGAAAATCAAAGAGGGCGATGGCGAGGAACTTTGGCAGGACAATGAAAACAAACGCTGTCAAAAGGACATTGATGCACGCTGGACAGAGAAAAACGGCGAGAAGCATTTTGGATATAAAGACCATGTTAAAGTTGATAGCGACAGTAAGATGATTGTGGATTTTTCGGTTACAGATGCCGCCGTTCACGATAGCCAAGCGATAGTTGATTTGATTGACGATAAGGACAATGTGTTAAATGCTGACAGTGCCTACACTGGCAAGGAACTGCACGATAAAATCAGAGAGAAAAATCCCGATATAATTTTAAATATCCACGAAAAGGGATACCGCAACAAACCGTTAAGCGAGGAACAAAAGGCTTCAAATAAGGAAAAATCAAAGGTTAGAGCAAGGGTAGAACATGTTTTTGGACATATGACAAATTCGATGGGTGGCATGACCACTAGAGTCATTGGGATAGACCGCACAACCTGCGTGATTACCCTTAAAAATCTTGCCTACAATCTTAGCAGATGGGCTTATTTGGTTGGTGTAAAAAAAGCTGCGGTATCCATATAGGGATAAGTCTGCCCATTTATAGAAAATGGGCGGTAAATCGTGGTGTGCATGGCTGTTTAAGACAGATATTTTGATGATTCTACGATAAATTCATACATTTTTTTGCAAAATCCCCTTGATTNNCCCTTGATTTTTCGGGGGGGTATGATATGCTAAAGGAAATTTGACGTTTTTAGAGGTGCCCATAATGAAGCGTGTTGTGCTTGTTTATCCAGCCGGGAAACCATATTGAACGATTGGAAATGCGCCCCAAGGGGTGACACCCCTTGCGGAAAGCAAGCGCCGGAGGAGGTTTTGTGACAGGTTTTGAGAGAACCATGCGTACGCTGAAAGGCCAGGCGACAGACCGGGTCCCCATGATGCTGCATAGTTTTATGCCGGCTGCCGCTGAGGCGGGCTACTCCATGGAGGCATATCGCACAAGCCCGACAGCCATTGCTGACGCGCACCTTCGCTTCGCGGAAAAATATGGCATGGATGGCATCCTGATTGATATTGACACCTGCCTGGAAGCCTCGGCCATCGGCGTTCCGGTTGACTACCCAATGGATGAGCCGGCGCGCGTCACTGGCGGTTTGTCAAACCGCTTTGATGTGCTGCGCGGCGCAATGGACGCGGACATGCTGCTGCAATCCGAAAGAATCGGGATTGCCCTGGAAGCCGTCCGCATTGCGAAGGAAAAAGTGGGGAATGATCTGCTGGTCCGCGGCAATTGCGACCAGGCAGGCTTCAGCCTGGCCATGCTGGCCTTTGGCATGCATGACTTCTTTATGGTGCTGACGGACCCGGAGATTGAGCAGGACATCCTGGACCTCATTGACAGGGCTACGGATTTTCACATTGCTTTTCACCGCCTGATGCGGCAGGCCGGAGCCGATGTCACCAGCTTTGGCGACAGTTCATGCGGGCCTGACCTGATCAGCCCGGAAATGTACCGGAAGTTTGCGCTTCCATCCCATAAACGCATTGCCGCGGAGGCCAGGATGTCCGGTGTACCCACCGTTTGTCACATCTGCGGGAACCTGGATAAAATCATCGCCGACGTGGCAGGCGCGGGCTTTACCGGCATCGAGGTGGACTATAAAACGGACATCCCCAGGGCGCAGGGCATCCTGGGAGAACAGAACGTTGTGATGTTTGGCCCCCTTGACCCGTCCGGCGTATTTTATTATGGCTCGCCCAAGAAGGTGCGGGAGGAAACCCAAAAGGTGCTCTTGTGCTTTGGCGGAAAAGGCTTGGTAATCGGCGCAGGCTGCGCGCTTCCCAAAGGCACGCTGGAGGAGAACATCAAGGCCTTCGCGGACAGCGTATTGAACGGATAGCGGCGGCGCTTCCCGCGGGGCATGTTTCGTTTTCCCTGGTGTTGCGGTGCCGGCAAAGGCGCTCATCCCCTCGGTGCGTTCGCCCATTCTATGGGTATCAGCGCGTTCACGCACTTAATGAGTGGTTTCAGCTTGCCAAACCACCGGCGCATGCTGACGAACGCCGCGGCGTCATGCCGGCGCGATGGCGCCCAGCATCCCGTCCAGCTCCTTCTGTGACAAAAACCTCCTGGCAGAGTACGCGATGGCCCCTACAATGGGCGAATACCGCGGCGTTGCAAGGCAGACATTCAGCCCCTCCAGGTGCTTCCTGAATGGCTTGAGAATGGCTTCCCGGGTTTTGAACAGGCCGCCGGAGTAGGATACCTTGATTTGCTCGTCCCCATTGAAATCCAGTCGTTTGATGATGGAGCGGACCAATTCCACCAACTCCCAGGCGGCCTGGTCATATATCGCAGGCATGAAGGGGTCGCCCTGCCGCAGCGCCTCAAACGCGAGCAGCTGCAGCCGTGCAAACTGCGTTTTGTCTTTCTCCAGGAAGCCGCTGACCATTCCGATGAAGTAGAGATCCTTTTTGCCAAGGTCAAATCTCTCTTTGAACAGGTCATACAGAATGGTTCTGGGCAGCCTTCCGTCAGCTTGCCTGAAGAAGGTCTTCATCGCCTGGATGCCTATCCAGCTGCAGGATCCCTCATCGCCATACCTGGTTGACCAGCCGCCTGCCCTCGCCTCATTGTGCTTCTGGTCCATGCCATAGGCAATGGAGCCTGTTCCCGAGACCACATGAATGCCGGGCCTGCCGGACAATGACCCGCTCCAGGCGACAACCGCGTCATTGACAAGGCTGGTTCGCTCCAGCGGCAAAACCGAGCCGAAAATTGCCGGGATGGTGGTTTCTGTTTCTTCAAACTCGCCATAGCTTGGGATGCCGATGGTCGCGTGCGAGATGTCCTCGCTTGTGATTCCGGCCATGCGCAGCACTTCGGCAAGCATCCGGTGAACCTGCTCCTGGTAGGCGCTTCTCCCGGAGGATGAGTAAGCCAGGCCTTTGGTATTAAGCAAGGCAAGCACGGTCCCTTTGTGGTCGGCTACCATCAGGTCAGTCTTGGTACCGCCCGCGTCAACACCCAGAAAGAACACTAATTGTCATCACCTTTTGCCTTGGTTTTCATGATGGACCCGAAACCTGAGAACCTGGACCTGTTGACATTGATCCCACAGTACTCGGACAGGAATGCGCACAGCAGCTGCCCGGCCAGCAAATGGTTCAGGGCGTCCGTGTATTTGTTGCCTGTCTTCAGCAGGCTGAGCTCATTTGTGCCCTTCGCCTCCGTGTCGTCGGTAAAGGCATACAGTTTCGCGCCTTCACCCCTGATGATGTCCTGCAGCGCGCGGATGCGCTCCCGGTTTTTTCCGCCAGCTTCCAGAAAAATGAAGTAATTCCTGGGCGTGATGGAGTTCGCGACCCCGTGCAGGTACTCCTCAAAATCATACGCGAAAACCGGCCTGTAGATGGTCTCCAGCAGTTTCAAAGCGATTTCCTGGCCCACGCCTGTGAGCTCATCCTGGCTGATGACAAGCATGTAGTCCGATGCCGCCAGTTCCACCCGGTTGCGCTCAAACCACTGCTTTGTGCGCGCGGTGTTTGTCTCCTGCCCCTCGCAGAAGCGCTCCAAACCGTCCGTCAAGCCATCATATTCGCTTTGGCTGATTTTGTTTCCGGCCTGCGCGAGGCTGGCGAACAGCAGCATCAGCATGACCACAGACCCGGTCACCCCTTTGGTTTTCGCGCCGACGGTTTCCGGGCGTTCCCAGGGCAGTTTCAGATGGAAATCGCTCATCCCGGCGACGTTTGACGCCGCGTTTTCCGTGATGGAGATGAGGTTCCCCCGGTGCTTTGCCGCGACGGCCTCCATGGCGGCGATGGTGTTTGTGCTCTGGCCGCCCTGGGAGATGAACAGGAAGAGGCTGTCTTCATGAAACCTTGTTTTGCTGTTGATGGTTGAGGGCGTGAAAACCTNNGGAAAACCGAGACCCGCGTTTGCGTCGCCTCTTCAATGTATGGCTGGGCAATCAAGCCAACGTTGTGGGAACTGCCCGAGCCAACCAGCACAATTTCGCTGATCTTTTTCTTTGCGAATGCCTTGAGCACCGGCGCGAGCAAAGCCTCCCGATTGTCCAGCAGCTGCCTGATGACCGCGCTTTCCTCAGCGATGTAGTTCCGCATTTCCTGGCTCATGAAATCTCCCTTCAACGTTCGTGTCCTTAAGATGAAATAGAAATCAAAGCAATTCAAACCGGGCGGGCGACATCCAAGCATCAACTCATCATTCAAGCTTGGCTGCGGCAATTTTCTTCATGCGCGAATGGGGGTTTCCTTGCTTTGCGCTTCTCACGCCCCGTCATTTTTCGCGCGTGGTTTTCCAGACACAGACAATCTTTGTCCCGGGCGTAACTGCCCAACAACCCAATTGACATTTCACATATTAGTATTTAAGATGATGGCAGTCAATGCAATGAATCAATCAGGCTTAGAAATTTTTCGCGCGTGTCAGCGCCCTGAAGCGGGAATCAGAAACAAGCAGGCAAGGCATGCCTGCAGAAATTGATACTTCCAGAGGTGATGATGGTATGAGGGAGTGACCTGTCGGAAAACCTGCTGCTTGAATCTTGTTCCCAGGCCACCCCAACTGTTAAAGGCTGCACTGAGAGTGCAGGGGACGCTGTCCCGGCAGGCAGCGCTGGTTAGGCGGAAATGAAGTCCACAATAGGGTCTGAAGGCACAAAGGCCCGGCAGCCAAGGCTTATGCAACCACTCATGACCGCCCGGTTTTATCATGCTGCCCGCCGCCAATCCGCACCTGCTTGATGCGGACACATCCGTTTTATCACTTGTCACCTGCAACGCCCGAATGGCCGGAAGCGCCATTGAAAAAGTATCATTGCGGGCTGTGACCCGCAAAAAAATGGAGGTACATGGTATGAAAAAGGCCCTTGCCCTGTTGCTTGCCCTGATGATGATGGCGGGCGTCACGTCAGCTATTGCTGAAGAGTACGTCATCAAGTATCCGACCCACCAGATCGGGACAAACACCTCAGCGCCTGCAAATGCCGAAATGGTCCGGACCTTCAATGAGAAGTATGCCGGGACATACCGCATTGAAGTGGAGGACGTGCCGGGGGACACCAACTACCGGGACAAGATGCTGACCTTGCTTGCCGCCGGGGACCTTCCCCTGATGGTCTACGGAAGCACCATCATTGACGCCTTTGTCGCGCAGAACGCTTGCCTTGACCTGACTGACATCCTTGCGGAGGATCCCGAGTGGGCGGCTTTGTTCCCGGATACCGTGATTCAGCACAACAGCCGCGACGGGAAGCTCTATGCACTGCCCAATGAGGGGCAGCTGATTGGCTACTTCTACAACATGGAGCTGTTCGAGAAGGCGGGTGTTGAGAAGCCGGCTGAGACCTGGGATGAGTTTTTTGAGATTTGCGCCAAGCTGAAGGCAGCGGGCATCACGCCGATTTCGTTGCAGACCGGCGACAATGCCTGGTGCTCCAACCTTTTGATTGGAGCCATGATCATTGACGCCGCCAAGGGCGAGCCCACTTTCCTTGAGTCCATGGACAAGACCGCCGACTACAACGTCCCGTATTTCTATGACGCGCTGAATATGCTCAAGCGGGTCTTTGATGAGGGCTATACCACCCAGGACGCCATTGGCGGCATGTACGAGAACGCCGCCAACAGCTTCATCTCCGGGAACACCGCGATGATCCCCAATGGCACATGGATGATTGGGTCATTCTCTGACCCGAACATGGGCGGCTCGGAGGAGTTTGCCTCGAAAATCGGCATCGCGCTTTATCCCGGCCAGATCTATTACGAGAACCCCACTGACGGGTTCATGATTTGCCCCGACCCCAACAACGAGCAGGAAGTCAATGCCGCCGTTGCCATGCTGAAGCATTGGACATCCGCGGAAACCATGCTTTCCAACCTGCGCATCATGGGGATGACCCCGTCCGGAAAAATCGAGATTCCGCAGGATGTCCTCGATTCCAACCGGATGCTTGGCGATCTGCTTACAATGAAAAACGCCGAAGGCGCCAAGGGCGTTTTCTCGCTCAGCAACCGGATGTATCCCAATGTCGGGACCGCTGCTTTCGCCCAGTACCTGACCCTGTTTGTCACCGGAAGCTGCACGGCAGAAGAAGTCGCCCAGGCGATGACGGATGTCGCGAAAGAGAACATGAACTGATGCCGGTATAGCCCGGTTGTTATTCCACACCCCTGCCATTTTCGGAAGGAAATGGCAGGGGTGATGCAAAGGAAACGCAATTCTTGGATACTAGAAGTCTCTCCGGCAGGATTTCCATGCTCCAGGGCACCTACAGCGCCATGACGGTCATCAGCATCTCTTTTTTTGTGCAGGCCTATCAGCGCTTCGGCATTGACAAAATGGTGATTACGCTGATTGTGATGGCTTGCGCGATTACCAGCATCCTGATGCAGCCGGTATGGGGATATATCGCGGACAAGTACAACCGGCCAAGGGAAATCGTCATTATCTCCAGCACAATCGGCGCAGCCCTTTATTTTGCCATGTTTGCGTTCAGCCATCGCCTGTGGATGGTTCTCATTTGCGCGATGGGGATTTATGGCAGCTATCACTGCATGATGCACCTGATAGATTCCTGGATCGCGAAGCTTATGATTGAAAGCCCCGGAATCAACTACGGCGCGACCCGCAGCATCGGGAGCATCACCTACGCGCTCACCGCGGTTGTGTTTGGTGTCGCTGTCTCACGCTTTGGCGGGGTCATCGCGCCATTTGTGTTCTTCCTGCTGAATCTGCTGCTGTGCTATGTGGCGCTGGGTATGCCCAACCCGGCGGACAGGACCGGTTCGGGACAAGGCGATGACCGGAGAAGGGGCGGAATATCGGTTATGGAGACCCTTGGGTACCTGTCCACAAACAAGCCCTTTGTGATCTTTGTTGTCGCCGGCTTTCTCAACGCATTTTGCACCAGCACCATGGGCACCTTCTACTCCATCGCAATTTTTGAACTGGGTGGGAATGAGGCCAGCGTTGGCCTTGGCTACTTTATCATGGCAATATTTGAGTTTCCGTTCATGTTTCTGTTCAACGCCATCAAGAAGCGCCTTCCCTACTCCAATGCCTTCTACCTTGCCCTTGCATCGCTTTTTTACTTTCTCAAGTGCTTTTCAATCGCGTCCAGCAGAAGCGTGACAGCGGTGCTGCTGTCCGGGCTCTTCCATGGCCTGGCATTCGGTATTTACCTGCCCGCGACCATTGCCTACCTGGTGGAGCATGTGGACCAAAAGAAGCTCTCCACAGCGCAGATGGTTCTTTCATCCATTGGTTTCAGCCTGGGAAGCATTGTGGTCAGCCCCATCAGCGGCGTGCTGTCCGTGCGCCTGGGCACCCAGCCGATGCTGAGAATCATTTCCGTTTTCTCGCTTCTGAGCGCGGCAATCCTGGCTTTCGCAAGCTATTACAGCAAAAGCAAAGAGACAACAAGAAATGAACGGTAGGCGCCATGCAGCGATATAACAAGAGGTATCAGGTTCTGTTTCTCCTTCCGATCATCCTGATGTTTGGGTTCATGTATGCTGTGCCGCTGGTCAATGTCATCTACACCTCCCTGTTCAACTACAAGTTGACCCAGAAAGGCATGACATTTATCGGCATTGACAATTACATCAGGCTCTTCACCAATGACCGGAACTTCATTGTCGCCCTGAAGAACACCGCAATCTGGATTGTTCTTCATGTGTTCCTGCACGTGGCAATTGGGATTTTCATGGCGCTGGTGCTTTATCGGAAGCCCAGGGGCTGGAAATTTGTGCGCACTGTCTACATGGCTCCGAACATCATCGCCGCCTCCGCAATCGCTTTGATCTTCAAGCAGGTTTATAACGCGGACTATGGCCTGCTTAACGTGGCGCTGCGGGGTCTGGGGCTGGGGCACCTGGCCAGGAACTGGCTCTTTGACCCCAGAACCACCTTTGTATCCCTGACGATGATCTGGATGCTTTTCGCGGGCTATACCTGCACTTTGGTGCTGGCCAGGCTGCTGTCGATATCCGATGAATTGCTGGACGCCGCAAGGATTGACGGATGCAATTCCCTGCAGGTCGACTTTCTCATCGCCTTGCCAATCGCAAAGGACACCATCTCCACCACCATGATCATGGCGGCGTCCTATATGCTCACCATGTTCCCCCTGATCTACCTGACCACCGGCGGCGGCCCCGGGAACATGACGCTGAACCTGCCTTTGTACTTGTACAACAAGGCGATGATTGAGAACAATTATGGCTATGCGAACGCCGTCGGGGTTTTCATCATCCTCTGCGGCATTGTCATCATGAGAATCATCAATTTTTCGCTGCAGACCAACAAAGGGGATGTGTAGGCATGAATGATTCGCAAGCCCTCGGGGACCGGAAGATTCGCCAGACCGGCCAATCGGCCAGAGTGGCATCAAAGCTGTTTACCTATTGCGTGCTCATCTTTGCCTCCGCCCTGTGCCTGGCGCCGATTGTCTGGGTTATCCTCTCTTCCTTCAAAACCAACGCGGAGATATTTTCCGGGACCATGCTGCCCACAAGCCTGACTCTTTCCGGCTATTCCTATGCGCTGAATCTGGCGCCCTTCCCCACCTTCTTTATGAACAGCGTGTTCATATCGACCATTGCGATGCTTCTGAATGTGACCTTTGTGTCCATGGGCGCGTACATCTTCGCCAGGCGCAATTTCAGGATGAAGGAAGTTTTGTTCAGCGTGTTCATGGCAGCCATGGTGCTGCCGGCCACCGCGCTGATCCAGCCTGTGTACATGCAGATTCGCTCGCTGGGCCTGATCAATACGCGCCGTGGGCTCATCCTGGTTTATATGTGTTTTGGCATGCCTGTCGGGCTGATGATCATGCGCTCGTTCTTCGCCGCGATTCCCAGGGATATGGAGGATTCGGCGGCCATAGACGGCGCGGGTTTTGTCAGAACCTTTGTGCAGATTATTGTGCCCATCGCGAAGCCTGGCATCGCGACCATCATGGTGCTGCGCTTTCTGGAGTACTGGAATGAGTTCACCTATGCCCTGGTGCTCACCACATCCACAAACATCCGGACCATGCCGCTCTCATTGGGGTATTTTGTCGCCGCGTTCAGCTTCAACTACTCCGCGCTTTTTGCGGCAATTGTTTTGTCAGTGCTCCCGGCGCTGCTGCTGTTTGCCGCTTTCAACGAAAGCGTTGTGAACAGCATGACCATCGGCGCGGTCAAGGGATAAACACGCGCATGCGTGATAAAAACGGACGAGGAGGTTCAAATGGTTAGGGTAGGCTTTATTGGTGTGGGAGGAATCGCTCAGCTGTCGCATTTCCCCATGATGCGCGACCTGTCAGACAGGTTCAGGATTGACGCGTGCTATGACGTGTCCAGGTCCCTGTGCGCGCATGTCGCGGAAAAATACAACATCCCCAAGGTGTATGAAAGCGAAGATGCCTTGCTGGATGACCAGGACATTGACGCGGTGATGGTGCTGACCTCGGACCCCTATCATTGCATCATGGCAAAGAAGGCCATCAGCAAGAAAAAGCATGTCTTCATTGAAAAACCCCTGTGCATGAACAGCCGGGATGTCCGTAGCCTGATTGAGGCGGAAAAAGCGAACCCCGGCGTCTGCGCGATGGTGGGGTACATGCGGCGCTTCAGCCCGTCCTTCCTGAAGGCGAAGGAGCTCTTGGAAGATGATTCCCGCGCGGTGAAGTATGTCCGCTTCAGGGATATCATCTGCGAGGGAGGGTTTTATGTTGGCCAGACCAGCACACCCGCCAAATCAAGAGATTATGCTGATCTGCCCGAAAAATCATTTGAAACCCTTCAAAAGATGAAATATGAGCAGCATTCCGTCGCCCTGGGCGAGGACGCCACGCAGATGCAGAGGAACGTATACCAGATGCTGCTGGGGCTGGGCTGCCATTCCTTTTCCGCGGTAAAGGAACTCGTAGGCCTGCCAAAGGAAATCAAGGCGGTGCTGACCTCCGGCAATGGCACCCACGTGACGATGCTCCTCCAGTATGATGGCTTTATCGGCGTGTATGAGATGGTGAACGACCAGGACATCGTGCAGTTTGACGCCTCGATTGATATCTTCCAGGGGGACCGCCTCCTCTCCATCAAGTATGACACGCCCTACCTCAGGTACCTGCCCAGCACCCTCACCGTCATTGAGTCAAGCAAAACGGACACCAAAACCACGCTGTACGGCCCGGATTACCATGACTCCTTCAAGAATGAGCTCATCCATTTCCATGAGTGCATTACAAGCGGTCAGAAACCCAAAACCAGCCTGGAGGACTCGCTGCTTGATATAGAGTTGTTTGAGAAAATCGCAAAAATGGTGGTCAAGGAAGGCTAAACAATAGAAACGGAGGCATTGCCATGAAGGTTGAACTTGCGACTTGTCCGGCTTCCTGGGGGGTTTTCTGGGCTGATGGCTCGCCCTCATATGTGCCGTATGAACTTTTTCTGGACCATGCTGCGTCCGCGGGCTACAAAGGCATCGAGTTGGGGCCGGTAGGCTACCTTCCCACTGAGCCCGCCGCCCTCAGGAAGGAGCTGGACAAACGGGGACTGGTGGCCAGGGCTGGAACCGCCTGCTACAATTTTGACGAGATGAGCGGTTTTGCTGACTTGGAGGAGCGGGCGAAGAGTCTCTGCTCCCTGCTCAAATCCTTTGACATCCGCTATCTGGTGATGATGGATGAATCGCCCGCGGCAAGGACCGCGGAAGGCAAAAAGGCTTTTACAAGCGCCCGCATCGCAAAGAACCTGGGCATCATCAGGGAGTATGTGGATTTTGCGAAAACATACGACGTGACGGTGGTTTTTCACCCCCATATGAACACCATTGTGGAAACCGAAGGTGAAATCGTCGAGATGATGGAGAAAACAAACTGCATGCTCTGCTATGACACGGGGCACCACCAGGTGGTCAATGGCAAGCCGGAGAAGGGGGACAGGTGCGCGATTGATTTCTACCTGAAGCATCATGACAGGATTCCCTTCCTGCACTTCAAGAATGTTGACGGCGAGGCCATGAAAAAGCGGGCGGCTGACCCGGGCTTTAAGGACAATGTTTTCTGCCCGCTGGAGGATGGCGTCATCGACTTCAAGGAGTTTGCCGAAGCCCTGCGGGCTGTCGGTTATGATGGCATCGGCGTTGTGGAGCAGGATATGGCTGGTGAGCCCGCGGAAAAGAGTTTCCGGCTTGCCATCAGAAACCGGGAGTATCTTCAGAGAATGGGGGTGGCCAGGCCATAGGCGCCAGCCGGCCTGAATGGTCTTCTGCCCGGCGGCTTCCCGGAAAGCCCCAGGCTTGGAACGCCACCTTGAATTGATTTTCACCGGGGAAAGACGGCTTCTCGCAGCGTGAGGGCAGACCGGGAACCTGACGAGCAAGCCGCTTTCCCTTTTTGCTCCTTACACCACTTTCCATAAACCCTTCAGGCGCGCTGCCGGCCGGCAGATTGTCACGCGCCGCCCAAGGCCCTATACTTGGGGCTGCGGGTGCAGTGCGCCCAGACACAAAAAGGAGCGCCCCATGCAAGAGATGAGGATGCAGGAAGCATATGTCAGCCCCTTTTCCAGCCGCTATGCCGGCCCTGCGATGCAGGCGCTGTTTTCGCCCATGCACCGGGCCAGGCTCTTCCGCAGGCTCTGGCACCTGCTGGCCCGGAAGCAGGCGGAGTTGGGCCTTGGCATCTCCCAGGCTCAGCTTGATGAGCTGGCTGGGTATATTGAGGACATTGACCTTGCGCGGGTGGACGCCCATGAAAAGCGGCTGCGCCACGATGTGATGGCCCATGTCACCGCCTTCGCGGAGGATTGCCCCCAGGCGGCACCCATCATCCACCTGGGCGCGACCAGCTGTTATGTGACCGACAACGCCGACATCTGGATTCTGCGGGACGCCATGACCCTGCTGCGGGACAGGCTGGTGGGCACCGCCCGTAGGCTTGCCGCCTTCGCCAGGGAACACAAGGACCTGCCCGTCCTTGCCTTTACCCATTTCCAGCCGGCCCAGCCCACCACCCTGGGCAAGCGCGCGGCCCTGTGGCTGCAGGATGTGCTGGAGGATATTGGGGAAGCCCAGCGCTTCATCGATACCCTGCGCCCCCTGGGCTGCAAGGGCGCCACGGGCACCCAGGCCTCCTTCCTGGAATTGTTCGGGGGGGACAAACACAAGGTCAGGCAGCTGGATAACATGATTGCCCAGGGGATGGGTTTTGACAAGCCTGTGGCTGTTTCCGGGCAGACCTATTCCAGGAAGGCGGACAGCCGGGCGCTGTCTGTCCTCTCCGGCATCGCCCAGAGCGCCCAGAAATTCGCGGGGGACCTGCGCCTGCTCCAGCACCTCAAGGAGGTGGAGGAACCCTTTGAGGCCAGCCAGGTGGGCTCCTCCGCCATGCCCTACAAGCGCAACCCCATGCGGGCGGAGCGCATGGCGGCCCTGGCCCGTTTCATCATCAACAACGCCCAGAACGCCGCCCACACCGCGGCCAGCCAGTGGCTGGAGCGCAGCCTGGATGACAGCGCAAACCGCAGGCTGTCCCTGGCGGAGGGTTTCCTGGCCGCGGATGGCCTGCTCACCCTGTATGAAAACGTGGCGGGCGGCCTGGTCACCTACCCCCGGATGATGGAAAGGCACCTGATGGAAGAGCTGCCCTTCATGATCAGCGAAAACATCCTGATGCGGGCGGTCAAAAAGGGCGGCAACCGGCAGGAGCTGCATGAAAAATTGCGCCGGCACGCCATGGCGGCCGGCCGGGACATCANNCCGGGACATCAAGGAAGAAGGGCTGCAGAACAGCCTGCTTGCGCGCATCGCGGCGGACCCGGCCTTTGGCCTTGCGCCGGAGGAACTGGAAGCGCTGCTTGTGCCCGGGGACTACATCGGCATGGCGCCGGAGCAGGT
>MTKZ01021180.1_pt2 | contig 13690 bp, 14 predicted proteins | sample 1042781 | NCBI WGS metagenome assembly MTKZ01 (sample SAMN06212207, study PRJNA360539) | anaerobic digester metagenome | biome: Wastewater treatment plant; material: sludge; isolation source: anaerobic digester fed with sludge from wastewater treatment plant | place: Denmark: WWTP Viborg ...
TGGGAGGACGCAGTCGCCACGTTTATCGATGCCATTCTGGCGTCGGGCAACCGGGCCTTCCTGGATGATTTCCGCTCGTTCCAGCGTCGGGTAGCCTGGTTCGGAGCGCTGAACTCGCTGTCTCAATTGGCGCTGAAGGCAACGGCGCCCGGTGTGGCCGATTTCTATCAGGGCAGCGAGCTGTGGGATCTGAGCCTGGTCGACCCGGATAACCGACGTCCCGTCGACTTCGACCACCGTATTGCCCTGCTCGATCGATTGCCATTCACAGACGTTTCGCGGTTGCTTGCGAACTGGCAGGACGGATCGATCAAGCTCTTCGTTACCCAACGGTTGGCGACGTTCCGCCGGCAGCGGCGAGACCTGTTCGATGGCGGGGTGTACATACCTCTGGAGGTTGTTGGACCGCGACGCGAGCACGTCGTGGCGTTCGCCCGTCGGGCGGATGACGCATGGTCTCTTACGATCGTCTCACGCCTGGTCGCGACGCTCTCCCGCACGGCGGGATTGGACGAGGCAGCGTTGCCGGTCGGCGCGGCCGCCTGGGGGAACACTCGCGTGTTGCTGCCGGACGATGCGCCGGCGCACTGGCGCGATGTGCTCACTGACGAGCGGCTCGTGGCGAACGATGTACTGCCGCTCGCCACGGTATTCCATCTGCTCCCGCTCGCGATCCTCGAGAGCGTGCCTCAGTGACGCGCCAGGCTACCCGCCCAGCCCGTTTGACAGGACTCGATCGATTCGGATCAGCAGCGTCTGTCGGGCCTGACCCAGGAACTGCGTGTGATCTGCCGGCGTTGTGCCGGGATTGTAACGGACCGCGAGCGACAGAATATCGTTCAGCGCTGCCTCCGTCTCGTCGATAATCTCGGCCACCACACCCCGGAGTGTGACGTACTTGTAGCCTTCTTCGATACAGATCGAGACGCGCGGGTCGCGCTGGATATTGCCGCGCTTGATTCGGTCCGCTGTGGTGTTCATCATGATCTGATCGCCGCGCACGTCGTACCACATCACTGTCTGCTGAGGGGTTCCATCGTGGCCGATCGTCGCCAGTACGCCGAAGCGGACTGCGCTGATGAACTCACGCTCCGCCGCGCTTAGTGTCCCATTGGTCGCCATCGTTATCCTTCTTCTACCTGTCCGTCGTGGTTACTCGTCCTCGACCCCCGGCGGGTGATGTCCCCGGCGCGGTGGGTGAGCGTGGCCGAAGGCCCCATGGTTATGCCAGACGGGCCGATTGTCGCTGGGGTCGCCTTTGAACAGGAACTTGGGCGAGTGGAAGACGCGTTGGGCCGGCTCCCCGCAGAACGGGCATGTCGTCGGCTCTCCCGCTTCGCTCACTGGCCGCTCCAGGTCGAACTCCTCGTCGCACGAGCCGCAGCGATATCCGTAGCGTCGCATGGCCGGTCCCCTCTCATCCACTGATGATCCTAACCGAACTCCGGCTTCCCGGTTGGATCTCACAGATCGGCGCGGTATCATCTACGCTGGTATTGATACTGAGTCTCAATAGTTAGCAGCATCCAACGTGATAGAAATCCGAAAACAGATGATGGCCCGACGCGCTATCAGTGGCGCGCTGGCGTTCGTCATCTTGCTCAGCGCCTTCGCGCTTGTCTCCTGCGGCTCGCCGGATGCGGCCGGCGCGGATAGCTTGTCGGTCGTCGCCACCACCACGATTATCGCCGATATGGCTCGCAACGTTGGCGGCGATCGCGTGACGGTTCGCAGCCTCGTGCCGGCCAACGCAGACCCGCACTCGTTCGAGCCAACTCCACGGGAAATTGGCGCGGTCGCCCGGGCCGATGTCGTCCTCGAACATGGCATGGGTCTGGATGCCTGGGTTATCAATATGATCGACGTGTCGGGAACTGACGCGCATGTCGCGGTCGTCACCGATAGGGTGACGACGATCGAGGGCGAGCAGCATGAAGAAGATGCCAGCGGGCATAGCCACGAGGGCGAAGATCCACATGTCTGGTTCGATGTCGCCAATGCACAGGTGATGGTCGCGAACATCCGCGATGCGCTGATCGCCGCCGACCCGGGCTCGGCCGAGATCTATCGCGCAAATGCAACACGCTACCAGTCCGAGCTCGCGGATCTCGATCGCTGGATTCGAGAGCAGATCGCGACCATACCGGAGTCGCAACGAAAGCTGGTGACGAATCACGACGCCTTTGGCTATTACGTCCACACCTATGGCCTGACGCTGGTCGGGACGATTGTGCCCAGCCTCGATGCGCAGGCGCAGCCGTCGGCGCGTGAGACGGCCGCGCTCATCGACCTGATCAGGGCCGAGGGGGTGAGAGCGATTTTCACCGAGGCCGCGCTCAATCCGACGCTGGCCCGACGCATCGCCGAGGACGCCGGTGTCCAGATCGTCAGCAACCTGTACGGGGACTCGCTTGGCCCGGCCGGCAGCGGCGCTGATACCTACATCGGCATGATGCGCACCGACACCACCCGGATTGTCGAGGCGTTGCGATGACTCAACAGCCTCTCGTGGATCTCTCGCACATCTCGGTGGCCTACGGCGATCGAGTCGCGTTGGACGACGTGTCGCTTGCGTTGGGGTCTGGTGAGATCGTCGCCTTCGTTGGTCCGAATGGCGCTGGCAAGAGCACGATGCTGAAAACGATCGCCGGCCATGTCCGACCCGATCGCGGCTCGGTGGCATTCTCGCCGACGCTTGGCGCGAAGCCCCGACGGGAGATCGTCTACGTCCCTCAGCGTGACAAGCTGGACTGGACGCTACCGGCGAGCGTCCTCGACCTCGTCCTGATGGGCGCATACCGGGAAACGAGCCGCTGGCGGCCACTTCGCCGCGAGAGCACCGACGCCGCGCTGCGGGCGCTCGAAGTCGTCGGCATGAGCAAGCATGCCGGCACCCAGATCGGACGGCTTTCCGGCGGCCAGCAACAGCGTGTCATCCTGGCTCGCGCCCTGATACGTCCGGCGGCGATATATCTGCTCGACGAGCCGTTTACCGGTGTCGATGCCCCGACCGAGGCGTTGTTCGAGGAAGTGATCGTGTCGTTGCGAGATGAGGGGAAGTGCGTTGTCATGGCCACCCACAACCTGGACTGCGCGCGCGATATCAGCGACCGGGTCGTGATTCTCAGCCGGCGCATCGTTGCTGTTGGTCCGCCGGCCGAGGCGTTGACGCCACTGACAATCGCCGTCGCGTTCGGTGACATTTCGCGCTTGAACATCCACGGTGAGGACGCCCACGTTCATGAGTAGCCTCGGCATATACAACTGGCTCACCGAGCCGTGGCAGTTCGTCTTCATGCAACACGCGTTTGAGGCGATCATCATCGTTGGCCTGGTATGTGGGATCGTCGGCGCTTTCGTCGTGCTGCGTGGCATGGCATTCGTCGGCGACGCCTTTGCCCACGCCGTCTTCCCCGGCATCGTCATTGCTTTCCTGCTCGGCTCGAGCATCTTCATCGGCGCGCTCGTCGCCGCGGCAGTCGTCTCGCTGGGCATCGGCATCCTCAGCCAGTCCGAACGACTCCACGAGGACACTGCGATCGGCGTGATGTTTGCGGGCGCGTTCGCTCTTGGTATTGCGCTGATCAGCTCGACCAACTCCTATGCCCGTGACCTGACGTCGTTCTTGCTCGGCAACATCCTGGGAGTCAGTCGGAGTGACCTGTTGCTGACGGCGGCAATCGCTGTCGTCGTCCTCGGCGTGTTGGCCATCTTCCGCCGCGAAATGGTGCTGATCACATTCGACAGGACTCTCGCCACGTCGCTTGGCGTGCGCCTGTGGCGTTATGATCAGCTCTTCCTCATATTGCTTGCGTTGGCTATCGTGACCGCGCTGCAGACCGTCGGGAACATCCTTGTCCTGGCAATGCTGATCACGCCGGCCGCGACCGCGCGCCTCGTTGCCGACCGGCTGCCAGCGCTGCTGGCTCTTTCGGCCGGAATTGGTGTCCTGTCCGGAGTCAGCGGGCTGTATCTCTCCTATTACTGGAATGTTGCGTCAGGGGCTGCGGTCGTCCTCGTCGCAACCGCGATCTTCTTCATCGTCTGGTCGGCAGTGCAGGTGCGGCAACCAATTCTGCGATGGCGTCATTCCGCCGGGGTGTCGGCGGTGACCGAAGAGCAGGCATCGCTCTCGCAGCCCTGACAACAACGGTTGGCATCGCGACGACATTCTCGGCAATAATCCGCGGCACGCGACTGTAAGCGGGCCGATCGACCGTGGGTATCGCATCATACCCATGGATCACGCGGCGTTTCGATTTCGCCGGCTACACACGGCAGCTAGTGGGGTGATATGCGCGTCGTAGAAGCATCGGGAATTGACCTGTTCCGCGCGGCAGCCAGCAGTGACGGAGGGTTCATCGGCATTGCGCTCAAGGTTGTGGATTACGCATCCATCGTGATCGAGCTGCTGGCGGTCGTGATTATCGTCGTCGCGGTCGTCTACGGGACAGTCGTGTTCCTTTCAGCGCGGAACGCAAAAGCGCCGCGCAAGGAGGCCTACGACCAGTATCGCCATACCGTCGGCGACGGACTGTTGCTGGGCCTGGAGATACTGGTCGCCGGTGACGTGATCCGCACGGTCATCCTCGACCCGACGCTTGAAAGCGTTGCGGTTCTGGGCGCGCTCGTCGTGATCCGGACGTTCCTGACCTGGTCGCTCGTGGTCGAGATGGAGGGTCATTGGCCCTGGCGGTCGAAGCCGGAACAGGGTCACTAGTCGAGGACAACACGCCCGCCGGGCGCGAGTATGCGAACCTCCACGTCCGGTGCTGTCTCCCGGGCGCGCGCCGCGAACTGGTGCGGCGGATCCTCCAGAAACCGCCGGTCGCGGATGCCAGTGCCAAACGGGTGCAGCGTCCCCCAATGGATCGGGATCGCCAGCCGTGGCTGCAACAGGCCGGCGGCCAACGCCGCCCGCTCGGGGTCGAGGTGTCCCGGTCCAAGCGACCGCCCCCAACCCCAGACCGGGATGAGCGCCACGTCGATATCCGGGCCGAGCTCGGCCATCCCGTCGAACAGATCTGTGTCGCCCGCGAAGTAGGTCGTGTGACGGCCTTCGACGAGGTAGCCGATGGTTGCCGCGGTCGGGCCAAACGGGACGCGATGGCCCGAGTGGAAGGCTGGGACGGCAGTAACCGTCGCCACTTCCACCTGCCGGCTCGCGCCGACTGCCAACTCCTCGACCTGCCTGAACCCGTGTTTGCGGAGCCATGCCCCCGCGCCAACCGGAGCGAAGATCGGGATGTCGCGGCCAAGCTTCTTCAACGTCGGCAGGTCGCAATGGTCAAGGTGCAGGTGCGATAGCAGGATCACGTCCACCCGCGCCGGCCAGTCTTCGGGCAGCAGACGCACCCGGCGGCGGAGGTGCGCCGTCCGGCCCCGCAGCACCGGGTCGGTCAGAATCCAGGTTTCGCCTGTCCGGATCATGACCGTCGAATGTCCGATCCAGGTGATCTCAGTCGAATTCTCGTGTGTCATCGATTCCATTGTCTAATCGTACCGACTTCTGGACACCACGTGCCGACCGTGCAAGCAGCAGCCGTGTCCGCTACGATTGTGAGACTCCGGTAGGGTCGGGCGACAATAGTCATCTCTGGAGGGACATGCTGCGTATCGTCAGGTGGACGGCCGGCATCGTTGTCGTAGACGGTGTGATCCTGCTCCTGCTCGCCAGGTTGTTGCCAGGCTTCGATCTGAACGGGATCGCGTCCGCGGCCGGCATGGCGCTGGGAGGTATTGCCGTTGGCGTACTGCTGTGGCCGGCCATGTGCCGCGCCGCGGCGTGGTTGCCTGCGCTGCTGTTCCCGGTTCTCGCGCTGGTCGTCAGCGGCGCGATCGTCGTCGTCACGGCGGTGTTGCTGGATCTCGTGGCTCCCGGCGCCGTGACTGTTGCGAACGTCTGGACGGCGCTCGTGGTGGCGATCCTGCTCACGATCGTCAACACCGTCGTCATCGCGCTATTCGGGCTCGGCGATCAGCGCTTGTACGATCGCTACGTCACCAATCGGATCCGGCGGTCGGCCGGCGTCCACGAGCGGACGGATATTCCAGGCATCGTTTTCATTCAGCTGGACGGGCTGGCTGAGCCGATTCTCCTGCGCGCGATCGCGGAGGGTTACATGCCCACCGCGCAACGGTGGATCACGACAGGCTCGCACCAGCTGCGAGGGTGGGAGACCGACCTGTCGTCACAGACCGCGGCGAGCCAGGCCGGCATCTTGCTCGGGAGCAATGAGGGCATCCCGGCGTTCCGTTGGTGGGACAAGACTGCCAACACACTGGTGGTCTGCGACAAGTTGTCGTCTGCGCGGGCACTGGAGAGTCAACTCTCGACAAGCCAGGGCCTGCTGGTCGGTGGCGCCAGTCGGTGGAACGTCTTCTCCGGCGATGCAGCGGATACGTTCGGCACGTTCAGCAAGCTTGGCCAGGGGGTGACCGGCGGCCGGCGCAGCTACCTCGGCTTCCTTTCAAACCCGTACAGTNNCCCGTACAGTCTGGCACGGACGTTCTCGCTGTTCGGCGCGGAGATCGTTCGCGAGCGGGTTGAGGCGTTGCGCCAGCGTGTGACTAATGTCCGGCCTCGCATCCATCGCGGGTTCCGCTACGCGCTCGTTCGCGCCGGAACAACCGTCCTGCTTCAGGAGTCTGCGGCATATATGCTGACCGACGACATGTACCGGGGTGTGCCGGTCATCTATAGCACGCTCTTCAGCTATGACAAGGTCGCTCATTACGCCGGCGCCGAGCGGCGGGACGCGCTGAAGGTGTTGCGGGGGGTCGACCGCGTGCTGGCGCACCTTGAGCGCGTCGCTGCCGATGCATCTCGCCCATATCGCATCGTCGTCCTGTCGGATCACGGTCACAGCCATGGCGCGCCATTCCGGCAGCGGTTCGGCAAGACCCTGGCGGAGCTGGTCGACGAGCTGTGCGATTCACAGCGCGGCGTGAGCGAGGTGGACAGCGGCGACGAGGTGCTTTCGGGTATCAACTCCGCTCTCGATGAAGTGATCCATCAAAAGGGCATTGCGACGCGGCTTGCGCGGAGGGCATTGCGCACCCGGATCATCGACGGACACGTCGTGCTTGGATCAGAGCACCGTGAGACGGACGATGCCGCGATCCAGGCGATGCACGAGCGCGACGCAATCGTCGTCGCCACCGGCAATCTCGGGCTCGTTTCGTTCCCGAGATTGAGCGGCCGGATCACGCTTGAGCAGATCAACGAGACGTATCCGAGGCTCGTTCCCGGTCTCGCCGGCCACGAAGGGATCTGCTGCGTGATGGCGCGGTCCGCGACCGACGGCGCGGTCGTTGTCGGGCCGCGCGGCAGCCGCTTCCTCGATTCCGGCCGCGTGGACGGAGAGGATCCGCTGGCATTGTTCGGTCCGAACGCCGCTCGGCATCTGGCGCGTGTCGATGGATTCGCGTCCGCGCCCGATATTCTCGTTATGGGTATGTACGATTCCTCAACCGGCGAGGTCGCCGCGTTCGAGGAACAGGTCGGAAGTCACGGCGGACTAGGCGGCGCCCAGAGCCAGCCGTTCCTTCTCCACTCCGCATCGCTGCCGCTCGAGCCCGACTATCCGATCGTGGGAGCCGCCGCGCTGCACGCGGTGCTGAAGTCGTGGGTTCCGGCTGACGCGCGGGGAGTTGCCGCCGCGCCAGACTCTGCCGAGCAGCCGGCCGCGCCGTAAGGCCCCCGTGAGCGTTTCGCGCTGCCTACATGGCCAGGATGTTGAAGCCGTTGTCGGCGTAGATCGTCTCGCCGGTGATGCACGACGACAGGTGTGACGCCAGGAACAGGCCAACGTTGCCGATCTCGTCCTGGGTAATGTTCCGTCGCAGCGGCGCGCGCTCCTCCATCAGGTCGCGGGCAGTGCTGATTCCCTTGACTGCGCTGGCAGCCAGCGTCTTCAGCGGTCCGGCTGAGATCGCGTTGACCCGAATATTGCTCGGCCCGAACTCGGCGGCCAGGTAGCGGACGTTGCACTCCAGCGCCGCCTTGGCGACCGCCATGACGTTGTACTTCTCAACAACCCGCTCGGCCGCCAGATAGGAGAGCGTCATGATGCTGCCGCCGCCGGCCGCTTCCATCAGCGGTCGGGCATGGCGGCTCGTCTCGATCAGCGAGTACGCCGAGACGTGCTGGGCGAGCGCGTAGCCGTCCCACGACAGCTCGCTATATGCGCCAGCGAGATCCTCCTGGCGCGCGAAGGCGACTGAGTGGACGAAGACATCCAGGCCGCCCCAGCGCTGGTTGAGGTCAGCGAAGAGCGATTCAATCTGGGCCGAATCCTGGACGTCGCACGAGACGACCGGAATCTCCTCCTCGGTCTCGAGCGTCCTGGCGAGCTTGAGGACGTTGTCCCGCAACCGATCACCGGCATAGGCGAACGCCAGCTGAGCCCCCTCACGATGCAGAGCTTGCGAAATCCCCCAGGCGATCGAGCGCTGGTTCGCGATACCCATGACCAGGCACTTCTTGCCGTCCATCAGCCCCATCGCGGCCGCTCCTCTCGTGCGTCGTCCAATCGCCGAACCCCGCAGGCGCAGCGAGCATTCTGCTGAGTATGCCGATTCTGTCGCGCCGCGCGCCAGAAGTGCCAGCACTCAAGCTCCCTCATCCACCGCCCGCCAGTAGACTCCCGCCTCGCGACGATCCCGGCAACAGTCAGCCGCTCCTCATCGGCGAGCGCGCTGAGGAATGCGAGGAGCTCCGTAACCACCGTGGATCGGCGTCGTCAGCCCCGCGTGCTCTCCCACTCAGCCCTCAACAACCCGAAGAGCAGCATGTCGTACCGTTGCCCATCGCGCTCGAGGAACTCGCGGTAACGACCCTCGCGCACGAATCCCAAGCGATCGTAGAGCGCGATCGCCGGCGTGTTGTACTCGAAGACTGTTAGCTGTAGCCGGTGAAGGTTCAGCTCGTGGAAGGCGAAGCGAAGCGCCAGCTCCATCGTCTCGTGGCCGAATCCCTGCCTGCGGGCGCTCGCTTCGCCGATCAGCAGGCTGACCCAGCCGACACGCTGGTTCCAGAGAATACCGTCGATCTCGATGACGCCGATCAACACATCTTCGGGAATTGTCCGGATCGCGAAACGGTAACCTGTCGCGGAATCCTTCGCCGCCTCCAGCCAGGACACCATCTGCTCGGCGGTTTTCGGGACCGCAGGGACGGCATCGAAACGTCGCTGTGCCGCGCCGTCGCCCCACCAGCGCGCAATTGTCGGGAGGTCAGCGCGGTCGATTGCGTCCAGCCGCACCCGGCTGCCGCGCAGAATATCGGGCGCTACCATCTACCGGAACCCCCTCTCAACGTGCGGTCGAGTATTGCAGAGATCGAGGCGGACGCCGTGGTCCCGGTCGTGTCAGCGGCCGGCCGCCACCGCAGCCAGAGCAAAGACTCGAACCATCGCCGCCTGGTCGAGAAGCGTCAGCGGCGCGGATGTCGTCGCGAGGCCGGTGTCGGGGTTGCGCTGATCCTCCCAGAGCTGCTCCGCGTACGTGAGTAGCCGGTCGCGGTACTCAGGAGCTGGTCGGACATCATCGAGCTGAAGCAGGAACCAGAAGAAGATGCCATTGAATGAGATCTCCTGTGCGCTGATTTCGTGGTCTTTCGTCAGCTCCAGCGTCGCATGGGCTGTTCGTTCGGCGCGGTCGAGGAAGAGCGCATCGCCAGTCAGCCTGTAGAGCTCGAGATTCGCGCCGATCATCGCCCCCTGGTTGTAGCTGTACGGCGCATAGTCGATCGTCCCATCCGGGCGGACATGGTCCCGGAACAGCCCGTCGCTAGTCTCAAGCGTCTCGTAGACCCACGCATACATCTTCGTCGCCCAATCGAGGACGTAGGTGGCACGCGGGCCGGGTGGCAACGCCTGATACAGCATCAGCCCCAGCAGCGCCCCGGTCCCGGTCGTCGTCGTGCCTCGATCCGAATTGGAGTTCCCTTCGACCCAGAAGATGCCACCGGGCGCCGGACCTTCTGTGTCCCAGCCGGTGATGAGGAAGTCGAAGATCTCATTTGCTCGTGCCAGTGCCAGCGGATCACCTGTCAGCTGCCAGGTTCGCATCAGCTCGATCCCCAGCCAGACGTTGTCATCGTAGTAGCGGTCGCTGAGCCACCCGACCGGAGGCGCCAGATAGGACGAGAAGGCGGGTGGTTCCCGGGTATCGTCATAGTACGCCTCGGTGGCTTTGCTGATGCGGCGGACATCGCCGGCCGTGACCAGCGTTCCTCGGACCTGGGCCATGTCGATATGACAGGCGACCACCTGGGTCATCGGCCAGAGAAAGGCGACATCGAACATCGCATCGATGCCATACCGCTCTCGATAGAGGCTGCTGCCCGGGACGGCGAACGTGCGGTCCATCGCGTCGAGCGTCGCTTGTGCCCGCCAGCGCCACACGCTTGCAACTGTCCCGTCCGGCGTTGATTGCGGTTCTGGCACTGGCTCCGCCGTCGGTAGCGTCGTTGGCGTCGGTGACCCCGCAGTTAGTGTTGGCACGATCGGTCCTGCGGTTGGACAGCTTGTCGCGCAGACGGTCTCGGTTGGGGGTTCGGTCGGCGTCGGAGTGGCGGTTGCTGATGCGGTTGGCGATGCCCTCGGCACTGGCGACTCAGCTTGCCTGGCAATATCGATCGCCGCCTCGACAGACGCCATCGGCGCTGGAGGCTCGATCTGGCGAGACGGACGGAGAGCAGCGATGGTGACTGCGACGAGAGCCAGGATCGGGAGTGCCGCCAGAACACCGAGCCACCACCGCCGCGGCCGATGCATCGATCAGTACGCCAGTGAATGGATGGCCCCCGCCAGCACCCGGATGCCGGCGACCGCGTCCTCGATCGACGTGAACTCCTCGGGCGTGTGGCTACGCCCATCCTTGCTGCGGACAAACACCATCGCGACCCGTGCCACGTTTGCCATCCTCTGGGTGTCATGCAAAGCGCCGCTCGGCATTGTCAGCGCCGGGATGCCCTGCTCGCGCGCGGACTCCTCCAGACAGCGGACGATCTCCGGATCGCATGGGCAGGGGGCGAGCGGCGGTCTGGTCGTCCAGCTGATCTCCAGGTCGCGCTCGTTGGCGATCCTGATGATCGCTGCCTCGTGGGCGGCTGCCAGCTCTTCGATTTTCACCGGGTCGTTGTGCCGGCTGTCGATCGTGAACAGCACCTTGCCGGGGACGATCGGGCTGAGATTCGGCTCGACGACGACCCTGCCGACAGTTGAGACGGCCGGCCGGCCCATTGCCACCGCGTTGTGGTTGACCGCGAGAATCATTGGAGCGACCCCGACCAGCGGGTCCCGGCGCGTGTCCATTGGGCGCGCCCCGGCGTGGTTCGCCTCGCCGGTCACCGTCACGTTATACCCCTTCGAGCCATTGATAATATTGACGACACCGACCGGCAGATCCTCGATCTCGAGCACTGGCCCCTGCTCGATATGCAGCTCGATGAATGCTTCGATATCGTGACGGACTGCCGAGGGAATATCGGCTGGATCAAGCCCGACGGACTGCATTGCCTCGGCCAGCGAAACACCGTCGTAGCTCCCGATCGCCTCTGCGTCTCCCGGCGCGATAGCCCCGGTAACACCGCGCGAGCCCCAGAAGCGAGCGCCATTGAAGCGGCTGCCCTCCTCCTCGCAGAACGACAGCACCTCGAGCGGATGCTTTGGTGGTCCAAACTGACGTAGCAACGCCTCAACCGCTGTCAGCGCAGCGATGATCCCCAGCGCGCCATCGTAGCGGCCGCCGGGCATCTGCGAGTCGATGTGGGACCCGGAGACGATTGCCTTGCCACCCTCGGTCCCCTCGATTCGTCCCCAGATATTGCCGACGGCGTCCATGCGCGTCGTCAGCCCCACCTCCTGGCACCACCGTTCGACAAGCTGCTGCGCTTCGACCCATTCCGGTGTCAACGCGGCGCGGCAGACCCCGGTCTCGAAGCAGGCGCCGATGGCGCCGAGCGTCATGATGCGCGCCTCGACGACGGCGGGGTCGATCTCGATCTGTGCCATAGTGGTCCGCTCCCTTCCTGCGTCCTTCGATCCCGGTCGATTGTCGCACTCGTCGCGAGTACCAGCCAATGACCCGCGCGTGTCACAATCATTCGATGTCCCGGCCACGCCGGGGTGAGTGGCGTTCTGAGGGACAAACGACGATCGAGGACGACGATGCGAATATTGAAGTTCGGTGGCACATCGGTAGGTAGCGCAGCAGCAATCTCCCACACAGTCGATATTCTGGCGGCGCAGCACAAACAGGATGACCGGGTTGTCGGCGTGTTCTCGGCAATGAGTGGGATTACGAACCTGCTGCTCTCCCGCGCGGATGCCGCGGCTCATGGCGACTCCGAAGGGGTCGATGCTGTCCGGGCCGATCTGCTGGCGCCACACTACGCCGCTCTGTTCGATCTGGTGACAGATTCCGACCGCCGCCGCCAGTCCGAGGCCACCGTTGCGGCGTATGCGGACGAGGTGTCGCGTCTTCTGTATTCCGTCTACGTCCTTCGCGAGTGCACTGCTCGCGCTCGCGACCGCATCGCGTCGTTTGGCGAGCGAATGAGCAGCATCCTGATCGCCGCTGCGCTCGAAGAGCGTGGGATCCCGGCGCTGGCTGTTGCGGCGGATCGGTTGATCGTGACTGACAGCGTGTTCGGTAGCGCATCACCGTTGCTCGATCGGACGACCGAGCGGACACGCTCGACTTTGGAACCGATCCTCCAATCCCACACGATGCCGATCGTCACCGGCTTCTTCGGCGCCGACGAGCAAGGCATCACGACAACGCTGGGACGAGGCGGCTCGGATTACTCGGCCGCCATTCTCGGCTACGCCCTCGACGCCGATGAGATCCAGATCTGGACCGACGTCGATGGTGTTCTGACTGCGGACCCGAGAATCGTCCCGGATGCGCGGATGCTCGACCGGATCAGTTACGCCGAAGCCACCGAGCTGGCCTATTTCGGCGCAAAGGTCATTCACCCCAAGACGATGCACCCGGCCGTCGAGAAAGGGATCCCGATCTGGATTCGCAACACCTTCAATCCCGACCAGCCGGGAACGATGATCGGACCCGCGGCGCCGGGAGGCCCGAATGGCGAGAACAGCAGTCAGCGGTCTGCAAAGGCGCTTGCGTCGGTTACCGGCCTCGCCGCAATCACCGTCGCCGGCCGTGGCCAGATCAGTGTCACCGACGCGACCGCGAGAATCTTCCGGTCCATCGGCCGGACGAGCGCCAACGTGTACATGATCTCGCAGGCGTCGTCGCAGCACTCGCTGACCTTCGTGCTCGATGACAATCATGCGGGCGCGGTCGAGCGTGAGTTGCGCGCGGAGTTCGCGGTTGATCTCGAACGAGGACGCGTCGAGTCGATCGAGGCCGACCGTGATCTGGCGATTGTGGCGATTATCGGTGAGAGGATGCGTGGCACACCGGGCGTCGCCGGCCGGGTATTTTCGACACTCGGCGACAACCGGATCAACATCATTGCGATTGCTCAGGGGTCGAGCGAGCTCAACATATCCTGCGCGATCGCCGGGCCGGAAGCCACCCGCGCCGTTCGCGCACTCCACGAGGCGTTCGACCTGTCTCACTGAGTACAGCGACTAACATGAAGTGACTGGTTGGCACAGAACTGGCTGATGGGATGCAACGCAGTTGTGTGCACCAGCGGGAGGGTCTGGCA
>MTKZ01008598.1_pt1 | contig 13688 bp, 15 predicted proteins | sample 1042781 | NCBI WGS metagenome assembly MTKZ01 (sample SAMN06212207, study PRJNA360539) | anaerobic digester metagenome | biome: Wastewater treatment plant; material: sludge; isolation source: anaerobic digester fed with sludge from wastewater treatment plant | place: Denmark: WWTP Viborg ...
GCCGGCCTCGAAACTCGGAGGGTTGGCGGGTTGAGCCGTCGACGCAACTGCGCCAGGACAACATCGACCGGTGCGTTGCCAACCTGTCGATCGGGCAGGCCGGCCACTCCCACGGGGCCGCCCGGCTGAGACGACGCTCGCTTTGGGATGATTAGAGGTCAGGGGGTGGCCCGTCATCGTCCCAAAGGATCCGTGCCCGCCCTGCTGGGAACACGGGCCCATCGACCTGCTCGCTCCTTCCGTTTACACAGTGGAGAGGCCACCGTCGACGGCGAGGATCTGCCCGGTGACGTAGCTGGCCTTGTCGCTGAGGAGGAACACCACCGGCGCAGCCACTCCCAAGCCGTGCCCTGCCAGCGAAGGGCCACCAACGCCTCGGTGCGGCCGGGCCGTCCCCTGCTGGCAGACGCCCCACTGGAGTGTCGATCAACCCAGGTGCGACCACGTTGGCCCGGATTCCCCGCCGAGCGCCCTCGAAGGCGACGTGGCGTCCGAGGCCGGCCTATGCCCACGTTGAGCACCAGGCCGTCGAGGCCTTCGGCGCAGGCGACCGGTGCCGGGTCGGTGCGCGCCAGTGGTCACGTCGGTCGTCATCGGGGCAGCCCTTCGACGCCGGCTTCTCTGGCGATGCGCAGGGAGTTCAGCGTGAAACCGACCAGGTGGTACTGGCCGACGACCATGCACACCTCGATCAGCTGTTGCTCGTCGTACAACTCGGCCAGCCCGGCCCAGGTGTCGTCACCGATGATGCTGTCGGCGTGCAGCTCATCGGCCGCCCGGACCAGGAGCTCGTCGCCCGCCGACCGCTCGACGGGGTCGAACGACGCCAGGGCAGCCATCTCGTCGTCGGTCAGGCCGGCAAGGCGCCCGAGCGGAAGGTGGTGGCCCCATTCGTAGTCGGCCCCGGTGTTGGCTGCGGTGCGCAGGATGAGCACCTCTCGGTCCCGAGCGGGCAGCGCCCCACCTGCCAGCAGCATGCCGCCGAAGGCGGACCAGCGCTTGAGCAGCCTTGGGTGGTGAGCGAGGGTGGCGAACAGGTTCATGTCGTCGGCTTCGGGATCGAAGCGAAGCGACCGGACCAGCTCGTCGGTGCGTGCATCGCGCTCCTCGGGAGCCAACGGCGCTATGCGAGGTGTGTCGGTCACGGTCGTCATCATGACGCGTCGGGCGCCGGCATGCCTTCCAAGCGGCGGCGTCGTGGGGCAGCACGATGAACGTTGGGTATCTTATGGGGGTCGCAAGTTTCGGCTGCGTCACGACCCGGGTACCCCACTGGAGCGAGAGATGACAGGCAACGAGTTCACGGTCGCCCACGAGCGATCAGAGGACGGCATCGTGTTGGTACTCCGAGGAGAGCTTGATATGACGACGGCTCCGCTCGTGGAGGCCGCCGTCGATGAGGCAGCCAACGACGGCGCCGACGGGCTCAGCTTCGATCTGGAATCGGTGGGCTTCATCGACTCCTCCGGGCTGCGTTCGCTCCTTCAGGCCCGTCAGCGCTTTGGTGATCGCAACGACTCGGTCACCCTGCTCTCTCCGCAACGGGCCGCACTGCGCCTCCTCGAGGTTGCCGGCGTGCTCGACCANNTTGGGTTTCCCCGCCCGACCCGAGCCGGTGCGCTTGGCCCGCCTGGTCGGCGCTGCGGTCGCTGGATCGGTCGACGCCTCACTCGACGACATCGAAGACCTGCGCATCGCCGTCGGAGAGGCCTGCACCATGCTGGTCGGCCACGCCACGCCATCCGCCCGCGTCGAGATTACGATCGAACCCCGCGCCGAGGCCATCGATTTCAGCGCCCAGCTGCGCGGCGGCCTCCGGCCGGACCCCCAGGTGGACGACCTCGCCCAGCTCGTGCTGCGCTCGCTGGCCGACGACGTCGATTTTCGCCTCGACGCCGATGAGGCGGCGCTGACGTTCTCGTGGCCGATCGCCGGAGCGGCGAGCAGCGGATCCTCGAGCGGCAGATGACCGACGAGGCCATTGCGGCCCGCACCAAACGCCGCAGCCGCTCCGAACTCCGTCGTGCCGACAACGATCAGCTGTTGGAATGGTGGGTGGCCGACCGCAGCGAAGAGGTTCGCTCCGAGCTGGCCGTCCGCTACCAGCAGATGGCCAAAAACCTGGCGTCGCGTTTTGCCAACCGAGGTGAGAGCCGAGAGGACCTGGCCCAGGTGGCCGCCTACGGCATCCTCAAGGCGCTGGACCGGTACACGCCCGACCGGGGCGGAACCTTCGAGAGCTACGCCGTGCCGACCGCCGTCGGGGAGATCAAACGTCATTTCCGTGACCACTCCTGGGGCTCGAAGGTGTCGCGGGGCGTCAAGGACCTGATGCCACGTGTGCGCCAGGCGGAGGAATCGCTGACCGCCCGTCTCGACCGCAGCCCCACCGTGCCCGAGGTGGCGGCCGAGTCCAACCTTCCAATCGAGACGATCCACGAGGTGCTCGAGGCCAGGCGCATGTACCGGCCCAACAGCTTGGAGGGCCGCCCCGAGGGCTCACCCGACCCGGCGGTCGGCGATATCGGCGTCACCCGGGCGGTCGACCGGATGACGATCGAGGCCCTCCTGGAACGCCTGCCGGAACGAGAACGCACCATCCTTGAACTGCGATTTTTCGAGGAGTTGAACCAGAGCGACATCGCCGAACGGGTCGGTGTCAGCCAAATGCATGTTTCACGATTGATACGACGGGCACTTGAACGTCTAGCGACGCTCGCCGATCAAACCGACCAAGTGAACTGACTGGCTGATGAACCTCTTGATCTGCTCACCTTCCACCTTCTCGACCATCTTCGAGCGGCTCTGTGAGGATCACGAGTGGGCCTGCACGTTGGTCGAAGCCTTCGAGGACGGCCTGCTGAGCGATCACCAGCTTCCCGATGGCACGCTGGTGATCAACCCGCAGGAGGACTGGCCCCTGCACCGCATCCTCACCAGCATTCGCAAGGTGGCCCCCACCTCGCTGATAGCCGGCGCCTATCTGGATGCCTCCGACGACTCGGTCCTCTCCGAAGACCAGATCGAGAAATGGGTCGCCCGGACCGTGGCCGGCCGAGGTCTGGCCCCGGAATCCTGGGCCGATGACTTTGAGACGCTTCGCCTGGACGATGGCGGATCACCGGCCGAGGTTCGTCAGTGGGTGGTTGAACGCCTGGACGATTGGGGCCTGGATGACCTCACGATGGACGCCGCGTTGGTCGCCTCGGAGCTGACGACCAACGCCCTCACCTCGCGCAACGATTGGCAGGCGAATGATCCGATCGACGTCGAGTTGGCTCGCCTCGACCAAACCGCGCTGCTCTCGGTGATCGACACGACGCCCGACCTGCCCACCCCGCTCCCGCTGGCCGACGCCCGCATCTCCGGCCGCGGGCTGCACATCGTGTCCGAGTTGGCTCAGTGGTGGGGGGTTACCTCCTGGGATGCGTCCAAGGTTGTGTGGGCCGAGCTGGCCGCCTGACCCGTGCGGGTCGGACTTTTCCGGTTAGGGCAGCCCGCCGCCGGGTAACCCCTACCCGAACGCTTCCCTATCGACCCGGAGGTCACCAATGAGCGAACACGGCGAAGTATCTGATTCCACCACCGAAGCGGACGAGGTTGATGCCCGGACGACCGGCGCCGCCGACCGGGCCGCCACCCCCGAGGAAGCCCAGATGGCCGACCAGCACGGCGACGCTCTGACCGACTCGGTGCGCGAGCACGAGGAAGAGATGATGGAGACCGGCGCCAACGTGAAGGGCGAGGGCGAAGTCTGAGATCCCGCCCTCACGCCGGCACCACGCTAGTGAGCGCCGGGTCTGCGTCGGGCCGGGTGGCTCCGCTACGCTGGCTCCCACCTTGGAGAGGTGCCAGAGCCAGGTCGATCGGGCCTCCCTGCTAAGGAGGTGAAGGGGCAACCCTTCCGTGGGTTCAAATCCCACCCTCTCCGCACGACGATGTCGTAGGACATCACGAGCCTCCGAACCGATTGGTTCGGGGGCTCTGCCGTTTCCGCGCTATCGGCAAGGTGGGTGGATATTTCCACTGTTGAGTGGATAAACTCGGGATCGTTGTCACCGATCCGCGAAGCCAGCTTGAGGAGACCATGAGCGCCAGCGCACACGACCACCGGGAGCGCGACCTGGACTCCCCCGAGGAGATCGCCGAGATGGTTCGGCGGTTCTACCAGGACGTCGCCCAAGACGACCTGCTCGGCCCGATGTTCAACGACGTGGCCCAAGTCGACTGGGCCGAGCATCTCCCGAAGCTGGCCGCCTTCTGGTGTCGCGCGCTGCTCGGCCTGCCCGGCTACCAGGGCAACCCGTTTCGGGCCCACACGCTGGTGCACGCCCAGGAACCGTTCACCCCCGCCCACTTTCAACGATGGTTGGAGCTGTTTACCGACACGATCGAGCTCGGCTGGAGCGGCCCCAACTGCAATCGGGCGCTCACCCTTGCCCACAACGTCGCCCGGGTGCACAGCAACCAACTGCTCGGCACCTCGGTCGAGACATCGACCGCCCCCGACGAGGTGGTGTCCGCCACCATCGGACGCCGTGCCGGCGCCGTGGCGCCATGAGGGGTGACGCCACCACCGACGTGGAGGAACAGGCGCCCGCCGGCCCCTCCGTCGACCTGACCACCCGCCCGCAGGTGCACGACCTGGTCGTCGACTTCTACCGCGAGATCGTCTTCGACGAGCTGCTCGAGCCGATGTTCGGTGAGGTCGCCGAGGTCGACTGGGCCAGCCACATCCCGCGCCTGATCGACTACTGGTGCCGCATTCTCTTCGGCACCAAGGAGTACGTCGGACAGGTCATGGGGGTTCATCGACACCTGCACTCCCTCGAAGCCGTGCGTCCCGAGCACTGCGACCGCTGGTTCACGATGTGGAGCGCAGCGGTCGACCGCCATGGTGCCGGGCCGACCGCCGATCACGCCAAGGGCCATGCGGCCACGTTGATGGCAGGGATGGCCAAGCACATCTTCGGCTACGAATGGACCCCGCCGGTGCCCACCGACACCGAAGCCGTCAACGGGTCGAACTGACCCGAACCGCGCAGGCTCAGTCCGGGTTGACCACCCGGCAGCGCAGCACGCAATGGGCGGTGCGGGGGTCGCGGGGGGAGAGCGACTCCACCTCGATACCCCCGATCACCTCGGCCGCGCCCTCCGCCAGCCCCAGGTGTACGCCGCACACCGTGTCCGGGGCGACCAGCACCGCCGAGGCGAAGGGGCACTCCCCCAGCACGATCTCGACGACCTCGCCGTCGTTGCGCACCGACGGGTCGAAACCCTGCCGGGACATCTGGGCCACCATCTCCTCGATCGGCGACGACGACGCACCGGCCGCCCGGTAGCCCTCGCGACCGACCCGTCGGCCAAGCTCCACCGGGGTTTCCTTCGACGTGATCGCTTCGGCCAGCCACATCGACAGACGCTCGTACGGGCCGGTGACCCCCCAACGGCTCTCGGCTCCCGGCGCCACCGTGTACTGCAGGCGAGGACGACCGCGGCCACTGGGGGCGGCCACCGTTTCCTCGACCAGGTCGGCAGCCACCAGTTTGGCCAGGTGCTGGCGAATGGCGTTGTGGTTCAGCCCAAACTCGGCGGTGAGGTGCGCCACATCCAACGGCGCGTCACCATCGACGATGGCGCGAAACACCTTGTGCCGGGTGGGATCACCCAACGCTCTCGCTTGCACCTGAAGGTTCGCCATGGAATCGCAGTGAGCTCAGCGGCCCGAGCGGGCCGGGCACCAACCGACCGCCGGTCTTGTCATGTGTTCACTCTAGCAAACGCTGGAGATATTACGACTCCGGCCGTCGGGCCGCGGCCGAAACTCGACCAGGAGGGGGCGCGGCTCGACATAGATTACTTCTCATGTAGGCTAGAGATATGCCCCAGGATCTGGATCCGATCTCTCCGTCGGCCGACCACAACCGACCCGAGCCCGATCGGCCGAGCCACCCGATGGGTGCGTCGCTCCTCGTCGTTGGTGGCGTCACGTTGCTGATCATCCTCCTCGCCGTCATGAGTTCGTTCTGATGACCAACATCGACCAACGCCCACCCTCCTCCGGCGCCGAGCCGTTGGCCTCGTCCGGCGCCGCGGCACCCCCGCCTGCGGCAGCGCCCCGGGCCAAGCAACGTTCGCCGCTGCGTACGGTGGCCCTGCCCAGCGAACACGGTGGCTGGGGACTCACCCTCGAACCGGTGCTGTTGGGGCTGCTGGTCGCCCACAGCGTCTCGGCCTTGTGCATCGGCCTGGCCGCCGTACTGGCGTTTCTCGCCCGCACCCCGCTGAAGCTGGCGGTCGTCGACGCACGACGGGGACGCACCTTGGAGCGCACCCGGATGGCTCGCAAGGTGGCCGCTGCGGAGCTCGCCGTGCTGGCCGTGCTGGTCGTCATCGCCTTCCTCACCGCCACCCCGGGCTTCTGGTGGCCGATCTTCGGCATCGCCCCGTTGCTGCTCGTCGAGTTGTCCTACGACATCCGCTCACGCAGCCGTCGGCTGATCCCCGAGCTCGCCGGAGCGGTCGGCATCGCCGGCGTGGCCGCCATGATGGCGTTGGCCGGCGGCCTCGACACCGCGGTGGCGCTCGGGCTGTGGGCGGTGCTGGCCGGGCGGGCGATCGCCGCCATCCCGACGATCCGCTCCCAGGTCCTCAAGCTGCACGGCCGACCGACCAAGGCGGTCCTGCCGGTCGCCGCCGACCTGGTGGCGCTCGCCCTGGTCGCAGCGACCGCCATCGCCGAGCCGGCGCTGATCGCAGGTGCGGTCGCGGTGGCCGTCGCCATCGTTGCCCAGCGGGCCCTGATCGCGTGGGCTCCCACCGAACGCGCCGTCGTGCTCGGCATCCGCCAGACGGTGATGGGACTTGCCGTGGTGATCGCCACCGCCATCGGCGTGGCCCTCGCCTGAGCCACATTCGTTCTCGACCCAATCAACCATTCCACGAGGAGCAGCAATGAGCGATACGACCGTCACGCAACTCGACGATCTGCCCACCGATCCACCGCTCGGCGCCCTGGTCACCGCCAACCCCGGTGTGGCCCGTGTGCTGGAACAGTTTGGGCTGGACTACTGCTGCGGCGGCCAAACCCGTCTGACCGTCGCCTGCATGGAGGCCGGCCTGGACCCCGATGAGGTCCGCAACGCATTGGCCAACGTCGCCATCGACGACGAGGTCGCCTGGGCCGATCTGGAGCCGGTTGAGCTCATCGACCACGTGCTCGCCGTGCACCACGCCTACCTGCGCGACGAGCTGCCCGCCCTCGATCAGCTGGCCAACAAGGTGGCGTCGGTCCACGGAGAACGGCATCCCGAGCTGATCGACCTGGCGGCGACGGTGGCCGAGCTGCGGGCCGATCTCTTACCCCACATGGCGCGCGAGGAACTGGCGCTCTTTCCGATGATCCGTCAGCTGGTCGCTGCGGACGGCGAGACGAGTCAAGGCCCGACGGCAGCCGACCTTGATCGAGGGCCGATTGCCAGCATGCGCATCGAGCACGACCAGACCGGGCGGCTGCTCGAGCGTCTCCGCTCGCTGAGCTCCGACTTCGACGTGCCCGCCGACGGCTGCGCCAGCTACACCAGCCTGTACCAACGCCTGGCGGCGCTCGAGGCCGATACGCACCTCCACGTGCATAAAGAGAACAACGTGCTCTTCGAGGCGGTCGCCGGCCTGTAGGGCGAGCCAAGGCCGGCCCGTCGTAGCGAACACCGGCGGCCTCCGTTTCCACCACGAAGGGGCCAGCGCGGGACGACCCAGCACAGCAAGACCTCGGGCACGAAGAGGGCCCCGGGCCGATCCGCAGACCGGGCCCGGGGCCCTCAACACCGGTATCCGCCAAGCGACCTGGCGTCGGCCGTAGCCTGACGTCCAAGCGCTCATTCATCGCCCGTCGTGCCCGAGGGTGCGGCGGGCGATGCCGTTGTAGAGGCCTCTGGCCCGAAGGCCGTCCTCCCCTTGTGTGAACCGTTCGCCCGAAGCGGCCGGTCCATCCGCACCGGTCCGGGGATCGATGCGGGTGGCGAATGCCGGTGTCCTCCACGGACACTGGGACCCTGAGCCCCGGTGCCACCTCGGGCCGAAGCCCTCGGTGGTGCCCAACCGAGCTGGCGCCCGCTTGGGTCGGTCGGACCGAAGTCCTCCCGAGTCGCCAGCGTGACCTTCCGGTGTCCGATCGGCCGAAGCCGCTCGAAACCACCCTCGACGCCGAAGCGCCTCCGGTGTTGTCCGTCGGGAACGCTGGCGTTCCGTGTGGAGAAGGCACTGTGCACCCCCACGCCTTCCGGGTCAACCGTTTTGTGGACAATCCCCAGGTTGTCCCCAGGGTTTGTGGATTGTCCCCCGCACCCAGCCGGTTCTCCACCGCTCGGTGCACACTTCATCCACAGGGCGCCAGCCGCAGCATCCCGCCCACATCCCAACTCGATCGCCGAGCGTTCACCGCGCCCGGTCCCACTCCTACACTGAGTGGGTGAGCATCCCCGGATCGGCGGTCTTCCCCGCCGGCGACCCGCCCTCAAGCCCCGAGGCCGCGTGGATGGCCACCGCCATCGACGAGGCTCGTTCGGCCCTGGAGCACGGCGACGTGCCGGTAGGTGCGGTCGTCGTCGTCGACGGCGTCATCGTCGCCGCCCGACACAACGAGCGGGAGCTCACGGGCGACCCCACCGCCCATGCCGAGATCCTGGCCCTCCGCGACGCAGCTGCGGCCGGGCAGAATTGGCGACTCGACGACGCCACGCTGGTGGTCACCCTCGAACCGTGTCCGATGTGCGCCGGCGCGGCCTTGGCCGCTCGGGTGGGCCGTGTGGTGTTCGCCACGCCCGACCTCAGCGGCGGCGCTCTCGGCTCCACGTACCACCTCGGCTCCGATCCCCGCCTCGGCTACGAGTTTCCCGTCGAATCGGGCCCGGGGGCCGAAGAGGCCGCCGCCCTGCTCCGGACGTTCTTCGGCGACCGCCGCCGCTGACCCCGGCAGGCGTCAGCGGACAACCGGCTAGGAACACACCCGGCCGCCCGGCTAATGTCCTCAGCGGAGAGTTGCCAGAGCGGACGAATGGGACGGTCTCGAAAACCGTTGAGCACGCAAGTGTTCCAAGGGTTCAAATCCCTTACTCTCCGCCATTCGTTTCCCTCAAGCCCACCGGAAGCCGCTCCGGTGGGCTCGCCGGGCGTCGGGCTGGCCGGCCCGTTGAATGCTCCACTGGCACCCGGCCGATCAGGTGGGCCGGTGCACGCTGTCCTCCTGCCCACCGCCGAGTCCGAGCACCTCATCGAATCCCTCGACCAAACAGGCCATGAGCTCCTGGGGATTGGTGATCGCACTGCGGTCTGCCGTCACGCCGATGTTGCAGGTGCCCGCATACGACATGAGCGTGAAGTTGGCACTCGCCCCGATCGGCGGTCCGAACGGGTAGAAGCCCGTCACGCGCGCACCGCCGACGTAGACGGGCACGGTGAATCCAGGCACGTTGCTGGCGGTGAAGTCGACGTGCTTGAGCATTTCACCCGTGATCGACCGGGGTAGGAGGTTGAGTGCCCCGGCGATCGCGCTGGTGTAGGAGATTGACGGCTCGCTGCGCCACTGCCGGCTGATGCTTCGGATGGCCCGAATTCGGTCCTTCGGGTCGGCCAACCCCACCGGAATGACGATCCTGGCCAACGTGATGCGGTTGCCGCCCTCGGCATCGTCAGACTCCCGAACCGACACGGGCATGGTCACCCGAAGCTCCTCGACGGGCTGGTCGTGCCGGTCGTGATAGCGGGCCAGGCCGCCAGCAACCGCTGCCATGAACGCATCGTTGACGGTGCCGTCTGCCGACTTGCCGGCCAACCGCAGTTCGGCGAACGGCACGTCGAGAGTCTCGTACCGCCATGCCAACCGCCGGTCGGTCATGAGCGGTGACATAGTGCTGGTCACGGGCCGGACGAAGTTGCCGATCGAGCCGACGACCTTCAGGCCGCGCCCGGCGACGCCGATCGGGTTGCGAACCAAGCCGACCAGGTCTCTGGGCAGCCGACGCAGCTGATCCCCCGCCAATCCGACCGTCCGAGTCAGGTTCGACGAGAGCGAGTCGACGACCAGGCGGGCCGTGCTGATGCGCTCGGCCGGGGGTACAGCCGGCATAGGTCCGAGCTCCGGCGCCTCCCGCTGCAGGTCGACCACGTGTTGGGCGAGTTGGATCCCGCCGATACCGTCGGTCAACGAGTGGTGCACTTTCATCACCAGCGCCGATCTGCCATCGGTGAGGTCTTCTACGAGCGTGAACTCCCAGAGCGGACGGGCCACATCGAAGGCGGTCATGCCCGCAGTGGATGCAAAGCCGAGCACTTCGTCGAGGGTGTGCGGTGCCGGGGCGGCCATGCGGCGCAAATGCCAGCTGAGGTCGAAGTCAGGATCGGGGACACGGCGCAACGGACCGAGCCGCAGCGGCGGTTGAACGAGCAGCGAACGGAACGAGGGAGCCAACCGGGTGGCGCGCTCCATCCGGTCGACGAACACGTCCCAGTCGGGCGTGGTGTCGAACAACGCCACGGCGACGATGGTCGACCTCAATAGCGGGTCTTCCTCCATGTGTACGGCGAATGCGTCCACCTCACGCACTACCGGATCGAGGCTTTCGACCATTGCATCTCCCCCTACCACGTCGGCCCATGAAACTAGACCCGGAACCGTCCGACGGCCAGGGTCGGCCGGTCACTCAGGCCGGGCGGCAGTGTCTCTCGACCGCTGCAAACTCCAGGCCGGTTGCTGGAGACCCGGATGTCGGGGCCTCCACCGGCCGCAGAACGAGACCATGTTCTGATTCGGTGCTAGAACCGCCCGATGGGGTTCAACATCGCCGACCTGTTCGAACGCGCCGTCGACGCGGTGCCCGACCGGACGGCGGTGGTGTGCGGCGACGCCTCGTTGACCTTCGCCGAGTTCGACGCCGAGGCCAATAAAATGGCCAATTACCTGCTCGCCGAGGGCATCGGCGCCGGCGACCACATCGGCATCTACGCCCAGAACTCCGTCGAGTGGCTGATCGCCATGATGGCGGCGTTCAAAGTGCGCGGTGTGCCGATCAACATCAACTTCCGCTACGTCGAAGACGAGCTGGCCTACCTGTTCGACAACGCCGACCTGGTCGCCCTCGTCCACGACCGGGCCTACCTCGACCGCATCGAGGCGGTGACCGCTCGCGTGCCCGGCCTGAGGCACTTCGTGATGATCGAGGACGGCAGCGACGCCGACCCGACCCGAGTGGGTTCGGTGCCGTGGGCGGAGGCGGTCGCCGACGCCAGTACCGAACGTCCACAGCTGGAACGCTCGGGCGACGACCTCTACGTGCTCTACACCGGCGGCACCACCGGCATGCCCAAGGGGGTGGTGTGGCGCCACGAGGACGTGTTCTACGCGCTCGGCGGCGGGGTGGACGCCTACACCAACGAACGGGTCACCCACGGCCACGAACTGGCCGACAAGGCCAGAGCATCCGACGCGCCAATGGTGGCGCTGAACACCCCGCCGCTGATGCATGGCGCCGCCCAGTGGGGCTCGCTGCGGTTTCTCTTCGAGGGCAACACGGTGGTGTTCGTCCGCAACTTCAGCGCAGAGGCGGTGTTCGACGCCATCGAGGCCAACCGGGTGACGACGATCGTGATCACCGGCGACGCCATGGCCCGCCCGCTGGTCGAAACCCTGGCCGAAAACCCCGACCGCTGGGACCTGTCCTCGCTGTTCGTCGTGTCCTCCAGCGCCGTCGTCTTCAGCCCGTCGGTCAAGGACCAGATGCTGGAGCTGCTCCCCGACATCATCATCGTCGACGCCATTGGCTCGTCGGAGAGCGGGATGAACGGCATGGTCGTCCAGACCAAGGGCCAGACCAGCACCCACGGCGGCGGCGGCCCCACCGTCACGGCCGGACGCGACGCCGTCGTGCTCGACGACCACCTCAACCCGATGCCCGCGGGTACCGGCGTGATCGGCCGGCTGGCCCGGGGCGGCAACATCCCGGTGGGCTACTACAAGGACCCTGAGAAGACCGCCACCACGTTCGTCACCGCCGCCGACGGCGTCCGCTACGCGGTCGCTGGCGACTTCGCCACCCTGGAGGCCGACGGCACGATCACCCTGCTCGGTCGCGGCTCGGTATCGATCAACTCCGGCGGCGAGAAGATCTTCCCCGAGGAGGTGGAAGGCGTCCTGAAGGCCCACCCCGGCGTGTACGACACCCTGGTGGTGGGGGTGCCCGACGACCGCTGGGGCCAGGCGGTATGCGCTGTGGTGCAGCCCCGCCACGCCGACGCCCCGCCCGAACTGGCCGATCTGGCCGATCACTGCCGCAACCACCTGGCCGGCTACAAGGTGCCCCGCCACCTGGTGCTGAGCGACCAGATCGTCCGCTCACCCAGCGGCAAGCCCGACTATCGCTGGGCCTCCGGCCTGGCCGACGAGCAGATGGACCACACCCCCTGACACTTCGGGCCGGGGTGAACTGAACTCCCACCGCCGAGCGCAGCGGGAACACCGAGCGGCCGCAGTACGTTGAGTCGACCACCATGCACGCCTTCAGCTACATGCGCAACGCCCGGATGGGCATCGACGAGACCGAGCGACCCACCCGTCAGACGATCCGGCGCGTGCTCTCCTTTGCCCGTCCGTACCGCTCCCAGCTGATCGCCTTCGTCACCGTGATCGTCGTCGAGTCGGTGCTGGCCCTGGTGCCGACGCTGGTCTTCCGGGCGCTGATCGACAACACGATCCCCGACAAGAACACCCAACAACTCGCCATGCTGGCGGGCATCGTGATCGCGGTCGGGTTGGTCACCGCCGCGTTGTCCCTGCTCGAACGCTGGTGGTCGTCCCGCATCGGCGAGGGACTGATCTACGACCTCCGTACGGCGCTGCACGACCACGTACAGCGCATGCCGGTGGGCTTCTTCACCCGCACCCGCACCGGAGCGCTCACCAACCGCATGAACAACGACGTGATCGGCGCCCAGCGGGCGCTCACCGGCACGCTCGGCTCGGTCGCCTCCAACGGCGCGGCGCTCACCGCCACGCTGATCACGGTGTTCGCGCTCGAATGGCGCCTCACCCTGCTGTCTCTGGTGCTGTTGCCCCTGTTTCTGGTGCCCGCTAGCCGGGTCGGTAAGCGGCTGGCGGCGGTCACCTTGGAGGGAATGAACCTCAACGCCGAGATGAATACCAGCCTCACCGAGCGCCTCAGCGCCGCCGGCGCCCAGCTGGTGAAGCTGTACGGCCGTTACGAGGACGAACAGGCCACGCTCGACACCCAGGCCGCCCGGGTGCGCGACATCGGGGTGCGCCAGGCGATGACCGTGCGCACCTTCATGACCGGCCTCGAGCTGGTCGGCATGGTGGCATTGGGCGTCCTGTACTGGCTGGGCGGCCTGCTCGTGATCGACGGCGGGCTGACGCTGGGCACGCTGGCCGCGCTCACCATCCTGATGCCCCGCATCTACCAACCGCTCAGCGCGCTGAGCAACACCCGGGTGGACGTCATGGGCGCCCTGGTCAGCTTCGACCGGGTCTTCGAGGTGCTCGACCTGCCCAACCCGATCACCGATGCGCCCGACGCCACCGAGCTGACCGCGCCCGCCGGTGCGCTCGAATTTCACCACGTCGACTTCAGCTATCCGGGCAGCGAGTCGACCTCGATCGCCTCGCTGGAGGCGGTCGG
>MTKZ01013139.1_pt2 | contig 13687 bp, 9 predicted proteins | sample 1042781 | NCBI WGS metagenome assembly MTKZ01 (sample SAMN06212207, study PRJNA360539) | anaerobic digester metagenome | biome: Wastewater treatment plant; material: sludge; isolation source: anaerobic digester fed with sludge from wastewater treatment plant | place: Denmark: WWTP Viborg ...
TTTCCAACGAGCAGCAACATCCTCTTCTGCTAAGGCAAGAAGCTTCTGAGCTTGTTCTGGGTTGCTTAGTTTGAGCATAGAATAACGAGTTTCGTTATAAATATACTGGTCAAGAGGGAGGCTTGGAGCTTTGGAATCGATTTGGAGTGGATTCTTATTATCTTTTGCTAAATTGGGATTGTAACGAATAAGAGGCCAATAGCCTGATAGAACGGCTTTTTTCTGTTGCTCCATGCCGTGGACTAAATCAAAACCGTGGTTTATGCAGTGGCAATAGGCTATTATGATTGATGGTCCATCATAAGCTTCGGCTTCAAGAAAAGCTTTAATGGTTTGAATATCGTCGGCGCCCATTGCTACTCGGGCAATATAGATATTCCCATAGGGAATTGTCATTAAAGCCAGATCCTTTTTGCGCAAATCTTTTCCACCAGCAGCAAATTTCGCTACTGCTCCTCGAGGAGTGGATTTTGACATTTGTCCACCAGTATTAGAATAAACCTCGGTATCCAAAACAAGAACGTTGACATTTCGGCCAGAAGCTAACACATGGTCTAATCCACCATAACCGATATCATATGCCCAACCATCTCCGCCTAAAATCCAAACGCTTTTCTTGACCAAAGAATCAGCTATGGTCAGCAAACGTTTTGCCTCAGAGGTGTTAAGATCTGATAGCTTGGACTTGAGCTGGCTTACTAGTTCCCGCATGGTTTTTATGCCTGCTTCAGTTGATTGATCGGTAGAAAGAATTGCATCAACTAAAACAGAACCGACTTGAGAAGCCATATTGCTAAGAATTTCTTTGGCAAACTCAGCTTGTTTATCAAGAGCTAATCGCATACCAAGCCCAAACTCAGCATTGTCTTCNNCCAGTGGCATTGGCGATAATTGCTCGATCCCCAAAGAACTGACTCAAGAGTTTAACGTAAGGAGTTTCACCACAACCAGCACAAGCACCGGAAAATTCAAAAAGTGGCCGCAGCAACATAACATCCCGAGTACGGCTCAGATTAAGCTTGGCTCGTTCGGGGTCGGGGATGCTCATGAAAAATTTCCAATTCTCGGTTTCTTGTTGGCGAAGTGGGATTTGGGGAGCAAAATTAATCGCTTTTAAGCTGGTATCTTTTTTATTTTTTGCTGGGCACGCTTTTATGCAAGCCCCACAACCAGTACAATCCTCTGGAGAAATTTGGATGGTGAAGGCGTAGTTAGGAAACTCTTTCCANNATCGTATATTTTTCCTCGGATAACAGCGTGAGGGCAAACTAAAGTACATTTACCACATTGAATACAGACTTCTGGATCCCACACCGGAATTTGGAGAGCAATATTTCTTCTTTCCCATTGGGTGGTTGCACTGGGGAAGGTTCCATCGATAGGCAATGCGCTTACCGGAAGACTATCGCCTTCATTAGCAATAATTTTGGCAGTCACTTCCTGAACGAATTCAGGGGCTTCGAGAGGAACGGAACGACGCATTTCAAATTGGCTATTAGCAGAAGAAGGAACTTTAACCTCATGAAGGTGTCCCAGCGCAGCATCGACAGCGGCGAAGTTTTTCTTTACCACTGCCTCACCTCTCTTACCGTAAGTTTTTTCAATTGATTCCTTTATTTTTTGAATAGCTAAGTCTCGAGGTAAAACACCACTAATAGCAAAAAAACAGGTTTGAAGAATGGTGTTTATTCTTCCACCCATTCCGGTTTCTTGAGCGACTTTATAGCCATCGATCACAAAAAAGCGAAGCTTTTTATTGATAATTTGTTCCTGAACTTTTTTAGGGAGATGTTCCCAGGTTTTATCGGCTCCATAGGGACTATTGAGTAGAAAAATCGATCCTTCTTCAGCATTTTTCAACATATCGAATCGCTCTAAGAATGGGAATTGATGGCAAGCGATGAAATTAGCTCGATTAATCAGATAAGGAGCATGAATCGGTTTAGGTCCAAAGCGGAGATGGGATACGGTTACAGCTCCAGCTTTCTTGGAATCGTAAACAAAGTATCCCTGAGCATAGTTTTCAGTCTCTAATCCGATAATTTTCACCGAATTCTTGTTAGCGCCAACAGTTCCATCAGATCCTAATCCGTAGAAAAGAGCTCGAACGGTTTTGGGATCCTCGGTTGAGAAAGATGGGTCGTATTCAAGACTGGTATGGGTGACATCATCTTTGATTCCTACAGTAAAATGATTTTTAGGGTCGGCCTTTTTGGCTTCGTCAAATACCGCTTTAACCATAGCGGGGGTAAATTCTTTGGATGAAAGCCCATAACGTCCTCCGAGAACTCGAGGTTTATGAGATTGAGAAAGCATCCCTTTCTCCACTGCTTCTTCGATAGCTGTCTTTACATCGATGTACATTGGTTCACCCACCGCTCCTGGTTCTTTGGTTCGGTCAAGCACGACAATGGTTTGAACGGTTTTAGGAAGAGCAGCAATAAAATGTTCTACTGAGAAGGGACGGTAAAGTCGAGTTTTGATTAAGCCTAATTTAGCCCCGCGCTCATTCAGGTAATCGACCGTTTCTTGGGTTGTTTCGGCTCCTGATCCCATAATCACAATAACCGATTCAGCGTCCGGAACTCCATGGTAATCGAAAAGTCGATACTTTCTTCCAACTAGTTTTTCAAACTTTTCCATAACTTTTACGACAACACTCGGGCAGTTAAGATAATAAGGATTACATGCTTCACGGGCTTGAAAGAAAACATCAGGGTTTTGAGCGGTACCCCGAATAAACGGACGATCGGGAGAAAGCTTCCGGTTTCGGAAGTCTTCAACCAACCGGTCATCAATCATTGCTTTCATATCATCAATAGATAAAAGTTCAACTTTGGCAACCTCGGAGGAGGTTCGGAACCCGTCAAAGAAATGAAGAAAAGGAACCCGTGACTCTAAAGTTGCAGCTTGGGCTATTAGGGCTAAATCCATTGCTTCTTGAGGAGAATTTGAAGACAATAAGGCAAAACCAGTTTCCCTGGTAGCCATAACATCACTATGATCTCCAAAAATAGATAAAGCATGAGTAGCTACGGTACGAGCAGCAACGTTGATAAGTGCCGGTGTAAGCTCTCCAGCGATTTTGTACATGTTGGGAATCATTAATAATAACCCTTGAGAGGCGGTGAAGGTTGTGCTTAAAGCCCCGGCTTGAAGCGAACCATGAAGTGCTCCCGCTGCCCCTCCTTCGCTCTGCATTTCAATTACTTGAGGAACAGTTCCCCAGATATTAGGCTTATTCTCAGCTGCCCATTGATCGGCTAATTCTCCCATTGTTGAAGATGGGGTGATGGGATAAATAGCGATTACTTCGTTGATATGGTATGCTGAATAAGTCGTCGCTTCGTTCCCATCGATCATGACCAATTCTCGTGTCATATCTTATCTCACCTTTCTTATTGGATTATTTCCCAATTCGTTTTATAGGTAAAAAACATTTTTCACGTGAAAATTATTGTAACATTATTATTGTGGTCTCATCAAAATATTGAAAATCAAGTATCTATGTGAACATCCCTTCTTCCTTCAAAAGCTTGAGTTAGGGTAATTTCATCAGCGAACTCCATATCCCCACCTAAGGGTAACCCACGAGCAATCATCGTGACTCGAATCGAAAAAGAACGGAGTTTACGGGCAATGAAATAGGCAGTTGCTTCACCGTCAAGAGAAGGATTGGTGGCTAAAATTACTTCTTTAAATTTTTCAGTTTCAATCCGTTTCATGAGTTGGTTGATGGTCAAATCTTCTGGACCGACACCTGAAAGAGGAGAAAGCACACCCTGGAGAACATGATAGAGACCACGATAACCAGTTTTTTCAATAGAAAGAACATCCTGAGGTCGTTCAACAACGCAAAGTATGGTTGATTCCCGGGTAGAATCCTGACATATAGAACAAAGTTCATTTTCTGTATAAAAACCGCAACGAGAACAAAAGTGAATTTTTTGTTTCACCTCAGTAAGGGAATTAATCAACCCCTCTATCTCATCCGGTAATGATTTTATTAGAAAAAAAGATAACCTTTGAGCGGTTTTGGGGCCTACGCCAGGGAGACGCGAAAATGAGGCGATTAAATTTTTTAATGCCTCTGGATAAGAATCACTCAAACAACTTCCACCTCACATATAGTTAATTGCTTAACAACTTCCACCTCAAAATCTTTAATCCACCCCGATATCCCTCTTCTGTGGGAAAAAAGACCTAAGGGGAGATAACTCGAGAGGGTGAGGGGGCGAAAGAAAAAGCAAAAACTTTCCAGAAAAGAATAATCCACCCCTACACTTTCACATCAACCCAGGGAGATTAAATCCTCCGGTAATTTTCGCCATTTCTTCTTGAGCCATCTCTCGAGAACGATTGAGAGCTTCATTAACGGCAGCCAAAACTAAATCTTGAAGCATTTCAATGTCATTTTCTTCTAACAGCGAAGGCTCAATTTTTATTTCAAGAATTTCTTGTTGACCATTACAAATTACTTTAACCATTCCGCCCCCGCTGGATGCTTCAACTTGTTTGGTTTTTAGTTCTTCTTGCAATTTCGCCATTTTAGCCTGCATTTTCTGGGCTTCCTTCATCAGATTTTTCAAAGTCAGTCTCCTCCCATCCGATTCTTAAATGATCATCAATGGCCGAATATTCAACAACCAAGCCGCCAAAAATCTCGACCGCGGCTAAAAAGGGTTTTACCTGATTATTATTGTTTTCAACTTTATTAATTAAAATTTTATCATTATTAAAATTATTTGGAACTACATGATCAGTTTCATCGCTTGGTATTTGCTCTGATTCATCAGAATTATTCGAACTATCAATAACACACTCCAGTTGGCATTTTTTGCCTCTGATTTCCTGGAGAACATCGATAATTATCTGGAAGTTTTCCTTTCTTTCTACACTTTCTTTGTGAAATCGGTTATTTGGTCCAAACGCTAAAATTAACTTGGAATTGCTGTCCTCCCGCAACTCAGCTTCTTGCAAAAAAGCATAAAGAGATATCTTTCTTTTTTTTAAGCGCTGTAAAATAGTTTGCCATTCATCATCGAATGCATTGACAGATTGGGTATTCGTTAACGATGAGTAAGAAATCGGACTTTTCTTATTAGGAACGGACATCTCCTTGGCAAGAGCTCTTTCAGGAGAAGTGGTTAAATCCATTGACTTTTGTTGGTTCGCCAAAAGATCTATTATATCTAATAGGGCCAATTCAAGCAATATTTGCGGATGAGAAGACCGTCTTATTTCTAATTCCAATCCCTGGAGGCGTTGCAAGATTTTTCTTAAGGCAAGTACTGGATGGGGACTGACCATTTCTTGCAAAATTTGAATCCTTTGGGGAGCAATGCCTGATGGAGACGGGGATTCAATGAGAGATAGAATGAGGAGAGAATGAAAATACTGACTTAGAGAACGAGCGATGTCTTCAGGCTCTAATCCCCTCAAAATCCACTCGTTTGTTTTTAGCAACACCATACCGCAGTCTCCTTTACTAAGAAGAACAAACAAAGCATCGAGATCGGATTGGTCAACTTCTCTCAAAACTAAAGTAGCATGTTCATAAGTAATTCTTTTTTCTTCCCAGGACATAAGTTGTTCTAGGAAGCTTACTGCATCACGGAGCGAGCCAGCAGATTTTTGGGCTATTAGGTATAAAGCTGCCTCTTCAATTGAAAAGCCTTCTTGATTGGTAATTTTGCTAAGATGCTGAACCATGGCTTCATTTTCGATAGAATTGAAGTTTATTCGAAGACATCGAGATAAGATAGTGTCAGGTAGGCGATGAGGTTCAGTGGTAGCCAAAATAAAAATGGCATGAGCGGGAGGTTCTTCCAAGGTTTTCAATAAGGCATTGAAGGCTTCAGTGGTAAGCATGTGCACTTCGTCTATTATATAAACCTTAAAACGTGATTCGATTGGAGAATATTTTACTTTTTCCCTTAAATCTCGAATATCATCAATCCCACGATGAGAAGCGGCATCGATTTCTATACAATCGAGGGAATTTCCTTCTATGATGCGAATACAGGAAGAGCATACCCCGCATGGTTGAGCCGTAATACCCTGAGCACAATTTACTGAACGAGCCAGAATACGAGCGGTTGTAGTCTTCCCCACACCTCGGGGACCACAAAACAAGTACGCGTGATTTATCTGGCCGCTTTTTAGGGCGTTGGTTAACAATCGAGAAGCGACCTCTTGCCCGACAATCTCTTCGAAAACCTGAGGACGCCATTTGCGATAAAGGGAACGGTAGGTCAATTGGTTCTACACCTTCAATAAAAAGATACCATCAGATCCCTCTTGAGAGGGATGTCGCGGATAGACGGTGTGGATTAAATAAAAAAACAAAATCCAACGAAATTCATTGCCTCCAACCGTGCACCGAAATTCGATATTTCCTCCCGGCTGTATCCAAGACAGTTAACTCAAATCAGGCACTCTCACGGCACCCAAAGAGCCCCACGTACCGTTGCTTCCTCCCGGACCTGGCGGGGTTTATGGGGATTTGTCGCGTAAGACCCAATCTTCAACGCCACTTTTCTTGGCCGACACCAAAAGAAAAATACCTGGTTTCGGAATTCGACCCTGCTGTAGCGGATTGCAGGTACAGGGCACCGCTAACTCCCCATCTAGCACGATTAGAGGCATAACTCTGGCGGAGAGGGTGGGATTTGAACCCACGAGACAAGTTCTACACCTGCCTACTCGCTCTCCAGGCGAGCGCTTTCGTCCACTCAGCCACCTCTCCAAATATACTCAGCCTCACAACTTCCGAAAACATTATATAAATGACTGCCTCATTTTACAAGTGTAGGATTTAAGGAAGAGATAAATCTCTTAGGTATCTATTTACGAGCATAATAAATGTAACTTCGTTTAAATTAAAAAAAGTGAGGGGGTTTATTTCTTTTCATTGATTGATGAGATTTCACCCATTAAGAGAAGATTCCAAGAGATATACTTTTCTCATTTTTTTAATTACTTTTTAACTCATTCCTATGTTTTTAGGATAAATCCTCATGCCACTTTCGTTGCACCAGATGATGATGAAAATACGCACCCAGGAATCGTTTCCCACTTTAGAAAAGGGGGTAAGGGGGATTTGAGTTTTTACTGCTCCGTCATTCAGACTGTGTCACAATTATTCTGTAAATTATTTACTCCCATTTATGCTAATATTTTATAGCAATATTGGGAATAGATAGCTAAAAAAAATGAAGAAAAATATACTAGGTCCTCCGCTTTCAAGCTATTCTTGGTGAAAGAAAGGAATTGTGACACAGTCTGAATGCGAGGATCGTCCTATGCGAAGCGGCAATCTCATTTAGTATTTTTTAATTAATTAAAAGATGAGATCCTCACGCGGGAAAGCACCGCACAGGATGACTGATGAAAAGCACACCCCCCTAACCCCCCTCAATGGGGGAATTCATTTAATGGTATTTTCAGGATAGAGGTGATAAAAATATCACTCTTTTACTCATCTGGAAACAACGCTCGAATGATTACACGGTTGGGAAGACAAGCAATAAACCCTCCATTATCCGGTATTTTTCCCATATGAATACATATCTTATCAAGGCAGGGAGAGCTAGATACCCACACCTTTCCCTGATGGATGTGGACTTCAGTATTTCCCAGGGGCCCTTCAATCATAAGAACACTGTTGGTTGTATTATCCACTAGTATTTCTTGTTGGTTTTTAAAGTCTTTAATAACTAACTGATAAGATTCAATTGTCTTGAAGCGGGAGTGAAAAAAAACTATCATGCCAACCAGAGCGATACCTAACAACAGCAGAACGAGAAAGCGGTTTTTCCAAGAAGGCTTCAAGAGCGTTAAAATCTCCCCAACTCACCGGCCATAAAATGGTCAAGGACTACCGAGGCAGCTCCCAACAAACGAATATCATCTCCCCATTGGGAATAATGGATATTTGGGGTGATATAATCACGGTACAATAAACGTTCTTCAATTCCACGTTTTATTGGTTCTTCTATAAATTCCTTTGCTAAAGCAGCTTCTCCACCGATGACAACTACTTCGGGATCAAAAACGTTGAGAATATTGACAATCCCAACACCGATGTATTGACCGAGCTGTTTTAAGATATTTTGACAGGTTATATCGTTTTCTTGGGCTCCCTCGATAAGGTGGTGAAATTTAAGTTCATCCCGCTTTTCGGTAAGAAGCTGGTGAAGGAATTGACTTTCGCCAAACCAAGCGGCTTCACGGGCTTTTTCTAAAATTTTTTCCGTGTTACAATACATTTCTAAACAGCCTTGATTTCCACAAACACACCGAGGCCCAAAAATATTAACACTGGTGTGACCAATTTCACCAGCTTTTTTATTTTTACCCTCATATAGTTTTCCATCGATTAAGATGCCGGCGCCAACTCCTTCCCCGGCCATAAAATAAACCACATTGGGTATTTCTTTGGCTACTCCATTCCAGGTTTCATGTAGACAGGCTGCATCAGCGTTGTTGGCCATGAAGATAGGTAAATCATATTCTTTGAGATGAGAACGAAGATCAAGAGATTTATGGTTTAAAAAAATTGGATGAGCAAGAATGGTATAGGTCTCGGCTTCTACTGGACCAGGTACACTTACCCCAATACCCAAAATCAATCGAAGAGACTGGGTTGCATATTCGAGGACGTGAATAAATTCTTTTTGCAGTTCAAGGAGAGCAATTTCAGTATTTTCTTGAAGTTCATAATCAGAATCACGACGAAATAAAATATTTGGAGTCAAATCGGTGAGAGCCACGGAAAAACCATGCCGGCTAAAACTAATAGCAATGGTATAAAAGGCCCTATTATTAAACGAAAGCAAGATTGGCTTCCGGCCGGCCTTGGTATCGGAAGTCCCTACTTCTTGGAGTAGATTGGAGGCGATTAATTCGTTAACGATATTGGTAATGGTCGGTTGAGTAAGACCGGTGATACGGGCTAATTCGATTCGGGATAAAAGCCCTCTTTTTTTAACCAGGCTTAACACTAACGCCCGATTTTTTACTTTAACATCGGTAAGGTTATCCCCGATTCTCTGTTCGTTCATGGCTTCCTCATAGAAAATAACTAACTATTAATTCCTTTATAGTCTTGATTATATATATCAAGGATAGTTTTGCAACTAAAATCTATTTTACTTTTAAGGACTTAATTTTTATAAATTAAATCCTTATGCAATCTATTATATACTATTCAAAGAATTTTCTGATGATTTAAGCAGTATTTTGTGATATTTTAAAAATCCATTGTGATAGAATAAATCAAAAAAGCTTCAAAACTCTTTTTCAAATATTGATTATTTCTGGAAAGATCCCAATACCACCTTTAAAACACAAGTTGGGGATAAAAATGCACCTTCTCATCCCAATCTTTCCAATGATGATGTGGAAGGGGATAATTTCTAAGAAAATTTAATAGTTCTTCTCGCTTTATGAGAAATGGCGAGGATGAAAGTAAAATAAAAAATTGTTATGATTTTTATCGAAATAAGAAATTTATAGGACTTTAATAATCTTAATGGAAGATCATGTTTATTGTAAGAATTTATGGAATTTTTACGATAAACGAAGACAATTTATTTGAAAGAAAGTCAGCTTTTTAAGCAATAATCAAGGATATTGATTTGAGGTGATTTAAAAACTATATATAAATTTAACCACGAGAAATCTTCATCAATGAAACTTATCTAAACATAAATAGAGGCTGAGAAGTATTTACTGGTGACAGGATTTTTTTCAAGCTCCAACCCAACTTTAGCTAATTTTTTAGAACAGACGTTCATGCCACATTGTGGCACTATATGAGGATGAAAATGCCTATATAAAATCGTCATTGTGAGGAGTCCAACCGTTCTTTGGTTGTACGAGGTGGCAATCTCATTAACCCATTTTATCATTCTGAGAAGTCCGGTTCCTTTTACCGGACGACGTGAGAATCTGGTTTTTTTAAAATAGTTATGAATTAAAAATAAAAAGATGAGAAACTCACGGCTTCGAAAAGCGAAGCCTCAGGATGATTCCTTCGGTGTCAAATGAGATCATCACGCGGAAAGGCACCCCTCAGGATGGCGTCGTTTTTCTCTTTCCTTTATTTTCAGATTAAACACTCATACCACATTGTGGAACTCGATAACAGTTAAAACAATGATAAAAAAACCCACCTTTATGCTCTGATCTTCCTCGGATTTTGTAAAGATTGATAGAAGAGAATATAATAAATCGGGAGAAGATCAGATAGGATGGATCTGGATCTACCAAATATAGTATTTTCAGGATAGAAAAGCAATTTGGGAGGTTAACATGGAAGACGAGTCACGTTTTCGCAGCAGATTGCGGTGGCTTTATCCAGGAATGAAGGTTAAAAGATGGCTATTTGTAGCGATAATAGGGGTTATATTTATCTCGATAGGATTAAGTCTTATCGTATCAACTCCTTACTTTAGGGGTATCTATCGAACCTGGAGTTCTATTGTATATCAATTAGTAAGAAATTACTGGTTATCAGTAAGTTTTGGAATTATTTGGTTAGCGGTGGGAATCTTTTTCATTGTTTATGGGCTTCAACACATGAACCGTTCCATTTTTAGCGTAATAATGCCCACCCCCGAAGATGATGTAGCCAAAAAGATATTTCAAAAAAGACAACTTGAGCGAGGGCCGAACGTAGTGGCTATTGGCGGAGGACATGGATTACACGTTTTTTTACAAGGAATAAAAAAATATACTTCTAATACCACGGCGATTGTAACGGTTTTCGATGATGGTGGGAGCTCTGGTTTACTACGCCAAGAAATGGGAGTGCTTCCTCCAGGGGATATTCGTAATTGTCTTATTGCCCTTGCTGATACTGAGCCTTTGATGGCCAAGCTTTTTCAACATCGTTTTGAAAACGATAGTACTCTACACGGACATAATTTTGGTAATTTGTTTATTACCGCTCTTACTCAAGTAACCGGTGATTTTCAAAAAGCAATTGGAGAATCAAGCAAGGTTTTAGCAGTGAGGGGTCGGGTTCTTCCTACCACACTTCTTAATGTTGTTTTAAAAGCTGAGTGCGATGATGGGAATATTATTAGTGGTGAATCAAATGTCGGTGTTTGTGGAAAAAGAATTAAAAAAATATTCCTCGATCCAGAACAAGTAGTATCTACTCCAGAAGTCATTAAAGCTATCTATGAAGCCGACATTATTGTTTTAGGACCCGGCAGCCTTTATACAAGCGTTTTGTGCAACTTAGCAGTAGATGAAGTGAGAGAAGCGGTTTTGCATTCCCCCGCTCCGGTTGTTTTTGTTTGTAATGTGACAACCCAACCAGGCGAGACTGACCATTATAAGTTTGCTGATCATTTGAATGCAATATTTCAATTTATTCCACCAGAACGATTAAATTATATTTTAGTCAACAATGAAAAACCCGACTCTGATAGGATGGATGAACTGAATCAGAGGGGAATAGACATGGTTAACACTGCAGAAATCAACACCTATGATTCAATAAAAATTTATGAAGCCCCCTTATTATCCCTTGAACAACCAACACGTCATGATTCGAATAAATTAGCCAGGGCACTCATTCAAATCTTAACGAATGAAAAACCTTCTTGGAAATTTTATTTTACTCTTTATACTGAGGATGGATTTAAGAATTTAAAATTAGTTCAAATGATGAATAAATATAAAAAAAAGAAAACATCTGATCAAGAGCTATCCTTGCAAATAGAAAAAAATCCGACCAGTGATATGAATGAAAAAAAATTAGTTGAAAAACAACGATAAGAGCTTGTCGTGGCTATTTTTAACGAGCTCTAATTGAAATTATTAGAATTAAAAAATATTATTATGCTCTTTTAAAAAGAGATTTTCTTTAACTTGGTTGTTTATTCTCAAGAAATATTGTTAGATAAATTTGTTTTATGATGATGGCAAGAGTTGAGGATTATTTACCCCATACCAATGAAGATAGTTTTAAAAACTCAACAATATATGTTAATATTGTGAATGTATAAAAAAGAGGTATCGTTTAAGGAGATGTCAAATTCTTTCTTACAAGATAAAGCCATCGAAAAATTACTGTTAGTTTGCACTGGCTTTTTTTCAAGCAATTATCAAAGAATTGAATGAAGGGGACAGGTGAATAATGCGATACTTTTTTTATTATTTAATATTTGCATTAATCGTTATAGTTATTCTTTTCCCAATGCTGTGGACCTTTTCTCTTTCTATTAAAACCCATGCTGATATAACATCTTCGATCCCAAAATTTGTTTTTCAACCTACAACGGGCAACTATCGCGGGCTGTTTACCGGAGAAACCGGAACAACATCTCTTCCCTCTTCCAAACCTAATTTTCCTCGTTATTTTATGAATGGGGTTATAATTAGTGGTGGAGCAACTTTGCTGGCGATGCTCATAGGAATACCTGCTGCCTATGCATTAACCAGGGCACGTTTTAAGAAAGAATCTACCAGAGAGAATCTGGCTTTTAATATACTCAGTTATTGGTTTGGACCTGAAATAGCCATTGTTCTACCCCTCTATCAAATTTATCAACGCTTAGGGCTTATTGATACTTATTTAGGTTTAATGCTGGTTTATCAGCTGATTGGTATTCCATTTATTGTTTGGATGTGTCGAAGCTATTTTCTTGATATTCCGGTATCTATAGAGGAAGCCGCTAATGTAGATGGATGTAGTCAGGTTCAAACCTTTTTTCGAGTGGTTTTGCCCTTAGCAAAGGGTGGTATTGCTGCTACAGCTCTTTTAACCTTTATCTTTTGCTGGAACAGCTTTGTTTTCGCTTTGGTAGTTGGTGGAGAAAAAACCATGCCGGTCACAACCGGATCTCTCGGTTTTATTCGATATCAAGCGGTTTTATGGGGACAAATGAGCGCTGCAATTATCGTATCTGCTCTTCCTGCCATTATACTAGCCATTCTACTTCAAAAACATATCGTTCGTGGATTAACTTTCGGTTCGGTAAAAGAATAAAGGAGGACTACAATGAAAAAATGGATTATTGCACCAGCGATTCTTGTCCCAATTTTAGTTGGCGTTATCCCTTTTGGATATGGAGTCTATCTTTCTTTTACCAACTGGCGATTAGCTAATCCTGGTATTAATTTTATAGGTTTGGAAAACTATTATTTTCTTTTTAAAGATCAGAACTTTTGGAAAGCGGTTTTGATATCATTTGAGTATGTAGGAATGGCGATTTCAATAGAACTGGCTATAGGAAGTTTAATTGCCTACCTTCTTACTAAAAACCGTCGTGGCCAATGGTTTTTCCGCTCGATTATTATCATTCCTTTAACAGTTGCTCCAATACTTCTGTCCTTAATGTGGAAATTGATGCTTTCGACATCGGGTGGTGTAGTAAATTACTTCCTAGGTTTTATTGGCATTTCACCGGTAGCTTGGTTGGCCGATCCAAAGATTGCACTTTTAACCCTGGCTTTTATTGATGCCTATATTTATACTCCATTTGTCGCTTTAATTTTGTTTGCCGGACTTCAAAGCCTTCCTCGCGATCCTTATGAAGCAGCTTTGGTTGATGGAGCCTCAGGCTTTGATAGTTTTCGGTATATTACCTGGCCCTTGATGAGGCCGTTGGTTTTGGTTTCGGTCATGTTTCGTTTAGTCATTTCATTTAAAATTTTTGATACCATTTAT
>MTKZ01001399.1_pt1 | contig 13677 bp, 10 predicted proteins | sample 1042781 | NCBI WGS metagenome assembly MTKZ01 (sample SAMN06212207, study PRJNA360539) | anaerobic digester metagenome | biome: Wastewater treatment plant; material: sludge; isolation source: anaerobic digester fed with sludge from wastewater treatment plant | place: Denmark: WWTP Viborg ...
GACGCCATGGTCAGCGATTGATTTTGCACCTCCAGATGCTGTCGGATGCAACATGAGTCAATACTGGATTACAGCTTCTGCGCCCGGCATCATCGTTTACTCCCAAAATGGACTGGTAATCGAGGATTTAGATGGTGATGGGAATATGGGAACCGGATGGATTCTGGTTTATTTACATGTTGAATCCAGAGACCGTATCGAAATCAATACACAGGTCGACAGAGGCGCTCGAATCGGGCATCCATCTTGTGAAGGCGGGATCGCAAATGGATCGCATGTGCATTTAGCGAGAAGGTATAATGGAGAATGGATTNNGACTACCCGATGATTTTGAGCGGATGGGAAGTATTCTCGACCGGATCACACTATGATGGTTACCTGGAAAAAGATGGCACAATTATTGAAGCTTGGTATTTCAAAACTGAAGCAAGTGAAATCTCATACTAATATTCTCAGCATCACCTTCCTCTTGATTCTTTTTGGGATTCCCGCATTTGCCTGTACGCGATCCGTTTCTGAACCGAAAGAACTCACACAGGAAGCAATCCGATTCGAATTGACAAAAATTGCGCGAGAAACTGAAATTCCTGCAGAAATTTCAGCACAGATGATTGTCCCGATCATCACGCACACAAAACAACCCACTGCTATAGTTTTCGATGCAACAGAACCTTCATCAGACATTCAGATTACCCAAATGCAGCCAACAGAAAATCCTGAAATTGTACGGATTGTCCCGATACAAACCTTAACTCCCACAGCTGTCGTGATTAGCTCTCCAGTTCCTCGAAACACAATTCCTGTAGAATTAATTAATCCGGATGTCCCAATCATAACTCCGACTGAAGCGGTTGATATACTGACGCAAGTGACTCCAACACAAACATCCATAAATCCGGATGATCTTCCCCCATTAGAAATGGTTGATAAAGAAAAAATACTCTATACAACCCAAAACGGGGATATTTTGGAAATCATTGCACACAGATTTGGGACATCCATCAGCAAGATCACCTCGATCAAGCCTATTAATACAAAAGGATTTTTAGATCCCAACATACCCCTTTTTATCCCATATAAAAATCGATCCTATTTATCAGGTGTGAAGATATTACCGGATGAATATATAGTCTTTTCGAATACTGCATCCGATTACAACATCGTTCAAGAAATAAAAAAAGCGAATGGATTTTTAGCGAATTATGAAGAATATACTGCTGAGGGATTAATGCAGGGGAGTGAAATCATCTATAAAGTTTCAAGAGATTTTTCGATTAATCCAATTGTTTTACTTTCGCTCTTAGAGTATAAAAGCCATTGGGTTTATTCGAATCCAAGAACAACTGCTGAGATCGATTACCCGATGGGTTGGATTGATTCGAACCATAAAGGATTATACAAACAAATGACCTGGGCAGCAGGGATGCTTTCAACCGGGTTTTATGGATGGCGGTACGGGAAATTCGAAGAAATTCCTTTCTTCAAGAATCCAAAGCCTGGAAAACCAATCTATTTTGAACCTTCACTGAATGCCGGATCTGTTGCAATTCAATACCTGTTTTCCCAACTGTATACTTGGAATGAAGTGGAAGCAGCTATTTACGGAGAAAACGGGTATTTTTCAGTATTTATCTCACTCTTTGGAAATGTATGGGAAGGATATCAGCAGAATCCAAATGGATTGAATGCGCATACAAGTCAGATCGAATTATCGCTCCCGTTTTCAAAATTTGAAACCTGGTCCATGACAGGTGGTCCGCATGCAGCCTGGAGCACTGGTTCGCCAGCCGGAGCAATCGATTTAGCGCCTTCATCCTCGGATCACGGTTGTGTTGAATCAAAATCCTGGATAAAAGCTGTGGCCGCAGGAAAAGTAGTCCGTACATCAAAGGGTGTTGTAATCGTTGATTCTGATGGCGATGGATTGGAAGAAACAGGCTGGGTAATTCTCTACCTGCATGTCGCAACTGCAGATCGCGTTGCAGAAGGAACAATCATCCCTGCTGGCGGAAACATTGGACATCCATCCTGTGAAGGGGGTGCAGCAACTGGAACGCATTTGCACATTGCACGGAAATTCAATGGAGAATGGATACCAGCTTTTGGACCCATTCCATTTGTCTTGAGTGGATGGTCTGTTTTCGAAGGTGAAAATGAATATAATGGCGGGATGAGAAGGGGAAATTCAGTTGTAATCGCAAATCCATACGGTTCACAAGAATCATTAGTCCGTTATTAATCACTATTCAGACCTTATGAATGATTCGTATCCATCGATCTTTCGTTTCATGCAAAAAAACTGAAACAAGTTTTCTTTTTTTATCTTAAAAGGTTTTTTCAAATTTCGAATCACTGTACTCAAACATCGAAATTCAGCTCCTTTATGTTAAAATGTAAAACTAATGATGGATAAGTATTTGAAAAAAAGATTCTTTTTAAAATTTCCCTTAATATTGCTCATTATTCTCATATTCAGCAGTTGCAGTATCGATCAGGATCATAATGCTGCGCTTGAAACGAGCACGGAGTTGAATCCTTTACCTGAGCCGAATCAAGAAGTTCCAACACAAAACCTGCCTGAAATCGATTTTGATCAAAGTATATACGACAATAAGAATCCACGGCCGCGATATATGCCCGGCGAATTAGTAGATTACATTGCACAGTCTGGTGACATTCTCCCCGCTTTGGCTGCAAGGTTTAATACATCCGAACAGGAAATTCGACAAGAGAACCCGATCATTCCACCAGATGCCACGACGCTTCCGGCAGGATTCCCCATGAAAATTCCAATCTACTATAAAAAGCAATGGGGAAGCTCCTTCCAAATTCTTTCCGATTCTATGTTTGTCAATGGTCCGGCTCAAATCGGATTCAATGCAAGAAGTTTCGTTGATCGCCAACCAGGCTGGTTTAAATATTTCACCACGTATACTGGCGAAAAAAATCGCCGTGGCGGAGAAATTGTCGATTATATCGCAACTACATACAGTCTCAGTCCGCGGTTATTGTTGGCCATCATCGAATTCCAAACTGGAGCCCTTACCCAAAAGACACATCCTGAAAACATTAATACTGGGGCTGTGTTAGGATTTGAGGGCAGGGATTCCAAAGCGTTAAGTTCTCAAATCAACCGGTTGTCAAATTACTTGAATCAAATGTATTATGAATTTCGTGAAGGGATAGATCTTGAATTTGAACTGCAGGACGGTTCATTATTTCGAATCGATCCCTGGCAAAATGCATCAACTGCAGCCTTACAGCATTATTTTGCGAAAACGTTATCCGTTGAAAAATTCTATCAAGCCATCAGTCCGAATGGATTCATCAGAACCTATGAAAATTTGTTTGGGAAGATCCCCCCAGAACCGCAAGGAGGAAACATCCCCGGAAGTTTACGTCAGCCAAAATTGATATTGCCTTTTGAAGATGGGAAAAGCTGGGCTTTCACAGGCGGCCCTCATCCTGCCTGGGGCGACAATCAGCCATATGCTGCTCTTGATTTCGCTCCTCCTTCAGAAACAAGCGGCTGTGTTTTCAGTGACCAATGGGTTTTAGCGCCAGCAGATGGTACGATTGTTCGAACAGACACCGGAGTTGCTATTCTTGATTTAGACGGGGATAATGATGAGCGTACAGGATGGAATCTTTTATTCCTTCATCTTTTAACGAAATCAATCCCGCCTGTTGGTACGAAATTACATGCTGGTGATCGAATCGGTCACCCATCTTGCGATGGAGGGACCTCAACTGGTACCCATTTCCATATTGCAAGGAAATTTAATGGAGAATGGATACCAGCTGGTGGAGTTATCCCATTTAATTTAGACGATTGGATTGCAAAAAATGGAGCTGAGCCTTATCTAGGCTTTTTGAAACGGTACTCAAGCACGATTCGAGCCTGTGAATGCGCCGATTATAAAAGTCTGATCCACACAGGACCGCCAATTGTTCCGACTCAGACACCAACACCCAAACCAACTTCCATTCCATAATCAGTAATTCGAAATACTATTCTGTAATAGAAGTCAGCCAATACAGAAAACCGCATTCTTTTTCTACTCATCACATGGCTGCGATTTCCTTTGCCATCTCCTCCGTACAATCTTCAGCCTGGGGGAACTCTCCTGTATGTTCAAAGAAGGCATGCGACATACCTTTATATCGGTAAAATTTTAATGAAACACCCGAAGCTGCCAAACGCATTCCAAACAATTCTTCTTCCTGACGGAGATAATCAAACTCAGCAGAAGCAATAAATGTTCTCGGAAAAATTCGGCAATCATTGATCAGAAATGGCGACATCAACACATTAAACATATCTTCCGGTTTCTCAGGATACAGTGTATATATATTTTTCATTGCGTCGTTTACTTCTCTAACCATCATCTGCAAAACATCCATTTCTGCATTCATCGTATAGAAATCCATCGACCACCCGAAATGAATTGCAGGATTGATTAAAAAGACCGGATAGAGCAGCAGCTGCAATTTAATGATATGCATTGTATCCAATATACAACACGAAGCCGCAATATTTCCACCGGCTGAATCACCAGCAACTGCTATCTTGTCAGAAAGAATCCCCAGTTCTGCCGCATGATTATAAGCCCATTGAACCGCCTGCCAGCATTGCCGCAGACCGATTGGAAAGCGATTCTCTGGAGCAAGAGCATAATCCACTGCCATGACAACCGCATTCGCTCGGTCAGCAAGGTAACGACAAGCATTTTCCACAACACGTGTCGTTCCGCCATAGAAAGCACCGCCATGAAAATAACAAACACAAGGTTTCTTTTCAATCGTATCAGGAGTATAAATCCAAACCGGAACGTTCCCTGATGGGAGTTTTAATATTTTCTGCTCGGTATCCACATTGGAACTCAGGTCCTGATTTTCACATCCCATCCTGGATCTGAGGATCCCAACTTCCTCCATTGTAATATGGTCGGTGTCATAGACCGAAAATGGGGGAATTGGTTGCTGGTACCACTTTAAAACTCTGGGATCGGGTACACCGGCTTGATCCGTTTCAGGAATCGGCTTCATATGGATTTCTAATCCATTTAAAATTTCCTTCTTTACTCGATTCCGTAATTGAGAAAGGCACTCCTGATATTCCATAATAAATCCCTCTCAAGAAAATTAGTCGTTCCGTCGATATTTCCGCATATCAATGCTGACTGCAAAAATGATAATCAAACCTTTGACTACGTATTGCCAATAAGAGCTCAAACCGATAAACGTCAAACCATAGTTGATCACATTGAAGATCAATACACCGAAAAAGACCCCAAAGACATTCCCGACGCCACCTGTCAGCGAGCATCCGCCAACGATACAGGAAGCAATCGCATCCATTTCATAACCGTTTCCATAAGTACTTGTGGCTGAACCAGTTCTGGCTGCCTCAAGACATCCTGCCAGGCCGTAACAAGCCCCAGCAATAGCAAAGGTAATCATTTGAATTTTAAAAACATTAATTCCGGAAACACGAGCCGCTTCAGAATTACTGCCTGCCGCAAAAATTTCGCGTCCTAAACAAGTCTTCGTCATGAGAAGATGTACAACAATACAGACTCCTATTGCGATATAAATGATATATGGAACGCTTAACAAACTGGCAGTACCAAGATCTGTGAATGACTTGAGAAATCCGCCTAAAGGTTGTGAGCTATTTGGCGGTTTATTGGAATACAAACAATTCGCTCCATAGGCAACCATCATCCAGCCTAAAGTAGCTAAAAATGAAGGCACTTTCAATTTTGCTACAGAAAAGCCATTCGCCAGACCAACCAGCAAGCCGATCAGAATTGCTGCGATTAGCGGAACAATCACCGGCATTTCAGGAAGACTTGGCCAGAATTTTATATAATAATCAGCCTTTTGAGCCAAAGATCCTGCGACAACTGCAGCCAATCCGACCGTTCGACCACCGGACAGGTCTGCCGATCCCGAAACAAGAATAAACATACATCCCATTGCCACAATAATTCGAGTTGAGCTTTGCATAAGGATATCCCGCAACACTCGCAATGAGAAAAATTTTGGAGACATCATTCCGATAATGATGATCATTAATGCCATAATGATATATAAGGCATAGTTTTCCAATACAAACCGAAGTGAGTATTTCTTTGAATTTTCCATCGGTACTATTCTTCCATAGCATATTCATAAGAACTGGCAAGAAACATAACTTTCTCATCAGTTGCTGTTTTACTGTCTAACACACCGGATAGACGACCTTCACACATCACTGCAATTCGATCTGACATACCCAAAAGTTCAGGCATCTCAGAGCTGATCATGATAATCGCTTTCCCTTCCATTGCCATTTGTTCCATTAAGCAATAGATCTCATATTTTGCTCCAACATCTATCCCTCTGGTAGGTTCATCAAGGATTAGTATTCCAGGATCAGTCAGCATCCAGCGACTGATAACAGTCTTTTGTTGATTACCACCGGATAGATATTGTATGAGCGTTCTGATACTTGGTGTTTTGATGGATAATGCTTCGACATATTTTTCTGCATCAGCTTTCCGCTTTTTATCATCCAGAAAAAGTCCTTTCATATAAGTTTTCGGATTTGCCGTCTGATTTGCCAGAATAATATTTTCCATAACAGAAAATTTTGAAATAATTCCTGATAACCGCCTGTCTTCGGTAACCAAGGCGATATTGTTACTGATAGCATCTTTCGGTTTTCTGATACAAGTTTCTTTTCCATTGAGAATAAGTTTGCCACTCTTAATCGGACGCAATCCAAAAATGGATTCCACCAGTTCAGTTCTTTGCGCCCCGACTAAACCGCCGATTCCCAAAATCTCGCTTTTGTGTAATGACAAATTAACATCCTGGAAGCTGTGTTCGTTTGCGCTTGAGAAATTTTTGATCTCCAGACATACTTCGCCGGGAATATGTTTTTTGGGCGGAAAACGGTTGCTCATCTCTCGTCCAACCATGCGTTTCACAATCACATCTGTATTCAATTCATCTGCAGGCCAGGTGCCGACAATTTTCCCATCTCGCATTATTGTTACATCCTGAGCGATCTTCAGTATTTCATCGATTTTGTGGGATATATAAATAATTGCCACACCTTTGTCTGTAAGTTTTTTGATAATTTTGAATAACAATTCGGCTTCAACCTCAGTTAACGATGATGTCGGTTCATCCATAATAATTACTTTTGCATCATAAGATACTGCTCTGGCAATTTCTAAAAGTTGGCAGTGAGAAGCCGACAAACTACCTGCTTTCGTTCTTGGATTAATGTTGATTTCCAGTTCATCCAATAATTTCTTCGTATCGGAATATAATTTTTGATCATCGACCCAATGTATTCCCATCATTTTTCGATAAGGAATTCTGCCAACCCACACATTTTCCATCGTCGAACGTGTCCTGATTGGCTGTAATTCCTGATGAATCATTGCAATTCCGTAATTCAAGGCATCGCGTGTATCAACCAGTCGTATGGGTTGTCCGTCAAATCGAATTTCGCCCTCATTGGGATGATACAACCCAAAGGCACATTTCATTAATGTGGATTTTCCAGCGCCATTCTCACCCATTAATGCATGTACAACTCCCCTTCGAACCTTGAAAGTTACATCATCTAATGCTTTTACTCCTGGAAAAGATTTGCTGATATGATTCATTTCTAAAATGAATTCGGAATCTTGCATAAGAATCTCCTGTTCCATTACTGAAACAGCCGGAACAATTATTCCGGCTGTTCATTTGTACCTCGATTTACTTAGAAAGTGGTATCGGTAATGTCATATGCCGCTTCATCGACATTTTCTTTTGTTATTGCTGTGTAATCCAACCAGATTCTATGTCCTTCGACTGTTGCGCCTTTCATATTCAACGTCTCGGTTGTAACTTCTTTTCCGTTCTCGAGCAGATACATCGTCTTGTAGATTGCTTTACCGAGTGTAACAGGATTATTCAAGGAAGTTACCAGTAATCTTCCATCGCGTAATGCATCGCAGCCGACAACCGTTGCATCGACACCGCAAACCGGCAGGAAGGAAGCTTCATCTTTGAAGAAACCGCCAGCTTTTAATGCTTCTATGGCGCCTAATGCCATATCGTCATTACAGGCAAAGATAATATCGATATCATCACTGAAGTTAGCCAGTAAAGCTGCTACCTTCTCTTGAGCTTGTCCGCGGTTGTATTCGGCTACGACCTCTCCGCCGATTTGGTTGGTTGCAATACCGGCATCTTCGACAGCTTTAATGGAATACTCGGCACGAACTTGTGTATCATAATGCCAGGTTAACCCTAACAGCATAATGTAGTCCATCTTTCCGTTACCATTTCGGTCGGCTTCCGGATGTTCCTTCCAGTATTTTACCGCTGCCTCACCCATAATGGTTCCTGATTGAGGCGCTCGTGAAGAAACCAGGTAGAGTCCATCATAATTGGCGAAATCTTCATCAGACGGAGAATCTGTATTGGCAAAAATGGTGACAACACCTTCTTCTTTTGCTTTCTGTACAATTTCGCTGATCGCTGCGGTGTTGATGTTATTCAAAACCAAATAATCAATTCCGCGTGTATAGAAATTATTAATATTGTTGGTCTGGGTGGCTATGTCATTCTGAGAATCGGCATCAACAATCTCCACCGTTCCATCAGCTTTCGCCACATTTAATAACGTCTGACGAGCATTTTGAATAAATGTATCAGCAAAGTTATACCAGATAACACCGGCTGTCGGAGTTTCGGCTGAAACAACTGAAACTGCAGACAATAACATGACAGCTATTAAAACAAATAATATTGAACGTTTCATCTTTCATCCCTCTTATTAAATTCAAATGACTTTTGGTTACGCAACTTAGTTACTTAACTACCTTACATTGAATTATAATGGTTTAAAAATAAATCTTTGATGAGGATTTTCCTTGTTGTTCATGATGAAAATCACCTTACCATTTTTCATATTAGAATTATACGGATTCTGAAAAAAGGGAATAGTATGAAGAAGGACATGGACGGAGAAATTAAAACTGCGGCGAAACCATTTACCCTAAAAATTCAAAACCGAAAAACAGTTATGAGCATCTTTAATGATGGATTGCCGCATTCGATAGCTGACATATCTCTACGAACCGGTGTCAGTCGCCAGACTATTACAAAAGCGTTGGATCATTTTGTAAGATCCGGACTTATTACCAGTTCTGGCAAAGGAGATTCCACTGAAACAGGCGGAAAAAAACCAACACTTTTTCAATTAGCGGCAGAAAAAACCCTATTAATCTTATTACTTCGAGGGAAAGAATTCCATATCAGTCTTTATACTATGAATTTACAAGAGATTGGGAGTGAAACGCTTGCTTCAGAAATAGTTTTGGCAAATGATTTTTCCTCTTTTATGAAAAGCATCCGCGAAACAGCTGACAGGTTGTTCCGTTTACGGAAAGGTGCAGAAGAATCACTTTACGGAATAGCGGTTGTAACACCTGGAATTGTTGAAGACAATGAAATTCTTCGATATAGTTTGTTTAATGACAGCTGGGGTAGAAATATTCCCGTCAAGAATTATTTTCAGGAAGCATTCCCGACAGCGCAATATGTGTTTGTCGAAAATATCGGGAAAATGGCCGGATTTGGTACAATAGCCAGCCAGAAACACAAGTATTCATCATTGAGGATCGTAACGGTGTACACCTATCACGGTATCTCTGGTTGTTTTTTTGACAAAGGCAACCTGATCCAAGGAGCGAATTCGATTATTGGAGAATTCGGGCATATGGTCATCGATCTGCAATCATCGGCAACNNCATGCAAATGCGGAAAAACAGGTTGCTTCGAGAGTTTGACTCGCAATGATACAATCCAATCCCGAATTCAACACGCCAAAGATATCGATGACTTTCTGGCTTATATGCAGAAACCATTATCAAAGATCAATTTTAACGATATCGTTCTTGGAGAAGAACAGGGATTCCAATGCTGCCGAACTGAATTATCAACATTAGCTCATTATTTTGCGCAGACCTTTTTTAATATTGCTACCGTTTATGATCCGGATGTTTTTATCCTGCAGGGAAATTTTTCCTCTTACAATCGTCATTTTATCGATGAATTTTATAAATATATTTCTGAAGTCAATTTTTTAACAAAAGATCAGAATTTTCGTTTGGAATCGGATCGGTGTTCATTAATTGAACTGGAACTTTCCGGGGCTATTCATGCTCTGAAAGAGCACTTCTTTTCAGACGAATTGATCTATCGATAAGAGAATTATACAAAAAACGTATTCATACGATTACAGTTTTTCAAAAACAGGGAATACCAATAATTAAAGAAGAGATATAAATCATGGTTGAGCTATTTTTTCGTTTCAAGAAAAAAAATAGCTCGACCATAATAAATCTTTTCCGTATTTCAAATCACTGGCATGATCATCACAATCTCGTCCTGACATATTTGGGTGATTTTTGTCAGGATTTTTATTTGAAAAATTTTATAAACTGACTCTTGTCAGCGGCCAGGTTGGCATCACGTCCATGTCAAAATCATCCCATCGATTCAACAAAAAGCGTTGGTAAGCAGCGGCGCCAACCATAGCCGCATTATCAGTACAAAACATTAATCGAGGGATAAAAAGAGAAAATTCTTTTTGTGCTTTAAAAGCGTCTCGCAACGCCTGATTGGCAGAGACACCGCCTGCAATAACCACACTTTTTGCCTGATATTTCCGGGCAGCCATCATTGTCTTTTCAAATAAAACATCGACTACTGAAGCCTGAAAACTGGCAGCGAGGTCTGCGACAGGCAGTTCACCGGATTCTTTTTCCAATTGGCGAACCATTCGTAAAACAGCTGTTTTTAATCCGCTGAAAGAAAAATCCCAGGTCCCTTCCAATCTTGATCGTGGAAAATTAAATTTCTTGGGATCGCCAAGTACCGCGGCTTTTTGAATGGAAGGTCCTCCCGGATAAGAAAGTCCGATCAATCGAGCTACTTTATCAAAAGCTTCCCCTGCGGCATCATCTAATGTTCCACCAAGACGTTCATACTGCAAATGAGATTTCATTAAAATAATCTCAGAATGTCCGCCGGATACCAGCAAGATAACCGCAGGAAATTCTGGCACTGGAGGAATTTCCTGCTCCTCCTGTGGATAAAGCCAGGCAGAATAAATATGACCCTCCAAATGATTAACGCCAATCAATGGCAAGCCAGTCGCCAACGCCAATCCCTTCGCCGCATTCACTCCAACCACCAAAGATCCGGCCAGGCCAGGTCCCCGCGTGACGGCAATGGCATCAAAATCTTTAACCGACATGTGAGCTTTTCGAATCGTTTCTTCAATGACGGTTGAAATCGCCAACACGTGTTGACGTGATGCCACTTCCGGGAACACACCGCCATATTGCTTATGGATTTCGATCTGTGTAGAAACGACATTGGCAATGAGCTTTCGACCGTTTTCTACTACTGCCGTTGCAGTCTCATCACATGAACTTTCAATAGCCAAAATTCGAATCGGAACATTTTCCGCCATGGTTTTTCCTTTATTTTTCCAACTGTTTTACAGGTATGACAAGATAATAGGGGTATTGGACAAAGTATTGAGCATTCCCATCGTTGTCGATATAGATTGTATCTTCAATCCGGACACCAAATGGATTTTCAATTTCCGGATAATACAACCCCGGCTCGACTGTAAAAACAGTACCCGGCAATATCACATCCGCATCGCTGGCAGAAATTCCACTGAAAGGGCGTTCATGCACATTTAGCCCCAATCCGTGACTGACAGAATGAACATACCCTTCTTGTGTTCCTGGATGATCTTCTATTGTTTGATGTCCCATCTCCCGAAATAATCTGCAGGTTAAGTGCTGCAATTCTTTTAGACTTTTTCCAGGACAGATGTCTTTCAATACCGCATCGTGAACAAAACGTACTTGCTCATACGCTTTTTCAATCTCCTGAGAAGCATATCCAATACACCAGGTACGCGTAAAATCATAAAAATATCCACCGCCAGTCTCACAAGGAAAAAAATCAAAAACAATGCTCTTCCCGGCTTCTATTACAGCATCATCATTCCCCTCGTTATGAGGGACACCAGCATCTCTGCCCATAGAAAAAATAGTTCCATTAGGATTTTCAGCGCCTAATTCGGTCAGCCACATGTTAATGGATTTCTTGATCATGCCAATTGTCACCGGTAATTCATTTTGATCAACCAGAATCCCGTTCTTCAAATAATTGCTTTGAATATATTGTTCAACCCGACCTGCGATTTTTACAACAATTTCGCCCATTTTACGGATTGCAGCAAGCTCTGATTCATCCTTTGTGAATCGGGCTTGATTCAGAATCTCAATTCCCTCAGATCCGGCAATTTCAATTTCCGGCATAAGCCGCTGAAATTCCTGCAGCATGGCAAGGTGCGTCCCAAATTCCAATTGACCACAAAAAGCGGCTCTACCCTTAATAAAACCGAGGGATCGGAACATTGACTGCAATTCCAAAGCATTAGCCAGATTCGAATTTCCCTTTGAAATTGTATAAAAATCTTTTTGCGGAAATGAGTCATAGCAGATTTTTTTGAATCCTGTTCTTTCAGCATTATCCCGTTCCATCGGGCGATAAAATAATACGGGATCTTGATCTCTTATAATGACAATCTGCGCATGAGTAAAGAAAGCATCCTTCGTAAAATATTTCAAAGGAGCATTATGACTGCCTGAACCGGAAATGACAATAGCATCCAAATTTTTTTCATGTAATAAACGATTGATTTCTGATTTCATTCAAATACCTTATGATTTTATATTTTCATGGTCTTTCGATAATTCTGAATAATTATTTTTTGTAATGACTGTATCACGGGCTCTCAGCAGGATTTCGACCGTCAGAAATCCTCCAACGCTAAAAAATATTATCGTTGAATTCAAAACACGCCCAATTTGAAACCAGATCAACACATCGCACAATATCGCAGTTACGAGCGATTCGCGGATGACTGTACGAGGAAAGATCTTTCTGGTTGAAAAAAAATATTTGTTTAACGCTGCGTAAAAGGGGAGTGTAATTCCGCTGATAAAAACGATGACTAATAAGAAAAAAAACCAGCGTTCCTTTAAATATGGCAAGTAAAAAAAAATCAGCCGGTATAATGCATATCCGCTCGGGAGCGATAATAAGAATCCTAAAAGTACATAAGTTCGAAGTTTTTCCAATGCAGATCCTTCTTAATAAACCGTTGATAGAATCGTCTGATCCAACGAGTTATTCATATAACGAATCAAGAATCCTGTTAATCATTCGAAATCTTTATCAGTAAACCGAAATAATGACTTGTTACTCGAAATAAACAATAAATTATTATTCTATTGGTGATTAGTGGAGTGAAGCATCAATAGAATAACAAAAGTCCTTCCGATATTTGGAACTGCTGACAATAAAGATTTGTTATGCAACGATCCAGATACTGTCGGCTATAATTATAATCGGATTGAGATCAGCAATTCGATATTTAGATAGGTCTCGCAAATAAAAAGATCGATTTTATAGCCATATTGTTGTAATGCAGAAAAAAATATCAACAGAAAATCCTTCTTATATGACGAATCGCTGTTCAATCCCAAAAAAATGATAAAGGACAGATGAGACTGCATGCTTTTTACGATAGAT
>MTKZ01093920.1_pt1 | contig 13675 bp, 9 predicted proteins | sample 1042781 | NCBI WGS metagenome assembly MTKZ01 (sample SAMN06212207, study PRJNA360539) | anaerobic digester metagenome | biome: Wastewater treatment plant; material: sludge; isolation source: anaerobic digester fed with sludge from wastewater treatment plant | place: Denmark: WWTP Viborg ...
AAGCGTTGAGGAGACTATCATGGATTTAGGGAAAGGACTTTACGTCATGATACTGCCGGTTATAGTGATAAGCACCGTTTCCGGCGCACAAAAAGAACCCGCACGCCTGGCGCCTCTTGCGCTGGAACCGCTGCCCGTCGGCGCGATTACTGCGGAAGGCTGGCTGCAGCGGCAGCTGCGTATCCAGGCGGACGGCTTGTCGGGCAACCTTGAAAAATTCTGGCTGGACATCCAGGACAGCGGCTGGATAGGTGGTAAAGCGGAAGGATGGGAGCGCGCGCCCTACTGGCTGGACGGCATGGTGCCGCTGGCGTGGACCCTGAATGATGACACGCTGAAGGCCGATGTGAAGCGCTGGATGGATTACATTATCGACCATCAGCACGAGGACGGCTGGCTAGGCCCGCGCAAAAGCGAAGGCTACCGGGACCTCGATCCCTGGCCCCAGTTTGTCATCCTCAAGGCGTTGCGCCAATACCACGAAGCCACCGCGGCTGCGCGTGTGATTCCCGCCATGCTGAAGAATGTCCGCTGCATCGACTCCGTGCTGAGGGAAACACCGCTGTTCGATTGGGGAAAGTACCGCTGGATGGATTTGGTCATCACGTTACACTGGCTGTACGAAATGACCGGCGAAGCGTGGTTGCTGGATGTGGCGGCCCACGCCCATGAACAAGGTTTCAACTGGCGCGACCACTTTGAAAACTTCAAGTATCCCGAAAAGATGAATGCGAAGGACTGTATTCTCGACACGCACGTGGTGAACAACGCCATGGCCGTGAAAGCGCCAGCGGCCTGGTATCGCCAGTCACGCGACGCTGCGGAAGCCGCCGCGCTGGATACCATACTTAACACACTCGACAACTATCACGGGCAAATAACCGGCATCCTGACCGGCGACGAGCATTATGCGGGATTGAGCCCGTCCCAGGGTACCGAACTGTGCGCCGTAGTAGAATATATGTTTTCTCTTGAAAACACGATAGCGATTCTAGGCCGGGCGGACCTGGCGGACCGGCTCGAGCGCATCGCCTTCAACGCCCTCCCCGGCACCTTCTCGCCGGACATGTGGGCGCACCAGTATGTGCAGCAGGCGAACCAGGTCGTCTGCCGTGTGTCCGAAGACCGGGTCTACACCAACAACGGCCCTGACGCGAACCTCTTCGGCCTGGAACCCAATTACGGCTGCTGTACGGCCAACATGCACCAGGGCTGGCCCAAGTTTTCCGCCCATTGCTGGATGCGCATGCCGTCAAAAGCGTTGGGCATGCCGGTCGGACTTGCGGCCGTCGCCTATGCGCCCTGCCGGCTCAACACGGAGGTGAACGGGAAGCCCGTGCGCGTGCGCGTGGAGACCGACTATCCCTTCCGGGACACGGTGCGGGTAACCGTTACGGGCGACGGGGAGTTTCCGGTCGCCTTCCGCGTCCCTGGCTGGACTCAGAATGCTACCCTGCAAATCGGTGACGAAGCGGCGGTGTCCGTCACTCCTGGAACATTTCATACCCTCAGCCGCACATGGCAGGGGGATACGGTTGTTACCCTGCGTTTCCCGATGACCGCAACGGTTGAACGTCGTTTTAATGACAGTGCCGCCGTGTCCCGGGGCCCTCTCGTCTATTCGTTGCGCATCGGCGCGGAGTGGAAACCCCTGCGCGGTGAGGCGCCGCACAATGACTTTGAAGTGTTGCCGACAACGCCCTGGAATTACGCGTTGGAACTGGATGCCGCCAAGCCGGAAGCCTCGTTCCGGTTTGAAGAAGCGCCTATCGGCGCCAACCCCTTCGATCCCGCCACGCCGCCCCTGCGCGCGTATGTAAAAGGAAAACTACTTCCAGGATGGGACATCGAACACAACGCAGCCGCGCCGCCGCCGCAAAGTCCGGTTACTTCCACGGAACCCGTTACAGAACTCGAACTCATCCCTTACGGCTGTGCAAAACTGCGCATCACGGAGTTTCCCGTGCTAGATCAGTAAAACTCAATACCACATTTTTTTGCTCACCATCCGGCAGGCGCCCTACCAGGCGACGCGGCCTCCAGTCACGACTGGGATAAAGCGGCTTTTTATAGGATGTACTGGTTCAGGTCCTGGCGTTCGACAATGCCCGCGAGGTGTTCTTCGATAAACTCGGGGGTAATGATGATTTCTTCGCCCTGACGTTCAGAGGCGGTGAAAGCCACGTTCTCCAGCAGGTATTCCATGATGGTGTGGAGGCGCCGCGCGCCGATGTCTTCCGATTCGGTGTTCACGCGTTCGCAGATTTCGGCGATCTTCGCCACGGCCTGCTCTTCAAAGACCAGTGACACGCCTTCGGTTTCCAGCATCATCTGGTATTGCCTGACGAGCGAGCATTCCGTTTCGGTCAAGATGCGTATGAAGTCGCCCGTGTGCAGGCTGTCCAGTTCCACCCGTATGGGGAAGCGTCCCTGCAGCTCCGGGATCAGGTCGGATATCTTGGCATTGTGAAAGGCGCCTGCGGCGATGAAGAGGATATGGTCGGTCCGCACCGACCCGTACTTGGTAATGACCGTACTCCCTTCCACGATGGGCAGAATATCGCGCTGCACCCCTTCCCGGGAAACGTCGGGACCGTGTCCGCTGTAACCGCCGCGCCCGGCGATCTTGTCAATTTCATCGAGGAAAACAATGCCGCTGCTTTCCACGCGTTCAATGGCGCGCCGGGCCGCCAGATCCATGTCAATCATTTCATGCAACGCCTCTTGCAGCAGGATTTCGCGGGCCTCCGAGACCTTGACCTTTTTGTTCTTTTGTTTCCGGGGCGACATGTGGCTGAACATGTCCTGCAAGTTCAAGCCCATCTCTTCCATGCCACTTGCCGCAAAGACCTGCAGCATGGCGTTCTGATTGGATTCGGATACGGTCAATTCCACCTCGCGGTCGTCCAGTTCCCCCGAGGCCAGTTTTCTGGCGATAAGTTGGCGCGCTTTTTCTTCGGCCGCCTGTCCCGGTTCGATGGCGGGCTCGTCGCCGGCACCCGGGTCCATGGGATTGAATTCCGCCCGCTTTTCCTTCATGCGGCGCGGGGGAAGCAGAAGGTCCAACAGGCGACGTTCCGCCTGTTCGCGGGCCTTTTCTTCACATTCCGCGCGCAGTTCCTCCCGGGCCATTTTGACGGCGACCTCGGTGAGTTCACGAATCATGGATTCACAGTCACGGCCCACGTAGCCCACCTCCGTGAATTTGCTGGCTTCCACCTTGACAAAGGGGGCATCGGCCATTTTGGACAGCCGGCGCGCGATTTCCGTTTTGCCGACGCCGGTGGACCCAATCATGATGATGTTCTTGGGAATGACTTCGTCCCGGATGTCTTCGGGCAGTTGTAACCGCCGCCACCGGTTGCGCAGGGCGATAGCCACCTTCCGCTTGGCCTTGTCCTGTCCGATAATGTATTTGTCCAGTTCCCGGACAATCTCCTTGGGCGTTAAATGCTGCATGAAATGATCCTCTTGTTGCGCTAGGGTTTTCCCCGACAGGTTTCTGTGCTCCCTTGCCGGTATTATAGCCAGTGCTTGCGCCGGAAATAAATCAGCATGGCCACGGCAACCGCCATGCATATTCCCAGGATCACCGGGTAAGCCCATGGCAGCTGCAATTCGGGCATATTGACAAAATTCATGCCATAAATGCCCGTAATGAAGGAAAGCGGTATAAAGATGGTAGCGATAATCGTCAGGACTTTCATCACCTCATTCATGCGGTTGCTGAGACTGGACAGGTATACGTCCAGCAGACCGGAGGTGGTGTCTCGAAAACTCTCCACGGTATCCATGATGGCGATGGTATGGTCGTACAGGTCGCGCAGGTAGGGGGTTGTGGCGGCCTTTATCAGGGGGTGTTCCTCCCGCAGCAGCAGGGTGATTTCTTCGCGCAGGGGCCACACCGCCCTGCGCAGGGACAACAGTTCCCGCTTTACCCCCTGGAGCAGGGGCACCAGGCCGGGTTCCGGATGCTGCAGCGCCCGTTCCTCCAACTGCTCGATTTCTTCGCCCACATCTTCCAGACAGAGGAAATAGTTGTCAATAATGATGTCTATGATGGAATAAAACAGAAAGTCCGCCCCCTCATGACGTATCTTGCCTTTTGACTTTTCAATGCGCTGCCGTAAGGGTTCCAGTACGTCGCCGGGGCGTTCCTGAAAGGTAATGACCATATCGCGAAGCAGCACCAGACTGACTTGTTCAACATCAAGTTTTTTATGTTCCGCATCATACCGTATCATCTTCAGGACGAAGTACACATAACCATCGAAAAAGTCCGCCTTGGTCCGCTGGTGCGTATTTAAGATATCTTCCAGGGTCAGGGAATGGATGCCGTAGGCGCCGCCAATCGCTTCAAGCAGACCGGTGTCCTGCAAACCGTTGACGTCCAGCCAGGTCACGGAACCCGGCCGGACAAGGGCGCTCGGCTCCGCCGAGGTAGTAACCGTCCTGCGTTCAAACCGGTCGGCATCGTAAGTAATGACGGAAAGTTGCACCCCGGTTTCGCTGGCTTTACCCAAATGGATCAGCGACCCCGGAGGAAGGGCGACTTTTTTCGCGTAGGAATTGTTACGTTTTTGGGACATGGAGCGGGAACCTTTCGGGTGAAGACCGTACGGAAAAGAGTATACCATGGTGTCTGTTATGGAACCTACAGCCCGCTCTTGCACCGCGCGGAGATGACTGTCTTAAAAAAGCGGCTCATATTGGCCCGGACAGTTTGTGTAAAATAAGGCGTCGGGTATTGTTTCAGAACAGGTAACCATCAGGAGGAGCATCCATGGCACAGGAATACCGTCCCTGCAAGTGCAAGGCAATTGATCCGCAGGCAACTGAAATAGCGCGGCGCGCGTTTTTAAAGCGGGTGCTGGCGGCGGGCGCGGCCGGCACCCTGCTATCCCGTTTCGGGTCCGCGGAGATCGAGGCCTTGTACGCCNNGGGAACTTGGCGCAACGCACGTTTACCGGGAAGCCGCTCTGGAACATATCGCCTTCCCCCTCGGCGGTATTGGCGCGGGCCAGGTCTATCTCACGGGACGCGGCCGGCTGACCTCCTGGCAGGTCCAGAATAATTTCCGGCACGACCTGAAGGCGCCCGGCGGGCTCTTCGCCGTACGTGCCGTCCCAGCGGAAGGCGTTGCGGCGACACGATGGCTCCATGAGAACCCGGACGACCCGGATGCGGTCAAGGCCATTGAGGCGGAATGTGAATACCCCTTTTGCCGCCTCCGTTACCTGGATGCAGCGCTGCCCATCACCGTGCAACTCGATGCCTGGTCCCCCTTTGAACCGCTCAACGCCAAGGATTCCGGCCTGCCGGCAGCCCTTTTCACCTTCACCCTGGGCAACCCGGGAAACCTGCCGGTGGAGGCGGCCTTACTGGTTTCCATGCAGAACAAGATCGGATGGGACGGTTACAGTGAACTCAGGGACGAGGGGTTGTCCTTCCCGGACTACCTGGGCAATGAGAACCACTTTGAACGGGACGGTGACGCCGCACGGCTTCATTTCTGTACCGGAACCGGCGACATGCCCCGGCTGGGCAAACCCTGTTCGTTCTTCGCCCCTGATTTGCGCACCGCCCAGTTGATGCGCTATTGCGAGCAAACGCGTGTCTACCGGGAATTCAAAGATATTGAAGGGGCGGAGGACACACAGGTATTCTGGCTGGGGCCGGGAGCGGCCTGTCCCGTGGATGCGGAACAGAAGGCGCTGCTTGAACGCGTGGCCGGAGGCGCGGGCCTGGTTCTTGCCGACAGCGGAGACGGTATCCTGCCCTATCTGGGTTCCTCCGGGGAAGGCTCCAAAGACATGGAGGTCTTTGAAGATTTCGAATCGGGCGGCTACGGGAACTGGCAGATTACCGGCGACTGTTTCGGCGCGGCGCCGGCCACGGGAACGCTGTCCGCGCAGCAGCCCGTCGAAGGGTACCGGGGACAGTTTCTGGCCAATACCTTTTACAACGGCGACGCCACCACGGGCAAGGCGGTTTCTCGGTCTTTTGTAATTACCCGCAACTACATTCACTTCTTAATCGGCGGTGGAAAACATCCCGAGAAAACCTGCATTAATCTCGTTATTGACGGGCAACCCGTCCGCACCGCCACAGGACGCAACGAGGAACGCCTGCTCGCCGAGCACTGGAACGTTTCCGAGTTCCGGGGCAGGGAAGCCTTACTGGAAATCGTTGACACCGCGCAAGACGGATGGGGGCATATCAACATCGATCATATTGTATTCAGCGACTCCGCACTGACCCTGTTTCTGGACCCTGCGCTGCTGGAACGCTACCGCGAGGCGCTTCCTTTCCAGTTTTCAACGGCTGAACGGGTCAGCGTACCCGCCACAGCGCGCCTGACCGTGGAGGCCGATGCGGGCGCGCTGCCTGGTTCACTGCCCTTGGTTTCAGAACACCTGCACTTCAAGGATTTCCAATTAAAACCCGGCGCCCGGGTGCTGGCCGAGGCGGAAGACGGCGCACCCCTGGTTATCTCGGGCCTCTTCGGCGAGGGACGGGTTGTCGTCTGCAACGGTCTATACGCCCGCACATTGCCGACACAGGAAGCGCGGCGCCTGGCGGGCGCTCTGGTCGCGTTGGCGCGCGACGCGGACTACCGTCCGCAAACCGGGTGGAGCGAAGATGCCCTTCCCTACGGCACCATGGCCTTGTGCGCCACCGGCGGGGACGGGCCGCAGGCGGTTGCCGCCCTGCCGCAATGGGAAGACCAAAACGCCCTGTGGAAAGGCTTTTCCGAACAGGGCACCTTCGAAGGCCTATCCTCCCCGGAAGGGCCTGCCTCCCCGGGACGCACCTGGAATGGCGCACTGACCGCAAAGGTCAGCCTGCGCCCCGGAGAAACCAAAACCGTCACCTTCCTCCTGGCATGGCATTTCCCGAACCGCATGCGGGACCACCGCTATATCGCGGGTCCCCCGCCGTTGGTGCACGACTACCGTCTCGGCAACAGGTATAACAACTGGTTCGCGAACGCCGGGGAAGTCGCCGATTACACCCTGGAAAATCTGGCACGACTGGAAAAGGCGGCGCGTGCGTTTCATGACGCGTTTTACGCCACCACGTTGCCCCGCTGGCTCCTGGACGCGATGAGCGCCAACATAGCGAACCTGCGTTCCCCGTTGTATATGTGGCTTGAAGACGGGACTGTGGCCGCTTACGAGGGAACGGACTGCTGCTGTCCCATGAACTGCACCCATGTGTTCAATTACGTCATGACCCCCGCGTTTCTTTTCCCCGACCTGGAACGGAACGTACGCGAGACGGACCTGCTGGTGCAGATGCATCCCAAGGATCATTATATCCCCCACCGCACCGTGCTGCCCCTGTCCGCGCCCCGGCTGGGCGACGCGATTGGCGGCCCCCACCACCCCGCGCTGGACGGCGAACTCGGCACGATTCTGAAAACATGCCGCGAGTGGCGTCAGAGCGGCGACACGGCCTGGCTTGAAAAACTGTGGCCGGCGGTTAAAACCCACCTGCAATATATCATGGCTACCCATGACCCGGACGGTACCGGTGTTATCCGGGGAGAACAGCCCAACACCTACGACACGCACCTCTACGGCAGCAATACGTTTATCGGCACCCTGTACCTGGCCGCGCTGCTGGCTGCGGAACGGATGGCAAAAGCCATGGAGGATGCTGAATTCGCGGAACAATGCCGCCAGCGGTATGAAACAGGCCGCGCGGGATATTNNGCCCGAACACAAACAGCGGGTATTTGCCCATCCCTGGGAGCGGGGCCTCCTCAACTGCGCGTGGCCCAAGGGCGGGCGGCCTGAGCATCCTATCCTGTACTGCGATGAAGTCTGGACCGGCATCGAATACGAAGTCGCGGCGTTGCTATTCCAGAACAATAAAGCGGAACAGGCGCTCCAGGTCATCAGGGCAGCACGGGACCGGTATACCGGCGTACAGCGCAATCCCCTCTCTGAAGTGGAATGCGGGGACCATTACGCCCGGGCCATGTCCTCGTGGTCGCTGCTGTTCGCCGCCGCAGGACTCGAATACGACGCGCCGGACAAGCGTATTATCTTTGCGCCCAGGTTCCGGCCTGAAAACTTTACGACCTTTCTGACCTGTGCACAAGGCTGGGGCGTCATCAGCCAGGTACGCGGCGAAAACAGCACTTCCATCTCTGTACGCCTGGAGGCGGGTACTGTTGAACTCGGCAACCTGCGCCTGGTCCATGACGGCAACGCCGTGCCGGCGGTATCGGTGAACCGGCAGAGCGCCGTACAGGCAGCCGCCGACGGTAAGGGATGGATGGACGTCCTTTTTGCCCCGCCCGCTACCATAACGGAATCGGAACCCTTAACGTTGGAAATCACCTTCACGGCCTGACCGCGAATCCCGCACCGGACATAGCGCGGGCGCAGCCCGAAGGCTGCGCCCGTCATAGTAGTCGCCCGAATGTTCGTCCTCCGGTCCGATGAGGCGGGCAGGGGGACGCTGCGATTAAAAGGAGATGCGCCTGCCGGTTCGGGCGCTTTCATAGCACGCGGCCAGCACCACCTGGCTCCAGCGGCCGTCTTCACCGCTGACCGGTGGCGGTGTGCCGTCCAGAATCGCCTGTGAAAAGGCTTCGATTTCCGCCCGGTACATATTTACCGGCGGCGGGTTTAAAAGGATACCTCCATCAGCACCGCGGACCTGGTCCGCCGCATAGGCGCCGCCGCAGGATTCCAGGCGCGCGACCATGTTGCCGGACTCCCCTTGTCCGATAGTGCCCTCCGCGAGAATGCTGCCAAGAGACCCGTACAGTTCCAGGCGGTTTAACGAACTGGCATCGGGAACGTTGAAAAGGCAGTCCACCATGCCCTTGGCGCCCGATTCAAAATCCAGTAGCACCACCGCCGTATCTTCGCTGGCATACTGCTGAACCAGATTACCGGTAATACAGAGAACGCCCCTGGCGCGGCCAAAGAACATTTCAAGCAGGTCGATGCAGTGCCCCCCCATGTCCATGAGGCTGCCTCCACCGCCCTTTTCGGGGTCCTGGCGCCAGGCTTCCGGAATGGGCGGATACCAGCAAGACAGCTGGGCGCGGCCCAGCACGGGAACGCCAAGATGACCTTCCCGGAGGAGTCCGAGTGCGGCCTGATGCTGCGCATGGAAGCGCATCATGAGCCCCGTGCCCAGTTGTACCCCGTGATCGGCGCAGACTTCCATCGCCCGACCACATTCCTCCATCGTAAGGGATAACGGTTTCTCGCAAAGCACATGCTTGCCCGCGCGGGCCGCCCGCTGGATCTGCCCGAAATGCTCGAAAGCGGGCGTTGCGATGTAGACCGCGTCCACCTCCGCGCCGAGCAGTTCCGCTTCACTGGCGCAGGCGCGCGCGCCATATTCGACGGCCACTTCCCCGTTCGCCCCGGCGTTGATGTCATACACGGCGGTCAATTCCGCATTACCGGCTCTTACGATGCCTTCCGGAATGGTCCTGCGCCGGGCAATGCCGGCCGACCCGATAACGCCCCATTTCAGTTTCATGTTCCTGACTCCCTGTTGTTGGTGCTATGCGGAATAAGCGGCGATGACTTTTTTAATGCCTTCGGCGATGCCGTGCATATGAGCCTCTTCATAGGTCGGGAAAATAAAGGTGATGAAGGTGCGGTCCTGGTGCCACACCGCATTGGGCACCTCCACCTTCGTGTAATCCACCGATGCCGGATCGGCATATTCTTTCGAGGTAAAGGGAAAGCCCGACGCCCCGTAGGCCTGGTGCTTCTGGAAAGCGGCCTCCGTGTGACACTGCGGCCAGAATACCTTCCAGCAGGGCGCACCTTCCGCGCCGAGGGCTTTCAGGAAGGTGTCCACATCACAAGACAGGTTGTCGATATCCAGGGTAATGGGAAACACATACCAGCCGTTCTGGCGATCGGGCGTATCCACGGGCAGATATAGAATCTGGGGAATATCCGCGAGCGCTTCCATCAGGATGCCCGCGTTGCGGCGGCGACGGGGCATATTCCAATTGTCCATGCGGTCCAGTTCCGCCAGGCCGATAGCGGATTGCATCTCCGTCATGCGGTAGTTGAACCCGACCATGTTGTGAATGTACGGGAGTTTTTGCTCCATCTCCAAGAGCCGCAGCCGCTCGCGCACATCGTACCCGTGATCGCGGAAGCTGCGGCAGCGCCAGGCCACCTCTTCGTCGTCCGTGGTGACCATGCCGCCCTCACCGCCCGTGGTAAAAGTCTTGTTCTGGCAGAAGCTGCAGGCGCCCGCATGCCCCACGGAACCCGTCTTGCGTCCCTTGTAGGAACCGCCGAAGGCTTCCGCATTGTCTTCAATGACATACAGGTTGTGCGCTTTCGCCAGTTTCAGGATAGGATCCATGTCGGCCACATTACCGTACAAGTGGACGGGCATGATGGCCTTCGTGCGTGGGGTAATCAGGCGCTCAACACTTTCCACGCTGATACAATGGTCTTCGCGGTTGACATCGGCAAAACGCGGCACGGCGCCCGCCTGGACAATCGAAAAGGAACTGGCGATAAAGGTATAACTCGGGACAATGACCTCATCACCCGGGCCGATATTCAATCCCGCCAGTGCGGTATGCAGCGCGCTGGTGCCGTTGGTCGTGCTGATGGCGAACTTCGCGCCCTGCCATTCGGCAAAGCGCTTTTCGAACTCCATACCCCGTGTACCGGTCCAGTAGTTGACCTTGCCGCTGCGCAGCGTGTCCGTCACCCTGGTAATCGCGTTGTCGTCCAGGCACGGCCAGGGCGGCAGGGGCAGGTCAAGCGCCTTCGATCCGCCGTGAATCGCTAGTTTATCTGACATCGTATCGTCTCCTTTGTTGGAACCACACAGGTCTTGTTTCCTCATAACAGTATATTCGTATGTTGTTCACGCTTTAGCGTGCTCTGCCGTTCGAGACCCTTGTGCCAGCACGCACACTAAAGTGTGAACAACATACACGGAATATTTTCTCTTTGTGTCGCAGGCAACACCCGCGTTGAAACGGTTACGCCATTTCCGGCAGCGGCAATTTAACCGGTTGTTTTGTCTCGTAGCATTCCAGTGCCGCGAATACAATCGAATGGGTGTGAATGGCATCGGTCAGGTTGCAGTGGGATTCCCGATCATTGAGGATGCAATCCACGAAGTGGTCCATCTCTCCCTGGAAGGGGTGGTGTTTCACATCGCTGCTTACAGGCTGAATGCTCGGAATGGTGACCCAGTCATTCTGACCGGGAAACTTATGCGACCAGATACGGTTATCCTTGATGGTGCCGCGCGTACCGAACACTTCCACGGGGAACGCATAGGGCATGACACAACCGTAGTTGGTGCATACCTTGCCCAACACTCCATTACTGAATTTGACCAGCATCACCTCCAGGTCGTCGTATTCCAGGGGCGGCGCCTTCTTCCAGGTATTGGCGAAATAATCGTATTCGACTTCAAGGCCTTTGCGGTAGCCGCCGGAATAGGCGAACACCTCCACGGGCACGGCGGCCGCGTTCGGGTCCTTTGACGCGAACCAGCGGCACGCGTCCAGGGCGTGGCAGCCGGCCACCAGCGCGGCGCTCACCCCCAGCGCCTTGGTACGCCCCTCTTCATAACCCGTCCACCAGCTGGCGATATCATGCTGGTAATCCGCCTCCACGTAGAAAATATCACCGAGGGCATCGTCGGTGATAAGGGATTTCAGGCTGGTGAACAGCGGGTTCCAGCGCAGCACGAAGCTGACCACGGTTTTGACACCCGCCTTGTTTACCGCATCGGCCATGGCGCGCATGTCTTCGGGCGCATTGGCGATGGCTTTTTCGATAACAATATGCTTGCCCGCCTCGGCCGCCGCAATGGTATTCTCCGGGTGGAGTTGCTGGGGCGTACAAATGGAAACAATGTCCACGCCTTCGTGGGCAAGTGCCTTCTCATAGTCGGTGTAGAAGGCCACATTCTGCAACCCGGCTTCCTCGGCACGCCTTTGACAACTTTCCAGCCTGCGGCTGGAGATGGCCACCACGCGCGCATGGGGGTTGTTGTTGAATGCCCTGATATGCTCCCCGGAAACCCATCCCGCGCCGTGTATCAACACCCCGAGTTTCTTTTCTACCATGGAAATGCCCTTTCTCTATGTGGTTGTTCACGTCATTTTAGCGAAAGGGCGGCCCTGCTTCAACTTCAAAAGGCCACAGTCGGGGACGCCCCTTTCGCAAGGGCAAACACCCGCCCGTTTTCTTTCTGCGCATCAAAGACACCGCCTGTCTCAGAACCCCATCAGCGCACGATCAACGCCTCCCGTTCCGGACCCACGGAAACAAAGCGGACGGGACAGCCTATGACCTTTTCTATCTTGAGAATGTAGGCTTGGGCGGTTTTGGGCAGGGCATCGAATTCGCGCACACCGGTAATGTCCTCATTCCATCCGGGCATTTCCTCGTATACAGGCGAGGCTTCTTCCAGCACGGCATTCAAGGGGAACCGGTCGTAGCGCTTTCCACGCCATTCGTAATGGGTGCATATCTTGAGGGTTTTCCGGCCGCTCAGGCTGTCCAGTTTGGTGACCGCCACTTCCGTGGCGCCTTGCGCCCACACGCCATAACGGGTGGCCACGGCGTCAAAATGGCCAATGGTCCGGGGGCGTCCCGTGGCGGCGCCGTATTCCTTGGCAAATTCCCGCAACGCGTCCGCCTCTTCCTTGTCCATGGTCGTAACAAAAGGCCCCTCGCCCACACACGTGGAGAAGGCCTTGACCACAGCCACCACCTTGTCAACGTGGTGGCCAAACAAGCCGCCGCCGATAGGCGCATAGGCGGCCAGGGTGCACGAGGACGTCGTAAACGGGTAGATTCCGAAATTCAGGTCGCGCAAGGTGCCCAGCTGAGCCTCGAACAGAATGGATTTCCCCTGTTCGGCGCCTTCTTCGAGCAGCACGGACGTATCGGTAATATAGGCACCGAGCCGGTCGCCGCAACGGCGTGCCCAGTCCGCCATGTCCTCCGGGGAAAACAGGTTCTTCTTGCCGTAAAAGGCTTCCAGGCGCTCCGCTTTCCAAGCACAGATCTGCTTCAGGCGTTCGCTGAAACGCTCAGGATAAAGCAGTTCTCCCACCTGCAGTGCTTTCTTGATGGTGCGATCCCCATAGGCCGGAGCAATCCCCCGGCGCGTGGAACCATAAGCGTTTTTGCCGAGCCGGTCTTCTTCAAGTCCGTCCTCCAGGCGATGGAAGGGAAAACAGATGGTGGCCCGGTCCGAAACCCGCATGTTGGGATGAATGCCGCGCGCGGCAAGTTCGTCCAGCTCCGTAACCAGGCCTTCCAAGTCAATGACCATGCCCGGGCCCAGGATGTTGACAACCTCCGGATAAAAGACGCCTGAGGGCAGCAGGTGCAGTTTAAATTCGCCAAATTCATTGACGACCGTATGGCCGGCATTGTTGCCGCCCTGATACCGGACCACGAAAGACGCGTCCCGAGCCAGGTAATCCACCATACGCCCCTTGCCTTCATCCCCCCAATTCGCTCCAACGACGACCATAATACTCATGACGAACGATTCCCTGTGACGCTTGCGTACGCTCCACGCAATTGATAGTCGCTATGACAAAATAATAACGGCGAACCGTTATAAGCGGTCCGCCGAAGATAGACAAGTGCACAAAAGACCGAATTAACGCGAGTAGAAACCGATAATG